>VOFI01002972.1_pt1 | contig 20000 bp, 32 predicted proteins | sample 5384131 | NCBI WGS metagenome assembly VOFI01 (sample SAMN12384728, study PRJNA508395) | human gut metagenome | isolation source: healthy gut H | host: Homo sapiens
GATAAACTTCAGCACCTTCAGCAGGCTGGCCCCCAGCATGGTGGGAATGGCCAGGAAGAAGGAAAACTCTGCTGCCGCCCCCCGGCTCAGGCCCAGGAGCATAGCGCCCAGGATCGTAGCCCCGGACCGGGAGGTCCCCGGAATCATGGAGGCATTGGAATAGACCAATGTACACCGCCACCGACCAGGAGATGTCCCCGGTCCGCCGGATGGTCGGCTGGGTCTGCCGGTTGCGCTCCAGGAACAGGAAGGCAACGCCATACAGGATCAGCGTCACAGCCACCGTAATGTAATTATACAGGTGGGCATCCAGCCAATCATCCAGCAAAGCACGCCCAGCACGCCAGCGGGAATCACCGCCACAATCACATGACCCCACAGGTCCCAGGTTTTCCGCCTCTCAGCCCGGTCTTCTGGGGGAGAAGGGGTTCAGCTTATGGAAAAACAGCACAATCACCGCGCCAATGGCGCCCAGCTGAATGACCACTTCAAACATGGTCCAAAATTCATCCGACACGGACAAGGGAATCAGCTCTTTCAGGAGAATCAAGTGGCCCGTCGAGCTGATAGGCAGCCACTCGGTAATTCCCTCCACAATGCCGTAGAGGATGGCTTTCAAAATTTCCAGCATAGCACAACTCCTTATTTCCATGATTACCCCGGCCCAGACCGCCGGGAGCCCGGTGATTATTCCCTCCGATCTCCCTTTTCCTGGCCGTGAAAGGCGGCTTCGTCAAAGGTAATCACGGTAAAATACCGGTCAGATTCCTGCCGGACCGCCTGGTCAATCTGGCGTTTCAGCTCTGCCTTCCGGCTCTTCATCTCATAGGGAATGATCATATCAAAAATCAGGTTGGTATGACCGGGGCCCCGCACCATCCGGAAATCGTGGATGGATAGCCGGGGATCCAGCTCCTGGATATACTGTCGCACCAGGGCGCGCATATGGTTCAGCTCCTCGTCGTCGGTGACGATGGGATCATAGTGGATGCACAGGTGAATCTTGTGCCGTTCCCAGCAGTCCCGCTCAATGTCATCGATGATGTCATGGCAAACCATGGGGTCCTCCCGCATGTCCATTTCTACATGGACCGTAGCAAACCGCTGGCCAGGGCCGTAGTCATGGACCATCAGGTCATGGAATCCCAGGACCTTGTCGCTCCGGAAGACCTCCTCGGCAATCAGCTCCCGCAGCGCCGGATCTGTCGCCTTTCCCAGGAGGGGATCGATGGTATCCCGGGCAATTCCACCCCAGACCATATGATGAAAAAGGGCCACCAAAAGACCCACATAGCCGTCGATGGTCCAGCCGCTCCAGGCCTCCACCGCCGCCGCCAAGAGCACTGCCGCTGTGGAAATCACATCGTTCCGACTATCGGCCGCCGTGGCCTGCAGAGCAGCCGACTGAATGCGCCGACCCAAGGTGCGGTTCAGCAACGCCATCCACAGCTTCACCAAAATGGACACCACCAGCACCACAGCCACCACCGGAGAAAACTCCACCGGAGCCGGGTGAAAAATCTTTTCTACCGAGCTCTTCGCAAGCTCCGCGCCGATGAGCAAAATCAGAGCCGCCACCACCAGGCCGGAAATATATTCCACCCGGGCGTGGCCATAGGGGTGGTCCTCATCCGCCGGTTTTTCGGCAATCCGGAAGCCCACCAGGGTCACCAGAGAGCTGGAGGCATCCGACAAATTGTTCACCGCATCCGCTGTGATGGAGACAGAGCCGGAAATGGTACCTACCACCAGCTTTCCGGTAAATAGCAAGAGATTACACAGAATTCCCACAATCCCGGACAGGACGCCATAGGCGCCTCGCACCTTGGGGTCATCCGTCTGATCCGCATTCCGGACAAACAGCCGGAGCAGCGACCCTGTCATTGATTTGCTCTCCCTCTCTGCCAACGGCAAAATTTTTGCCGGGCACTGTACATTTGGGCCATTTTGCTTTATGATAATCCTATGAAGCTACCGGTCCAACATGTCACCTGCGCGGACAATTCCCATATGGTTCCATACCCAGCCGTCCGTTTTCACTGGGAGGAACATACGGCGATGAAAGAATCATGGCCGCTTTGCGGCTATTATACCATAATCCGGGCAGAAGTCCAGACAAACCTGCGGCAGGGCGTGATTTCCCCCTATCTATGAAACGGAGGGTTTCCCTATGACCACAAACTATCAAATCCTCACCGACTCTTCCTGCGATTTGCCCGCCTCCCTGGCGCGAACCCTGGGGGTCTCCTACGCCCCCTTCGTGTCCAGTTTCAGGGGGCGGAATACGAGAATTTTCTGGACGGCGACCCCCGAAGCCGCCTGGAGATGAAGGCATTTTACAAAACGCTGCGCACCGGCGCACCCACCAGCACCACCGCCGTAAACCCCGAGGGCTGGAGCACCCTCATGGCCCCCATTTTGGCCGCCGGGCAAGACCTTCTGATTCTGGCTTTCTCCTCCGGCCTCAGCTCCACCTATGCCTGCCGCCGTCCTGGCTGCCCAGGAGCTGGCGCCCCAATACCCCGGCCGAACCATCCGGGTGGTGGACACCCTCTGCGCCTCCATGGGGCAGGGGCTTCTGGTTTACCACGCCGTGCAGCGCCAGCAAGCGGGAGAAAGCCTGGCGCAGGTGGCGGATTTCGTGGAGGCAACGAAACTCCATCTGTGCCATTGGTTCACCGTGGATGATCTGATGTTCTTAAAGCGGGGCGGCCGGATCTCCGCAGCCACTGCCGTCGTGGGCACCATGCTGAAAATCAAGCCGGTGCTCCATGTGGATGACCTGGGCCACCTGGTGAACGTATCCAAAGCCCGGGGCCGCCGGGCCTCCATAGACGCCATGGCCGCCAAGGTGGGCCAAACCGGAATCGATCCTGGCAATCAGGTCTTCTTCATCAGCCATGGGGACTGCCTGGGGAGATGCCGAATACCTGGCAGATCTTCTCCGCCGTACCTACCATCCCAAGGATGTGGTCATCAGCTACGTGGGTCCTGTCATCGGCTCCCACTCCGGCCCCGGAACCCTGGCCCTCTTCTTCCTGGGCACACAGCGGTAGGCCGGGTTCTTCTCAAATCATCATAAACGGACCTGTTACCAGGCGGAGTGGTCGAGGCCACCCGTCTGACAACAGGTCCGTTTTCCGCAGATTGCCTTAGCCGCCGAACACAGACAGCAGGAAGCCTGCCGCAATGGCGGAGCCAATGACACCGGCCACATTGGGGCCCATGGCGTGCATCAGCAGGTAATTGTTGGGGTTGTATTTCCGGCCCACATCCTGGCTGACCCGAGCAGCCATGGGCACGGCAGAGACGCCCGCGGAGCCGATGAGGGGATTGACCTTCCCCTTGGTCACCACATACAGGATCTTGCCCATGAGCAGGCCGCCCACTGTGGACAGGATGAATGCAAAGACACCCAGCGCAATGATCTTCAGCGTATCCACGCTCAGGAAGGAGGAAGCCACCATGGTAGCGCCTACCGCCGTGGAGAGCATGATGGTGACAATGTTCATCAGCGCATTCTGGACGGTGTCCGACAGCCGCGCCGTCACGCCGCACTCCCGGAACAGGTTGCCCAGCATCAGGCAGCCAATGAGGGGCGCCGTAGAGGGCGCAAAGCACTGCCACAAAGATGGTCACGGCAATGGGGAAGATGATCTTCTCGGTCTTGCTGACTTCACGGGTCTGCTTCATCACCACCTGGCGCTCTTTCTTGGTGGTCAGCAGCTTCATGAAGGGAGGCTGAATCAGGGGAATCAGCGCCATGTAGGAGTAAGCCGCACTGGCGATGGGACCCAGCAGCCAGGGCGCCAGCTTAGAGGTAAGGAAGATCGCCGTCGGGCCATCCGCGCCGCCGATGATGCCGATGGAAGCGGCCTCCGGGCCGGTGAAGCCAAAGACAATGGCCAGGAAGAAGGCCACAAACACGCCCATCTGGGCAGAAGCGCCCATGAGCATACTCTTGGGGTTGGAGATCAGGGGGCCAAAGTCGGTCATCGCGCCGACCCCCAGGAAAATGAGGCAGGGATACAGACTGGTCTTCACGCCGATGTAGAAAAAGTCCAGCAGGCCGCCGTTGGCCAGGACATGGCCATAGCTGTGGTAGAATTCGCTGTTTTTGTCCATAAATGCCGTCCACAGCTCCTGGTGGTACATCCCACCCATGGGCAGGTTGCTGAGCAGGCAACCAAAGGCAATGCCCACCAGCAGAAGGGGCTCAAATTTCTTGACAATTCCCAGATAGAGAAACACACAGGCAATGGCAATCATCACCAGGCTCTTCCAGCCGTCGCCCACAAAGAAGGCGTTGACGCCGGAGTCATTCCAGAGCCGTAAAAGGGTCTGTCCAATGTTAAATGCAAGCATGGGCCATCCCCCTTACGCCAGAACGACCAGAGGCGCGCCGGACTCCACAGAGGCGCCCTTGGCAGCCACAATCTGAGCCACCGTACCGGCTCTGGGGGCTACAATCTCGTTTTCCATCTTCATGGCCTCCAGGATCACCAGCACCTGGCCGGCCTTCACCGCCTGGCCCTGCTGGACCTGCACCTTCAGCACCACGCCGGGCATGGGGGCCTTTACCGCATCCCCGGCAACCGTGGCAACCGGGGCGGCGGGTGCAGTCGCCGGAGCCGCCGGCGTTGCCACCGGAGCCGCAGCGGCGGCGGGGGCAGGCGCATAGGCCTCATATTCGTCCACCAGCATGGCCTTTCCGGCCTCGACCTCAACCTCATAGGTACGGCCGTTGAGAGTCACCTTATATTTCATTTTTCTCAACCTCCTTGATGGAAATGAAGCGCAGTTCATTGATGGGCTTGCCCATCTTGTCGGCCACAATGGCCATCAGCATCGCGGCAGTCTTGGGATCCGTGTTGTAGAGCTTCAGCTTACCGGCCGTGCCCGGCGCGGTGGGAAGCTGGGCCGCCGAAGGGGAGCCTGGACCGGAGCGGACCCATCCTTTTTCCGGGTGGCCTGCATGATCTTGCCCATAATAGACACCACCGTCATCAACAGGACGATTCCGAAGAACACCACAGCGTAGCCTGTCACAGCGGCAAGGCCGGCCTCTCCATAAGTGGAAATCACTTCTGTCAGCATCATAACCCGGTTCCTCCTCAGATGGCCTCAATGGTGTAGGTGGCCTCGTTCTCCTCTTTGGCTTTCCGCTCCTCGAAGAACTTCTCCGCCAGCTGAGGGAAGGCGATGTAGCACAGCACATCTTCGTCGCACTGGGCGATGCCCTGGAGGTCCTTCTTGGTTTTCTGGAAGATGGGCTGCAGCGTGTCGGCAAAGCGGCCCTGGAGGGGCTTCTCATCGCCCAGGATCTTCTTCTGGATCTCCGCATCGATGGGGGCGGGCGTGTGGCCGTACTCGCCGCGGCAGTAGGCCTTAATCTCCTTGGAGACGTTCTTATACCGCTCGCCAGCCAGGACATTCTGCACCGCCTGTACCCCAACCATCTGGCTGGTGGGGGTGACCAGAGGCGGATACCCCAGATCCTTGCGGACCTTGGGCGTCTCCACCAGGGCCTCGTCAAAGCGGTCCAGCGCATTCATCATCTTCAGCTGGCTCAGGAGGTTGGAGATCATACCGCCGGGTACCTGATAGCTCAGGCACTGGGTGTCTGTGGCCATGGACTTGGGCATCAGGGTACCGTCTTTCACATAGCCGTCCCGGATGGGCTTGAAGTAATCGGCAATTTCCTTCAGCACCTTGTCGTCCAGGTCGCACTGGAAGCCCAGCTGCCGCAGGGCATAGACCAGGGTCTCGGTGGCGGGCTGAGAGGTACCGCCGGAGAAGGGAGAGATGGCCGTGTCGATGATATCCACACCGGCTTCCACCGCCTTGAGGTACGTCATGAAGGCCAGGCCGGTGGTGGAATGGGTATGCAGGTCAATGGGCAGGTTCACAGCGTCCTTGATGGCAGAGACCAGGTCATAGGCCTCCTTGGGTCCCATGATGCCGGCCATGTCCTTGATGCAGATGGTGGACACGCCCATGGCCTTTAGCTCCTTCACCATCTTCACGTAATTGGCGTGGGTATGGACAGGGCTGGTGGTGTAGGGAGATGGTGCCGGACGCAATGGCGCCGGCCTTGACGGTCTCCTCCACGGCTACCTTCAGGTTGTTCACGTCGTTGAGGGCGTCAAAAATGCGGATGATGTCAATGCCGTTTTCCACCGACTTCCGGACAAACATCCGGACAAAATCGTCGGGATAGTGGGAATAACCCAGGACGTTCTGGCCTCGGAGCAGCATCTGGAGCTTGGTATTGGGCATCTTGGCCCGGATCTTCCGCAGCCGCTCCCAGGGGTCCTCCTGGAGATAACGCAGGCACACGTCAAAGGTAGCGCCGCCCCAGCACTCACAGGCGTAGTAACCGGCCTTGTCCATGGTGGGCAAAATCGCCTCAAATTTGTCATAGGGGAGGCGGGTGGCGATCAGCGACTGGTTCGCGTCCCGCAGCACTGTCTCTACGAACTGGACTTTTGGATCTTCTGTTTTCCATTTTGTGCCATATGGCAAAACCTCCGTAAAACCGCATGTGCGGTCAAAATTGACTGGGGACCACTGCGGGGAACGGCCATACAGCCGCTAGGTTAGGCAGACACATGGCCCTTCCCCGCAGCAGTCCCGGGGCAGCGCCCCCGGGTTCCAGGTTGCACAATTATTTCGCCTTGGGGCCAGCCTCGGCAATGTTCTTGGGCATATCGGGATACTTCTTGGCAAAGTTCTCAGAGAACATGTTGGCCAGGTTGTTGGCGGCAGCCACGTAATCCTCCTTGGTCTTGCCGTTGGCAATCCACAGGGTCTCCGGGTTCAGGATCTCAGAGGGGCAGCCAGTGACCGCCTTGGGCATTTCCACGTTGAAGATTTCGGAGTGCTCGTACTCGGCATTTGCCAGCTCGCCGTTTAGGGCAGCGGTGACCATGGCCCGGGTGTAGCGCAGCTTCATCCGGCCTTCCTTGCCCAGCTCCTGGGCAGAGCCACCGGCCCAGCCGGTGTTCACCAGGTAAACTGCCGTGCCGTACTTGGCAATCTTTTCGCCCAGCATGTTGGCGTAGACAGCGGGATCCATGGGCATGAAGGGCTCGCCGAAGAGGGTGGAGAAGGTGGGCTTGGGCTCTGTAATGCCCCGCTCGGTACCGGCCAGCTTGGAGGTAAAACCGGTAACGAAATGGTACATGGTCGCATCCGGGCTCAGCTTGGAGATGGGGGGCAGAACGCCAAAGGCGTCGGCGGTCAGGAAAATGACCACCTTGGGAACGCCGCCTACGCCAGGAATGGCCGCATTGGAAATGTAGTTCACGGGATAGCCCACGCGGGTGTTCTCGGTGAGGCTGGCGTCGTCGAAGTCGAACTCCCGTGTCTCGGGATCCATAACCACATTCTCCACCAGGGAGCCGAACCGGATGGCGTTGTAAATGTCGGGTTCGTTCTCGGCAGAGAGGTTGATGCACTTGGCGTAGCAGCCGCCCTCGAAGTTAAACACGCTGTCGTCAGCCCAGCCGTGCTCGTCGTCGCCGATGAGCTTGCGGTTGGGGTCGGCGGACAGGGTGGTCTTGCCCGTGCCGGAGAGGCCGAAGAAGACGGCCGTCTCATGGGTCACAGGATCCATGTTGGCAGAGCAGTGCATGGGCAGGATGCCTTCCTTGGTCAGCACATAGTTCATGGTGGAGAACACGCTCTTCTTGATCTCACCAGCGTACTGGGAACCGCAGATGACGATGAGATGCGCCTCATAGTCGATCATAATCGCGCCTCGAGTGGACGCCGTCGATGGCGGGATCGCATTTGAAGCCGGGAGCGGCAATGACGGTGTAATCTGCCTCGCCATAGGCACCAGCTCCTCGGTGGTGGGACGGATCAGCAGGTCGCGGATGAACAGGTTCTGAGAGGCCAATTCATTCACAATGCGGAATTTCTTGGTGTATTTGGGATCGGCCCCGGCAAAGCCGTCGAAGATGAAGATCTCACGGCCCTGGAGATAGGCGCAGACCTTGGCCAGGATGGCGTCAAACCGCTCCTTGGCAATGGGGCGGTTGACCTTGCCCCAGGCGATGTCATTGTGAATGGCCGGCGTATCCACGATGAACTTGTCGTCAGGAGAGCGGCCGGTATACTTGCCGGTGGTGACCACCAGCGCACCGGTGTTGCTCAGCTTCCCCTCACCCCGGCGGAGAGCGGCCTCTGTCAACTGGGCAGGGCCCAGGTTGCGGTAAACAGCGCTAGGGTTCAGAATCCCCAATTTTTTCCAGGCCATAGGTTTCCATATCCATAATAAGTCCTCCTGAAAATAGAATCGCAGAATGCAGGACACACTGTAACCGGGAATCCCGCTGATTCTGTGTATAGATATACGGTAAAACCGGCAGAATGCCAACTTCCACCGAATATCATTTTATCATATACCGCAACTCCTGTCTATCCCATTTTTGCGATTTTGGAAAAAAATCAGTAAAAAACTATCGGAAAAAATGCGCCTCTTTTTTCCGCATTTTTGTGAAAATCCCCGAAAAGGCAGGGAAAAGCGTCTCTCAGGCCATAGCCTCAGAGACGCCCTGGTATCATTTTCAATTTGCATCCACTGTAAAGGTGGGGTGGAAGCTTGTATATAAGCATCCAGCCTCCATGGTCTTTCCCCGAAGGCCCGCCAGCTCCGAGACGGTGACAAACCGGTATCCCGCTTCCTCCAGCCGGTCGATGATGGCAAGGGCCGCATCCACAGAGCTGTCCGACATATCGTGCATCAAAATAATATCCCCATCACAGACACGGTCCAATACGCGCTGCACCACCTTGTCCCGGTCATTGGTGGCCCAGTCCTTTGGGGTCCACAGACCAGGTAATGAGAGAAAGGCCATGGGCGGCCGCCCCCTGGGTGACCGTCTGACACCTTTTTTCCCCCGGGGGGGACGGAGCAGGCAGGTGGTCGTCCCCGTCTGTTCCTGCAGCAGGGCCTCCGTCCGGCAAAGCTCCTGCTCCAGCTTTTCCATGGACATGTCCGCCATGCAAGTGTGGCTATAGCCATGCAGGCCAATCTCATGACCGGCGGCAATCATTTCTGCCGCCATATCCGGATACTGCTCCATGCGGTAACCGCAGAGGAAAAACGTGACATGGGCTTCCCGCTGCTCCAGTTCTTGTAACAGGCGCCGGGTAAACCGTCCAGACGGTCCATCGTCAAAGGTCATCGCCAAATATTGCTCTCCCGGCTCCTGTGCCGCAGACGGTAACACTGCCAATGCCAGTGCCAGCACCAAAACCATTGCCCGTAACATGCTTCGTTTCAACCAAATGATCTCCTTCCTGTGCGCCTTGACGGATTGCCCTTGGTGGGGTAAGATGAAGGTACGACATTATTGTGCCGCAAGGAGGCGTTCTTATGCCTGATATTCTCTGCCCCACCTGCGGGGCTGCACTCACCCTGGGCGCCCGGCAATGGTCCTGCCCCAAGGGGCACAGCTTTGATGTTGCCAGGCAAGGCTATGTCAATTGCTGCCTGTGACCCAAAAGCGCTCCCTCCATCCTGGCGACACCCGGGAGCAGGTGGCAGCGCGTCGGGCCTTTCTGGAGGCAGGCTTCTACACCCCGCTGGCGCAGGCGGTCTGTCAGGCCGCACAGCGCTATGGTTCCGAAGCCCGGGCCATCCTGGACGCCGGCTGCGGCGAGGGATACTACAGCGCCCAGGTGGGAGCCGCGCTGCCAGACGCTGCCCTGTACGGCCTGGACATCTCCAAAGACGCCGTGCGTTTGGCCGCCGGGAAGTACAAATCCGGCACCTGGCTCTGCGGCACCGCTGCCCATCTCCCCTTTCCACCGGAAAGCCTGGACCTGATCTTGAGCATGTTTGCCCTCACGGTACCAGGGGAATTTCACCGGGTGTTGGTCCCCGGCGGCATCTACCTCCAGGTTCTGGCTGCGGAAGATCACCTGCTGGAGCTGAAGAAGGTGATCTATCCGGAAGTGTTACATCAGGAAAAAATTTCCATCCCCACCTGCCTGGCCTGGCTTCGCCCTGGTGGAAAGCCGTTCCGTCTCCTTTTCCTTCACCGCAGAAGGGGCCCAGATCCAGAATCTTCTGGCAATGACCCCCACTTTTGGCGCATCACCCGGGCCGGTGCACAGCGCCTGGCCGCCCAATCCTGCCTCACCGACCGGGCCTCCACCGTCTTAAATTTATACCGCCGGATCTGAGCCTTTCCGCAAGGGGAACCGTTCCATCTTCTTTTTGGGCTTCAGCAAGTTCACGCCAATCAGGGCCTGGCGCAAAGATTTGTTTTTTTGCGCCAGGCCCTGATCCCTATCTATTTCTGTCGTGCGTCAGAAGCGCATCTCCCGCTTTCCTGTTACATTGCCATCCGGTACAAAATCGTAGCCATCATGGCCCGGGTGGCCGTGCCAGTGGGCGCCAGGGTATCGGCTCCACCCCTTGAATGAGGCCGGTGGCTACAGCCCACAGCATGGCCTCTTGGGCATAATGTGCACAGAACCGGCGTCCCGGTATCCCTTCAAGCTGGCGTCTTCAGAAACGGTGGTGTCCATACCGGCATCCTGTGCATACCGCCACAGGAATGTGGCCAGCTCCTGCCGGGTCACAGGCTGATCCGGGCGGAAGACGCCTCCCGGATACCCGGTTGCAATGCCCGCTTCTGTTGCCCAGGCCACTGCCTCTGAGAAATAGCGGTCTGCCGCCACATCGGTGTAAGGACTTGTCCACGTCCCCTGGGGCGTACCGGCCATGCGATAAAGCACCGTCATGACCATCCCACGGGTAACAGGTTCGTTGGGCGCAAACAGGTTCCCTGTGATGCCATTCATAAAACCATGCTCCACCACGTAATCCAGCCCCTCATGATACCATCCGGTCGGATCTACGTCGGTAAACCTGGCGCTGGGGCAGTTGGCTCCCCCATTGCAGGGCGGTACCGTAATCTGGAACGTATACGCAATTTCCCGCTCCCCACCGGCGCTTTGGTTGGTCACAACCACGGTGTTCTGTCCAACCACCAGGGGAACTTGGGCACGATGCCCCTCAATGGGCGCTCCATTGACCAAAATGACATTCCTGGAATTGGCCGGCGTCATTGTAAAGTCAAATACCCGGGTATTGGCCGGAGCCGTCACCTGGTACTGTGTAATCTGCCAGTGGAAATCTATGTCCAAGTTGCTGGAGAAGGTGGCAGCCCCCGTGCTGATTTCACTCATTTTCCACAGCTGGGTGCCATAGAAGGGATTGGCCGTACCGATGCACAGTCCACTGTCTGTCTCGGCGAACACCCGGAGGCCATGATTGTACGGGTCTTCAAACCCGTTGGTGGTGATGGTCTCGAAATGGGTTCCGTCACTGGTGACATAGCAGTCAAAGCCCCGGACCGAATCTTTCAGATAGTGCGCGCAGGTGAGAATTCCCTTAGCTGTGTGCAGAAGATCCTGAATGGAAGTGTCTGCAGGTTCTGTTCCATAAGGTCTGATGCTCTCCCCTGTGAGGCAGGCGCCAGCTGGGCATCGGTGTAGGTATCAAAGAGCCGCACCAGCCCCGCCATTCTGGTTTCCTCTTGGCTTGCGGCCAGGGCTTGCGTCCCCTCTTCCTTGTGCTGGAGTCTCAGAAGGGTGCGAATGAGGCCAGGAGGCTCTCCCACTCTTCCTTGGTCATGTTCTGGATGTCGCCGTTGGAGAACTGGCCAATGGGCTCCAGCAGGCTGCTGGTGTCAAAGGTGCCTACAAAGAGCTTGCCATCGTATTCGGTCATTCTCCAGATGTACTGATTTTCCCGCTGGCCAAAGCCAGAACCAATGCCAGAAATGCCGCCCTCGGGGAACATGGGGTGGGATCTCCCACCACCAGCTCAATCTGCTCCTCCCGGTCCATCCGGTACAGATTCACAGACTGCCGCAGATTTTCATTGACAAAATCAAAGTCAATGTCAAACAGTACATTTTCCAGTGCAATCTCCTCGTCGTTGTACTCGCCAATGTAGAGGTAATCGCCATACACCATCAGAACCCCTGCACCGGCCCGGGTGCGGGAAGGGTCAATGCCAAAGGGATACTTGGCGCCATCTTCCCACTGGTCGCCAATGACCGCGTGCCAGCTCCACACGCCGTCCTCATCCTGGTCTCCCCGGACCAATGCAAAAGGACTGCATGGTATTTTCATCCGGCATATTGTCCGGCGTGCCGGTGCAGATGGACACATACAGACTCCCGTTGAAGGGAACCATCTCCCAAATAGAGCCGCCATAAATGCTGTCCTCATAGTGATAGGCCGGGTAATCAAACAGATCCGCCTGGCTGGCAATCTGGGTTAACGCCTCCTGGCCGTCCCAGGGATGGGTGGAGGAGAGAATCTGAGGGCCCGTTTTGGTGACACAGCTGACAATCAGCTGACCGTTGAATTCGCACAGGCCCCGGATGCCTGTACAGATTCCGGCGATGTAGCCCTCGATGTAATCCTGCCGGGTCATGCCCTGGTACACCAGTTTGCAGGCATCTGTCTCCGGGTCCACCTGATAAATACAGGGCAAACTGTTGACAGAACCGCAAAAATAGAACTTTCCCTGATACTCACAGGCGTTGCGGAACAGGCAGTTCTCCCCAGTGGTGGCCTTGGACATCAGCGGCGTCACTTCCCCGGTGACTGCGTTCACCTTGACCAAAATGCCGCCAGCAGAGCCACCGTCTTCCTCCCCGGTATAAAACGAACCATTGTAGAGCACATTCAGAATGGCCGTCATGGTCTCCGGGTCGAAGTGCTGGCCCAGTGCGGAATCCATCAGGGGTGAGGGTATTGCCCATGGCGTTGTAGCAGGTGGACACATACACATCGTCCCCATGGGCAATGGCCGCCCAGGAATAGCTCTGCCCCCGGTCCCCTGGCCCTGATCTGCGGCGGACACCACGCCATCGCCGATGTAATCCACAATGCCGTCTACCGTCTTAATGGGCGACTGGCTGTGAGAAATCTTGGTACCGCTGCTCATTGAACACCTCCGCCTGGGGCTGCCGCCACACCCAGGGTCACTGAACAGCCAATTGCTGCAATCAGCAACGCACATAACACAGGTTTCCACTTTTTCATTTGCACTCAAACCTCCAAACAATCATTTCCCGTCGGCATCGCCTTCAGGTGGCCCTAAGTATACGCTTACTCTTGGCAAAAATCAACTCTTCCTTTACCACAAAAAAGGAATTTGCCCTACAAACAATGAAAAATTAGCGCGCCGCATTTTTCCCGGGACAGCGCTCGTTTTTGCCTTGCATGTTTTACAGTCCGTGCTATAATGGGTCCTGGAAAACGAACCTGAGAAAAGGAAGTATCTGTATGGAAACGCTTTTATCAATTGCTTTTTTGCCCTCCTGGCCGGCCTGATGATGAGTCGGCTGATCAAGCGCTGGCATCTGCCTGCCGTGACTGCATATTTGGTGGCCGGCGTGCTCATTGGGCCCAACTGTCTGGGGCTTTTGGGCATTCCGGGAATTGGCTTTGCCTCGTTTGACGATGTGTCCAGCTTAGGCCTCATTTGTGACGTTGCCCTGGGCTTCATTGCTTTCTCCATCGGCAACGAGTTCCGGCTGTCCGCTTTGAAGCACACCGGCAAGCAGGCCACGGTCATTGCCATCATCCAGGCTCTCCGCCGCCCTTTTGGTGGATGTGGTTCTTCTGCTTTGCTCCATCTGGTCCTGGGGGAGAAGCTGCCGGTCTCCACCTGCATCGTGCTGGGCGCCGTAGCCACCGCAACCGCCCCCGCCGCCACCATCATGGTCATCAACCAGTATAAGGCCAAGGGGACCCTTGACCAGCCTTGCTGCTGCCCATTGTGGCCTTGGATGACGCGGTGGGTCTCGTGGTCTTCGCCATCTCCTTTGGCGTGGCAAAGACCATGATCAGCGGCCCTTCAGCCTCCTGTCCGTCATTCTCAACCCGCTGCTGGAGATTGTCTGCTCCCTGGGCTGGGCGTCCTGGTGGGCGGTCTGTTTTCCCTAGTGGCAAAGCTGTTTCACTCCAATTCCAAGCGCCTCAGCGTAGCCGTCACCTTTGTCATCCTGTCCACCGCCCTGTCCAAGGTGCAGATTCCCTGGGTCGGGAGAGATTGTCATTGGCTTCTCCCCCCCTGGTGTGCATGATGGTGGGCACGGTGTTCTGCAACGTCTGCGACTTTTCTGAGGAAATCATGTTTAAGACGGACCGCTGGACCGCTCCCCTTTACATCCTCTTCTTCGTGCTCAGCGGCGCGGAATTGACCTGCGGGTATTTGGGGAGCTGGCCGTGGTGGGCATCGGTGTCGCCTACATCCTCCCGGTCCATGGGTAAAATCGCCGGGGCCTCTGCCGCATCCAAGTTGATGAAATGCGAAGCAAAAGGGTGTGCAAATACCTGGGCATTACCCTGCTCCCCCAGGCTGGCGTCGCCCTGGGCATGTCTGTCACCGTCGCCGCCCAGATGGGGGGCAGAGGGCGAGATCATCCGGGATATCATTCTCTTCTCCGTCCTCATTTACGAATTGTTTGGTCCAATCCTCACCAAAGTGGCCCTGACCAAGGCCGGCGAAATCCAGCCAAAGCCCGATCAGCGGGATATGGCCCGGGTCAACGCCAGATAACGAGCCGCCGGGGATGTCTCAATGCACTGTTGCGAGACATCCCCCGGCGATTTTTGCAGATGTGGTTCCTCCCCGCCGCGCTCAGCCCAGCAGGGACAGCAGCTCTTCCTTGACATGGAGAGAATGCTCTGCCCCTCTCTCCGGCAATGACCTCCATGAGGGCGGACTTTTTTCTCCTGGAGCTCCAGGATTTTTCTCTTCTATGGTGTCCTTGGCAATGAGCTTATACACATGAACGCTGGCCTGCTGGCCAATGCGGTAGGCCCGGTCGGTGGCCTGGTTCTGGGCCGCCAGATTCCACCAGGGGTCGTAGTGAATGACCACATCCGCCGCTGTCAGGTTCAGCCCGGTACCGCCGGCCTTCAGAGAAATCAGGAACACCTGGGCCCCGCCGCTGTTAAAACTCTTCACCAGTTGTGCCCGCTTCTCTTTGGGGGTGTCCCCCTGAGGGTATAGTTGGAGATTCCCCAGTTCCTCCAGCCCCTTCCGAATCCGGCTCAGCATGGAGGTGAACTGGGAGAAGAGGAGGATCTGGTGTCCATTTTCCACCATCCCGGCACACAGCTCCAGACACGCCTCCAGCTTGCTTGAAGGCCCCCTGGTAATTGGAGAAGCACAGGTTGGGGTCACAGCAGACCTGTCGCAGTTGGGTCAGAGCCGCCAGAATTTGAAGCTTGCTCTGCTCCTCCCCGGCACAGGCCGTCCTGGCCGCGCTGGCCACGGCACAATAGACCTTCCGCTCCTCCGGGGACAGCTGCACCTTGCGGACATGTTCCATTTTGGGCGGCAGTTCCTTCAATACCTCCTGCTTCAGGCGGCGGAGCAGGAACGGCTGGACCAGACGGCACAAAGGCAGGGTGGGAAAAACAGATAACCGGGCATGAGAAAATGAACAGATTCCCACAATTCGCTGGAGCCGGTTTTAAATGGGCGTCCCGGTGAGCACAAAGCGCTGGCTGCACACAATGGACTTCACCGCCTTGGAGGCCAGGGTAGACTGGTTTTTCACATTCTGGCCCCTCGTCCAGTACACAGGTGTAGAAGCAAGTGGCCCTCATATAGCTGGACGTCCCGCTTCAGAAGGTCGTAGGGAGGTCACCCACAGGTCCCAGTCTCCGCAGGACTCCCATCTGCCGCTTCCGCCCGTGGCTGGACCCAGAATGAGGGCCGCCCTGAAGCTGAGGGGCAAACCGGGCCAGCTCATCCCCCCAGTTGAGAATCAGGGAGGTGGGACACACCACCAAGCTGGGCATTCCCCTTCTCCCGGAAGGGCACCGTGGACAGATAGGCAATGATTTGCACCGTCTTTCCCAGGCCCATTTCATCGGCCAGAATGCCGCCGAAATGGCAGCCTCTCCAGGGTTTTGAGCCACCGAAAGCCCACCTTTTGATAGGGGCGGAGCACCGACTCCAAATGGGCCGGAATTTGCTCATCGCTCTCTGCCACCGCCTTGAAGTCCCGGATCATGGACCGAAATGGTCCCGGCTCACCTGAGCCCCTCGTTCTGCCCCCAGCAGGCTGTCTCAAATACAGCCCCCGGTAGGCTGGCATGGTCACATGGCCCTGAGCCAGCTCCCCAGGGGGACAAGAGGGTCATATGGGCCATCTCCGCCAGGGGGGGTCTCATAGGGCGAACCGTCCAGCTTCAGGAATCGACCGTCTCTCAGCCGGTGATATCGCTGCTTCCGCAGCAGACTGCGGTACAGGTCTTCCAGCTCCTCCGGCGGGAACTCCCCGGTGTCCAGGTCCAGGCTCAGGAGGCCGTCAGAAACGGAAATGCCCACTGTAGCTTTGGTCGTCCGATCTGCTTGTCCCCAGGCGCTGGGAGACATAGACCTCTCCATAGGCATGGAAGGTATCCAATACATCGGCGAGGAAATGATAGGCCGCCTCCTCCCCCTCCAGGAAGAACACATGGTTGTTGTCCTCCTGAAAGTACCGCCGCAGGGGCGTCTGCGCCGCCTGCTCTTGCCTGGGGTTTCGTTTCATCGGCGCGGCCCCGGGGCGGCGTGAGGCCATAGGGCGCCTCCAGCTCCCCCATAGCGGAACTTTAGCTCCGCGGTTGGCTGTCCCCCTCCATGTCAAAGTAGTAGCAGGTACAATCGTCGGGAGAGTAGGCCTCCAGCAATCCCCTCGGATCCTCCACCGTGACCTCAGATCCCGTACCTCTGGCAGGACGCCTGCAAAAGACCGGTAGGTCCGACAGGGCAATTTTCATCTGCATTTCGCTGGGGCCTGCGCAGATCACCATGGGGTACACCTGTGCTTGAAATTCCCTGGCTACACCGCAGGAGCCTTCCGGCGCCATAGGCATACAGAACCTGGTGATTGCCAAAGAATTTCGTCTCTCCGGCAGCTCCACCGTCAGGCCAGCGCCATTTCTCTGACGGCGGAGCCGCATGGTGACTGGGGGATCTCCTTCTTCCAAAACCACCGTCCGCTTTTCCAGGGAGTCCACCAGGGTCTGATGAAAATACATCTGAAAAAGCGGTCAAAGGAATCGCCGGTTAGGCACACTGCTCTTGCTCTCTGCAGAATCGTAATAGCTGTAACGCGTTCTGTCGTGCCACTCAAGGAGCGGAACGCCTGAAATTCATTCATCAGCAGCTGAATGAGCGCCTGGGACTGGGGGTCAAACTGAGCAAGGGCATGGCACAGGGTCAGGCGCTTGCCATAAACCACCACCTCTCCTTGCTGGACCCAGTCCAGAAAGGTTTTAAGACTCTTGACCACATACAGCTTGTCAAATCCCACAGACAAGTGGATCCTAGGATATTCATTCGCAAACTGGAAGACGAGGCCGGGGACTAGATGGGCCTGCCGGGTCTCATCGATGGCAGCCTCCGGCCGGTTCAGATAGGCCTGGAGCATTTGCGCCACCCGGTAGTCGCTCTGATCTCCATCTTTTGGGAGGCATTCAGCGCCAGCAGCGCCGCCGCCAGATGTTTGCAGCAATGGGTGTCTGCAAATCGGCGGCAGGTGCAGTGGGCCGCCAGTCCCCTGGCAGAGTAGGAGGCATTGACGGTGTACAATTGCGTACCCTGCACCTTGCAGCTGATTTTGACAGCGTCTTCCGTGTCCTCCTCCCGGTAGCTGACCACACGTCCCTGGGTGTAATATGCACAGCCCTTGTCATAATCCGCTTTCGGTATGATTTCCTTAATTTCTTTTTTTCGTGATACGCATGGATTCAACTCCTAACCTAACAACACAAGTCTGCATCGCCTTAAGGCTTCGCCATATAAACAGAACGGCACGGCCATTCCCCTTGCACCAAGCCGTAGGGGCGGATATCTTGCACCATCTCGCTGCTGCATAGGTCGCCCCCAAACCCTGTGGGGGGCGGAATGGCCGAGGCCATTCCCTACGTCTCGCACCATCTCGCTGCTTCGCCGTAGGGGCGGACCTCATGTGTCCGCCCGGCAGAAACACCTTCCGCTTTCTCCATCTGGGGCGAATGCGTACCACCCCGGTTGGTAGGAAAGGGGGTTTTTGGATATGTATTCGGTTGTTACCTACATGGGGCTAATTCATAGTGCCTACCACGGGCGGACACATGGGTCCGCCCTACGCACAGAGGGGAGGGATTGCAGGACGGAAAATGTTTGGTGGACTGGCTGCCTGTGGGGGGCGGAATGGCCGAGGCCATTCCCTATGTCTTGCACCATTTCTGCTGCTTCGCTGTAGGGCGGACCCATGTGTCCGCCCGGCGGAAACACCTTCTGCTTTCCTCCATCTGGGGCGAATACGTACCACCCCGCGTCCAGGGGTTTTGGTTTTGTTATTTTCCTTATTTTTGCAATATTTCTATAAATACAAGGGTCAAAGACACAAAAACTTTTCTTCATACGCCCATAAAGGGATTGAAACATCCCCCATGGGCGAACCCATGGGGGAGTTCCCCAGGGAGCAACTACTTGAGGAAGCAGAACGCTTTGGAGAGAATGGTCAGGAACTTGGCCATCTGGGCCAGGTGACCCCAGAATTCTTGGGACCCACGGTGCCGTCGCCAGCCAGCCTTCCAGGAGGCCCACTGCGACACTTTGAACTCATGGCTTCCCTTGGCATAGTCGGAAATCTTACCAGCATCCTGGAAGATGGACCGGAATCCCCATTCTTCCCAGGCTCTTCGCCCAGAACGTTCACACATACCGGTACAGGAAGGTCATTCCCTGCTCCCGGGTTACGGTGCCGTTCGGTGCAAACTTGCCTTCGCCCATGCCCCTGAACCCAATGCCCATCCTCTGCCCAGGCAATGGCGTCCGTGCCAAACTCTGGTTTATCCGCCACATGGGTGAAGGGTGGTGCTTTCGTCTTCAGGTTTTCTCAACCAGGGCAGGTACAGGGATTAAAATTATTCTGCAGAGTCAAAGCTTCGCCATTGCAAGTCTTATACTCCGATGTTCTCTTCGCCAACGATCACGGCGTCTTCCGTGATGGTGAGGGTGGCGTTGGGCTCCACAAATCAGCTTGCCCCTCAATGGTCAGCTTGCCATCCGTGGCACGTCGCCGGTCACGGTGACGGTCTTACAAACGAGGAATGTAGAGCCGTATCGTTGAAGGGGATGTCGGTCTTGCCGTCCCAAACCACGGTGGGCGGCTTCTCCAGGTCGCTGGAGGCCACGACCATGTTCCGCTGGCTGTTCAGCACTGCCACGATCTCAACATCAGGCAGAAGGCGTTGCGGCCCAGATAATTCAGCGCGCCATTCCTCTACATACGCAGGACCAGCCCAGTACTGCGCTGTGTAATCGGAATTGTAAACGTAAGCGCCCAGAGCCTGGCGGCCGATGTAGGTCAGGCCTTCCGGCAGCTGGATGGACTCCAGAGGAACCTCACTCAAAAGCAACCGTCGCCAATGAAGGTGACACCGTCGGAATCTCAATGGAGGTCAGGCTCTTTGGCCTGGAGATAAAGTTGTTAATCTGCTTCAGGTAGAGGGCAGAGTGCAGAGGTAGCTTTGTAGTTGGCGGCCAGGCCGTAGTTAATGGACTCCACACCTTCGCCAACACAATAGCCGCGTGCATGTTGCCGGCAAAGCCGCAATCACCCCAAGGATTCCACAGTGCCGGGAGGAATCTCAGAACCTGATCAGATTGAACTGCAATCAATGGACTTTGCATCCCATCCGAAGTAGCCAAGGCCTGATAGCCCACATCTTTCAGGTTCTTGGGAATGTTCACTTCGCAGACATTGAACACGCATCTGGTCAAAGGCCCGCTCGCCTGCCTCCTCAATGGTATCGGGGAGGGTTAACTTAAAAGACGCTCTGGTTCTTGAAGAAGGTACGCTGCTGGTGACGGTGCCGATCCGGTCATCACCTTCGCAGTAGACCTCGCAGGCATGGTAATGTCTGTCTCACCTGCTCCGATCATTGAAAGCAACCACGTAATGGCA
>VOFI01002147.1_pt1 | contig 19991 bp, 37 predicted proteins | sample 5384131 | NCBI WGS metagenome assembly VOFI01 (sample SAMN12384728, study PRJNA508395) | human gut metagenome | isolation source: healthy gut H | host: Homo sapiens
ATCAAAACCATATTCAGATCTAAGCCACTCCTCACACTGCGTTTCATCACCAAGTTGCCAGCCTTGCGAACAAAGAAAAGTGGCCATATCACGGTAATCCATTGCCTTCATGCGACCGAAATTATCTGTTCTCTTCTCAGTGTTATTCTCCATGATGATCTCCCCTTATGTCACTGGAGTGTCGTCTTCCAGCCTTGATTCAAAAGCAAAGGACTTTCTAGCGAATGATATACCTCTCAAATGACTTCATTGAAATGATCTTGCGTTGTCTGGAGCTGCTTGCGTAAGATTTCTTGCCACAAATGGCCATGGATTTCTCCCTGATCCTTTTGAGACCTTGGTGCGTAAGACAGTGCCATCATCTAAAACCTTACGGAAGAAATAGTGGTCAGTTTTCTTTATAGAGTTCCCAGTGATCACGTTCACAATATCGTTTTAGATCTTTCCATTTTGGCATTGAACTGCATCCTCCAATTCCTCTTTAGATGCAGCGGTCAACACTTTCATGACCAGAGGTAAATGATCTTTACGATTTGAGGACCGACTATATAATTCAAAGTTCTGATAGTACTCTTCTGCATATTCAATGAGGTCATTGATCAACTCGCTCTTGGCGGCTTCAATCGTATCTGCGTTGACTACAAGATCAACATCAACCATAGAAAGAGTCACACTGCCATCGTCCTCAATGAAACTGTTTGCTGCGATAGGCGTGGTGCGAACGAGTTGCCGTACAGTATCATTGGAGCATAGAACCATGTTATCTCGCGTCCTTTTGATAAATGCAGGGCGTACATGGATCACAGAATCAATTACTCGGCTCCAGTCTTTGCGAACGTCGCTGGCGCTTAATGCGAACATATCGGTCACTCCTTTCTCACCTCCATCATAGTACGACTTGTACGTTTTGTCAACAACGTGCGTTTTAGTATATGCTGCATTGTCGGTCCTATTCCAAGAAAAAGCGTCCGAGTTGCTTACTCGGACGCCTTACACTATCTACCGCAGCACTTTTTATACTTCAGGCCGCTACCACAGGGACAAGGATCATTTCTTCCGATCTTGGCTTTCTTTTGTGGATTGATTGGGGCGCGGACTGAGATTCTTTTGTTCGTACAGGGAAAATATCTCATTGGGAGAATGGCCGTTATTGGACCACAGGCGTGTCGAATTATCAAACGCAGAGAGTAGCCGAATAAATTCGTTGAGCTGATCCCCATCAAACTCAATTCCATGTTCTGCAAGAAGGTCAAAGCGATTCTGGAATGATTCGCTTAGCATACATGACTCATGGAGCTCAGTAACAATTTTGGGAACAAGGAGTGGGGCAACGCCGCAGGCATGAATCAGATAATCTCCCAGGTTCCGAGAGTGCTCGTTATGCTCGAAGTATCTCCAGTCGGCATATTTCAAGAATTCTTCCTTTTCGGGTATCTTCAAAACCAATATCAACAATGTACTTGTCCCAGAAACAATAGCCAGCATCAACTACAATATGCCTGATCAAAGCATCGAACAACTCTTCTTTACTCGTGTTATCTTCGTTTTGGGAATTGAATAGCGCAACGAAGTCATCCTGGCTGATAACGCCGTAGAGGTTTGCTGCGGCCAATGCATAGAGATGGAGCTGGTCATAGTGTTTCTTGCGTTGGATCAGGCCATCGGTGACAAGGCTGTCATAGACAGTACGAATTTCCGGGGGCACACTACAGGACAAAGAACGATTTCCTGTTATAAAATGTAAATAGCATAGACCATGAAGGATCTGATACCATCTGCTTTCTGTGAGATTCAGTTTTACTGGTTCGGAGGATTCGGCTGCTTTTCTGAAGGTTTGCCAGGCAGCACTATCAAGAACATAGAGGAGTTCTTCCAGTCGCTCCGGTATCATGAGAGCAGCCTTCACCTCTGAAATCAATTCAACCTTTCTCATTTTGGAAGAACCTTTTACATAGAAACGGCGAGCAAGTTCCCTGAGCTCAATGACGCTCTTTTTTAGCCAGAATTTCCTCTACAGTTGCCGTAGCCGATAGTTCAGCACTCATGCGAAAAGTCCTCCTTAGATTGGGGAAATGACAGAATTATGTACTTCTTTGTTATTGTACCACGCACAACTAAGCATTTCAATGATGTGGATGACAGCGTATTGTAGTTCGTCAATATTTGGATACTGTTCTCATAAGTCTACTGTAAAGGGATAAAAGCGAAGGATATAGCAAACACTATATCCTTCGCTCGACTTCGGAAATAAAATTTGTATATGCTTCTTAGGTACAGGTTGTTTCTGTGCACAAGTCTGTGGGTCTCTTTTCTATTGTTGTTGGGCTAGGTGATTTGCCCGGCTGCACCGTTGCCTCATTATACAGAATACGCTCGTCGCTTCGTTCGACCCGCTTTATCTGACGCCACATATACAGATTGATGATGAGAAATGAGAATGGAGGCAACAGCCCCTGTAATCAAAGAGCCTTTTATTATGCCAGTTTTTCTCACTACAGGCCATCAGTTTCAATATGCCGTCGCCCATCCGTCCATTGCCACAACTGGCAAGCGCAGCTGTCATCTTTGAGCCAGACTGATTAGTAGACTCCAAGACATGATAGATGCCTTCTTCCATCCACATCAATTCAAACACCTCCTAATCGCAGATGGAGTAAATCTTCACACCAGTTGCCTCTGATAACGCAAGAGCCCGGGCTTTGAGCAAATCACCAAGTTTGCCGCGTTCTTCTTCGGTTAGTTCGCTAGGATGGCTTGCCAAAAAAGTCCTCAACGGCACTGGACGCTTTTGACAATCGGTTCATACTTCTACATAGAGAATACACACTTTTGGATCATCTCTTTAACTTTTTAACTCGGCAAAAGGGCTGCATAGTGCTGCCCGCCAATATCGGCCGGACGAAAATCGCCAATCCAGGGTAGCCAGCCCCCCGGCAGTATTGTTTACCCGGCCTGTTGTGGGTCAGCCGGTGAGCCGGTAGAAGTACGCAGTGCAACCGTCTCCAGCTTCCTTCCCCGGAAGCTTTCCCCCTTAATGGTAAAGACCACAGCATCGTCAAAGATGCGGTCCAGGGCACACAGGAGAGCATCGTTCTCGGAGAAGTTCTCCTTCCACTGGGCGGGGTCCCGGTTGCTGGTAAAGACCATGTTGGAGAAGCCCTCCTTCTGGTAGCGGCGGTCCACCATGTCAAAGAACAGCCTGGTATTCTCCTTGTCAAACTCACAGTGTCCCACCTCGTCAATAATCAGGCAGGAAGGCCGGACAAGGTAGGCCAGGAGGTTGCTCTCCCGGCCGGTCCGGCGGGCGGAAGTCATGCGGTCACGTAGCTCCGTCATCTTAATGAAGTAACTCTTAAATCCGTGCTCACAGCAGGTGCGTCCAAAAGCCTGGGCCAGATGGGTCTTGCCTGTGCCGGGCCGTCCAATAAAGGCAAGGTTCTTGTGCGCATAGAGAGCAGACAGCGTGGAAAGGCTGCGTAGCCGGTCTACATTCTTTCCAGTGATTCGGTTGAAATCAAAGTTGTCAAAGGTCTTGGGAACCTTCATCGGGAGACGGCTGGTGCGGAGCAGGAACTCCACCGTGGACCGTTCTCTCTTCTCCAGGAGATAGTCAAACACCTTTGCCACAGCGAGGACTTCCACATCGGTCATGTTGTGCTGCTGCACCAGTGTTGCAAATTCACGGGCAGTTTGAACCCGTGGAGCATACCAATAAACAGGTTTTCCTGCTTGGCGTTGGGGAAAAACTCTACGTACTGCTCACCGCAGTGGTGGCAGACCATAGCAAAGCAGGCAACGGAGTATTCTTCTCCGGCATAAGAACTGACCTTGGTAAAGCCCCAGTCCATCTGGTATGCCTCGCCAGGGCCGGTAGTGTAACGCCGCCCACGGTTTCCCTGCGGAGCAACCGCATAACGGGCAGGCGGAACAAGGTGCTGGTGGGCAGCGATATAGTCCTTCACAATGGTCTTACCACCCTGGAAACCATTTGCGCGGAGCCTGCTGAGGCACACAGCGGAGTTTGTCACTCCGGCCTTCAGCAGTCCATCCAAGATACCCGTGTAGCCGGTCAGAAGCGTGGTGCTTGCTCTCCGGCCCTTTGCGGCGTGCTCAGTATCCTCGAATCCGTGTTCCTTCATCCGGCGCAATCTGGCACGGGAAATCCCGGTACGGCGCTCCAGCTCTGCAAGGTTGACACGGAACATATCATATTACACGGAAGGATATTGGCCTATTGAAATTGAACTCCGGCCAAATTGTAGTTGCAGAATATGAAAAGCTATTTAAGGAATTAAGTGTGCTCCAGAGCCAGCTGCGAGAGATGGGTGTTCCGGATAAACTGATAGGAAAACTGGAAAGTACCGAAAATGCAATTATGGCACTTGAGATGGAGCGGATGTTTCGATTCGCTGTGGCTTATGGCGCGCATCTGCAACGAGAATTGATACTAAGATAAATTCTACTCTACTTAATGGAAATCGACACTCGCGTCTCACCGAGCAAAAGTTCCAGATGCCCCGATGCAAGCAAGGTTCTCAACGCCGGTGCCGTCAATTGTCTATCAATACCATGCAGGCCAAGAGTCTCTGCTAGGTCACATAAATACATAGAGACTGTCTGCTGATCGATGCTGGTAATCTGCGTCATACCGCTCTTGTGCTGTGTCTTCATGGATATTGTGTATACCATATCATTTCTCCAATAGTTTCTGATTTGTCATTCTCAATCGGGCTGTACGATATGATATGTTTGATATTCTTCAGAATATGGATCAAAGAACCACTCGGGAAGTAGATTAACCAGGCTGAGTTCTTGGATTTGAAGGATGTTATCTGGAGTAATGCGCTCCAATGTGTAATCGTGATAGAAACGCTCTGCTGGATCTTCGTCACAGTCCAGAATGGAGAGCGAGTAGATTCCTGGCGCTTTCCGCCTACTCTTACATAAGCGACGTTCCTGGCAGTGGTTATTAAGCGCATTTTCTATTGCCGCAGCCTTTGAGGGAAATACTCCATACAGCCCTCGGGCGTTAACCAGTGCCCACCGCCCAGATTGGACTTGTGCAAATAATGCGGCATCTTCTGCATCCAGTAAGCTCTTGGCACGGACTATTTCCTCTTTGGTCATATGGAAACTCATAAAATCTGTCCTTTCTCGATTTTGGACAAACTGCTCTTTGTGTGGATTCTATTTTCGACTCTGATAACTATACTCCAAGTTCTATTGTCGCTTCTCCATTAGCCGCAATAACAATCCTCATATTTTTGATATAGCGGTCATAGAACTGGGTCTTCTCTGCTGTGGTCATATCTGCTCTGGTAGTTCGGTATGCGTTTTCTAGAATCTCCTGAATATTCACATGGAATGCTTGATCCAAAGACTGACGGACCTCACTGAGAACAGCAGCAATTTTGATTTCATTGCTATTCCCTGTGCAAAAGTCATCAATATAGCAATAGGAGATTCCTGCATCGATGAGCGCATTTTTGATGTCAGGTCCACACTTGATGCTTTCGACCATGACGAAGAAGCGAACCTCTGGCATAGCAGAGATCAGGCCCCAGTAGTCGGAATCGCTGGACACAAGAATGAAGGAGTCTACATGGTTTTGGAAGAATTCACGGCATGTGCCGGTAGTGAGCCGAATGTCCACCAAAGACTTGTTATCCTTTAGACGCTCAATCATATTATGCTCAATAGGAATACTCGTAAATCTGTTGAGGATTTTCCATGCAGATGCTGCATGGACATCGTTATAGAGAATGATTTTGCTTATTTTATTTACCACCATTACGGTCTTCTCACTGCGTTCCAGGAAGTGATAGATCCCAGCCTTGGTCAGGTTTCCGGCATCTGACACTTTGCTCAGGTCAGTGAAGTAGTCCTCATGCGCCTCGTAGAGAAGCGTCACGAATTTTTATCGTTGTACAGGATGTTACCAGCACCAGCATAGGCCCAGTTAATGTAGACCTGATAGGGATACATATTTTTATGAGCGTAGTATTCATTCGCAGCCTGCTTGATCCCTATCTCGCAGAGCCCATTCGGCATCAGGAAAAGACTCCGAACATAGTCCCACTTCAGCCAGAGTGGGAAGAGTGATTTGCAGTTATTGATGCGGTCTGTTAGATAGCGGTTGATATTGATGATGTATTGCGATGGTGTGCAGTTGGCTTTCTCTATGGTGATGCCATCAGTTATCAACATTTCCAAGCTATCCTGTGGAATATATTCTGGCAGTGAGTGTAGGTTTTTCAGTTCATAGCGCATCTGCTTATAGATATTTTTGAAATTCTGCTCCATTGCAGTACGCAATATGGAGAGATTACGAACAATGCGGGCATTCTTGTTTTTCGCTTAGCTTTTCATACCACTCCATTTTTGGGGGCTCATGTTCATTCTCGAAAATACGCTTGGGCACGCCTATGAGGTAGGCAACTTTTGAAACAACTGTGTAGGTACTATTTTCAAAGGCCGTGTATGGCAAGTTTCCGCTATCCAACGAAGTATATTCATTTGCAGAGCACATAGTTGAGCCTCCATTCTGCGATGATGGAACATCACACCTAACCATTGTCTTACTATAAGTAAGAATATCATACCTTCTTGCTTGTGTCTATTTCTTCATCGCGGATTGCAGCACACATCTTTTGAAACCTTTCATATCCCCACCACTGAGGGTTCAAGTATCCCTGATCGGCGTAGAAACTCAGAGTTTCTTCTTCTATATCACGCGCTGTCCGGAGCCAAGGGCATTCCTGTTGAATGACTTCCTTTAAGCAGGCATAGATCTGCTGATCGCCGGCACGCTCGATCAGAGCGTGGATCATCTTACACCATTCGCCTAACTCAATATCGCCTACATCTGTCATGACGCCAAAGCGATAATCCATCACCTTGCTTTTGCCACGGCCAGACACATGGCACGCTCTGCCGGTTCCGTACTGATGCCGAAGTTCTTGCAGTGTGTACTCTCTATCCATCGTATCCTCCTCAGCGAAAAGCGGACATCATATCCCCAAGATCCTCTGGCAGCAGCTGCTCCTCTGGTCAGCGGCTGAGATTGCTCCAAGGCTGCCATCAGCCTGCATCTCACAGATGACCTCACGGATCATCTGCTTCATAGCACTTTTGTTGAATTCCTCCGCAGCTTCAGGACAACTCATGTAGTGGAGAATTGCATTGACGACCAACTCTGTTTTATTGCGTGGCCGCTCACGAAGGATTTCCAGCACCTTACGGTGCCGGAAATCATATTCGTTGAACTGGAGAACGGCGCGTGGCTTCTCACCGGGCATGAGTTCTCACCTCACTCTCATACAGAAGTTGGTAGCCGAGGGCATTGGCATGGATGTTATCAATGAAGATAGGAAATGCTACCTTGCCACTCCGCTCAATCATGCTCCGGAGCAAAATCGACCCACCACCAGCGAAAACGCACTTACTGGTCTTCACATCAATGCTGTGCTCCCGGAGGAAGTTGTAGAATTCATTGAGGAATTCAGTGACAATATTTCGAATGAGCAGCTGGACCTCGCCGGGTAGCATGGTAGGCTCATTCTGAATCACCTCATCAATATCGCAATCCTCCAGCAGTCTAGCAAACTGGGCGTTGCATTTGCTGGTAATGGTGTTGTAGAGTGTGATCACGCCCTTTTCAAAACTCTCCATGACTTCAAGATCCGGCTTACCGTTGCGGAGCTTCAGAACATCAACTGTGAATCCCCATATCGATGATGTAGGACATACTATAATTCTTCAGTTCTGCATATCGGGTCGAGGCTGCGGCAAGTGCCTGGGGGAAACTGGCCACTTTGTTGATGCGGATAGAGTGGTAATCACCATTGAAGTCAAAATCGACCACTTCACGCTTTCTGAGAAAATATGCCTCAAAATTTGTGTGCTGACGCCCATAGTGTGCCGGGGAAGTCCAACAAGTAGAGTCACATCCAACGGCTCCAAAGATTCAGGGATATTCTGCCGCTGCATCTCATAGGCGATTGCAAATAGGGTCAGTACAAAAAACCTGTTATCTTCGGTCTTGTCCCGCAGATAGGAAATTCTCTTCTCGGTCAGAGAGTAGTACTTCCCGTTCCAGAAGATATAATCCACATTCATCCCAGGACGATCTTCTGCCTCAATGACACCGGAAGTGAAAATGTAGTTTGGTGTTTTGATGCTCTTGTTTCCGTGGTCAACAGATACGATCATGCTCTGTCTCCTCCTTTGAAATATGTTCAATGTTATTTACGAATAACGTAGAGAAATAGCAACACGAAAGCGAAAAATGGGCAGAGTTCCGCACGTGGAGCTCTGCCCATTGCATATAAAACTAGATACGTCCTTCCAGTAGCCGCCTCAGTTTCCTAAATGCCTTCAGGAGAGACATTCTGGATGCCTGCTGTGAGCAGGACTCTGCTCTGGCTATATCCGCATAGGACATATTCTCCATGAACATCCTGACTCGGCGCTGCTCCGTAGGGGTCAGGTGCATGATTGCCTCATAAAGGCACTTCGACTCATGCTCGCGGATCAGTTGATCCTCAATGGACTCACCCTGAGCAGCGAAATAATCCATAGCGTAGTTCGGAACACGGCACTGGTGATATGCCTCGCGCTTCCGGAGCCGGTCCCACTCTCGGCGCATCTCTTCCCATTCACCATAGACTTGATCATCAACAGGTACCCGGTTTATTTCATTGTAGTAGTTATGAATCTTAATAATTTGCATAATACCTCCAGGTCGTTCAGATTTTTGGAATGGAACGACTTGGAGGGCGGCCCTCTTGGGCCACGAAGATGCGATTCATAGGCCATGCTCCCAAATTTGGGCAACAAAAAGCCGGGCACCTGCTTTTGCAGGTGCTCGGCTTTGTTCCCAGTATTGGCGAGAAGTACGTATGAAGAAAGCCCCTCGGGAACTCCCAAGGGGCTATACGCCTTCCAGCATAACCTATTATAAGGGGGTTGATTCTCTCGCTACAATTTCGTTGGGCTCTTATTTCACTCCCTATTTCATCTCATTTGGACTTCCTTAATACTCTCATTCGACTCCCATGAGGACTCCCACATTTCGGGATTTTACCTGCTCAGCGAGGATCAGATTTGGAATCACAATACACCACAGATTAGCCGCAAACAGACGAATGGCCGGCTTTATGTTGCGGTAGTAAGTGGATGAAGAGATGCCCAGAGACAGAAACGCATCCTCGTTAGAGTTGCAATAGGCATCAAAGTAGCGCATACGGAGAATATCATAGTATCTCTTACCGTGTAAGGAGTCGGCTTTGACCAGTACCAACGCAGCATCCATCAAGGACAGCAGCTGCATGGAATGCCCCATAGCGGCCAGCCGGTCGGCAATGCGCTTACTATCTCCATCGTGGTCATAATCAATGGCCAACGTGATAAAATCTGAGATGGATTGGCGTCTGCTATCCACACAGAAGTCTTCCATATCATCAATGCCCTGAGCAGCACGACGGAGGAGAGGACTGTATAACTGGAGGAGTTCTTCGGCCTTCTCCACTTCATCCTCTGTGACGTTGCTGGCTATATCAAATTGCTTCATGTAATTCTGGAATTTACTCATTTGGACGATCCTTTCCCTAGTTGTATCAGCGGTAAAAATTGAATGCGCCAACGACAACGGCGTATATCTGCTCTGCATTGCCAATGATGCGTTTCCGACCATCCATACCATTTTCGGCTCCTGGACGAAAGAGGTATACGGCAGGGCCACCTCCCAAGTAGGAGAGTAGCGATCACCTTCAGCAACAATCCCAAAACACTGCGTCTCGTCTACTCCTTCAAATCCTTCAATGATGAGTGTACCTTTGTCAGTGGAAACCAGCGGATGTAACTCTCGGATTTCATCTATTCTCTCGCGTATATTGCCCATGATGGTATCTCCCTCCTCATATTACTGATACATGACAGATGGCATTTTGTATTCGATGTCACTCTGGACCGGAATCTTCATACTTCCAGCTGCGGCAAAATTGATTGCATTCCGCAATATATCGCGTTCAGTGTTGGCCAGATCTCCAATGGTCCGAATGCAGTATCGCCCCAACTTTTCCGCTGTTGCTCTGCCTACATAGAGGAGATCAGAAACTGGCAGCGGCCATACTTGATCTCGGAAGGTATCACGCCCGATTTCTGTTACAGCATCGGGTTTCTTCATATCGGAACCGAGTTTGGCAAAGATTTTATTGAAGCTGATGCCAATGGAAACGGTAAGTCCAACTTCCGACTTCACAGTATTGCGGATCTCATCTGCGATTTCATGTGGTGTCCGCTCCTTCAGCAGTGGAGAACCTGTTAGTTCAATCCAGCTTTCATCAATACCGAATGCTTCAACTTCAGAAGAGTATCGCATATAGATTTCACGAACAATTTTGGAAAACTTCAGGTACTGATCCATGTGTGGCGGTACAATTGTCAATTGCGGGCACTTTTGTTTTGCTTCCCAGATAACATCTCCAGTCTTAACTCCACATTTTTTGGACAGAAATTAGAAAGTTTCCTGTTCTTTCTAATACTTTCCTGTTGACAAGTGGAAGGAACGTCGGTATAATGAGCTTAAAGTTTCCTGTGCTTTCTAATACTTTCGTGTTCTTTCTAATAAAAACATAACAGGCTGCGAGAGACTTGTCAATAGAAAGTTTCGCTGGAGTAGCTAAAAGAAAGAGGTTAACGCTATGAAGACAATTGCTGAAAAAATCAGAGATCAGCGAGGGGATCGTTATACGGTCATGGTACATGGCCAGCGAACCTATATCTACTTCGAGCGATCAGCAAGCTTGTCTGGGAATATGATAGGACAGTGGTTTGTGGAACGAAAAGTGCCGGTTCTGTCAGAGTGATGGTATTAAGAGGTGAAAGATGGAGAACAAAACAGGCACTCTCATCTGCTGGGTCAATGAAGAGAAGTGTATTTTAGCATTTGCCCCGATTGATGGCTATGAAGCACATGAGTTTACATCCAGTGATCAGTATTGGGCATTTGTTATGGAAGCGGTGGATAAGCGCCGTTTCAGAGTCCAATAATGATAATAGATATGCAGCACAAAAGCCTCTGGTAATCCAGAGGCTTTATTCCCGTTCGATTGTAATACGGCAGCGAGGACAAACTGGATAAGTGGTACCATCCTCAAATAAATGAATTTCAGTAACATTTATTGGGCGACGGTAAGACTCAGCAACCGATATTGTAAATGACTCCGTGCCAATGTTCTCTTTCATGACATACCAATCGGTACCGACACAGCAAAGGGATTGCGAAGTTCTACGCCGAGAACTTCGGCAATCCTCCAAAGCTCATTGATTGTGGGGTTTGCATTCCCATGTTCAATGAGCCGTAGATAGGAAACACTGATTGCACACTCTAGTGCCAGCCTCTCCTGAGTAAGTCCTTTTTTCTTTTCGAAGGTAAATAACTGTTGCACCAATTTCGTCAAGAACCGACATGAAAACACCCCCTTCAACAAAATAATAGGAAATGTTTTCCACTGTTACCAGACGATATATAGGCGGTCAAGAGTAGAAAGATGTATCTATATCTTTTCATACAAAATGGGCACAAAGATTCCTTCCTTCGAGCCGCCATCCAGTCAGCCAACCATCCGTATTATGGATAGGTTGATTGGCTGAATACACACAGTTTACGCCGTTTTTGCAGATGTAATAGCGGTTTTGGGTATTATAGCCTACCCCTTTCAAAAATAGTAAGATACTCATGTGCTTATTAGATTTACTACTCCCACGTGGGATCTTACTAACCGGTGAGCCTGATGCAGTTGTCACAGGCAATTATGGGACGGTATGCAAGCGGCATATAGTCCTAACACGAAGCGCTTTGATTTGATTGATTTCAAGTCGGAGTGCTGTTTTTTTGTCCAAATTTCGCTTCGGCGAGTTTGAGAATATTTTTGAAAGGCGGTTTTGACTATGACGGAAACCAAAGTGTACGCAGACGATTTTAAGTGCTCATTTGGAGACTCGGACCAATTTATTGAGTTTTTGAAGGAGCGGAAAGCACAAAGCACATGGTTGACAGCACCCTCTAAGAGCCTGCAATTCCGTGCCCTGAAAGGGAACGAGAATCTGAGCAATCTGTATATGCAGATCTATCAGAGCAACGGGAAAGCGGAGGTGCTGGCAGATACCATGGAGAATACGAACCGCAGTCTCAACACCGATGCAGTCGTTCCTGGGCTGCGGTTTACAACGTCTGATGTAGGAATGAGTGGAGCAAACCTGTACCCTATTCTGATCACAGCCAAGAGAGGCCGTATCATCCCCCTGGGCGATCCAATCAAGACAGAGCACACGAACAGTGCTGATCTGATGCGCTTCGAAGGGCAGTTGGCTCTTCTGTATGCGCGGTTCCGTGAAACCATCGAAAAGCAGATCAAACTGATGGATGTAGAAATCCGGTATCCTTACAACACGATGCTGGGTGTTCTCAAGCGGATCAAAGCTCCAAAGAAGGCGAGTTTTGAAGCAGCTGATCAATTCAGAGCAACCAATGGCGACCAGCCCTGTACAGCCTATGAGTTGTATATGGCCATGAGCGAAGTCATCTTCATGGCCCAGTGCGATGGTGCCAGCGGCTCTCGAATTTCGCAGCTGGAGGAATGCATTGCAAGAGCGGTCCATGCAAAGTGGCAGGAATATGACCGGCCCGGTGACTTCAAGTGGTGATTGGTATGGGCAAGAAACAGTCGAGTCCAAGAAATACCCAGCAAAAAGAATTGGCCCGTTTGATGGAGAGCATTGAAGGCAAATACTCCAAGTGGGAGATTTGGCAGGACTTCATTATTATGATGGCTGTCAGTATTGCAAAATACTTTTCCCGGTCCTCATCGTGCGCAACGAGAGAAACTATACCAGGATCATGCTGCGAAGTATCAGGCCAAAAGAATCGGATGTATTTGCTCATATGGCGGCTGAGGTGGTGAGTGCTCTGGAGCATAATCCTGAGCAGGATGTGCTTGGAGAACTCTTCATGCTACTGGGGCTATCAAACGAGTGGAAAGGCCAATTCTTCACGCCATACAATGTCTGTCGAGCAATGGCGATGATGACCTTCGGGCCTTCACTTAAAGATTCCTTAGCGGAAAAAGGATGGTTCTCTGTCAATGATCCAGCCTGCGGTGCTGGAGCCACCTTAATTGCTATGGCAAATGAGTGTAGGCGTCAGGGTATCAACTACCAGACTTCTGTACTCTTTGTTGCCCAGGACATCGACTTTTTGGCGTCCTGTATGTGTTATATCCAATTGAGTTTGTTGGGATGTGCGGGGTATATCGTTGTTGATGACTCCATCATGCACCCGGCTCAAAGTTATGATGACAGGGCCCTACTTCCAGCAAGTAGTCAGAATGTCTGGATAACACCGATGTACTACAGAGATGTGTGGGAAGAGCGCAGACAACTTGCGTTTCTCTCATCCATTCGAAATCAGAATGCGTGTTGAAGGAGGCGCAACTATGCCAACTTACAGAGTACCGCTGGTATGGCAACTTTATGGTCATGTCCATGTGACTGCCGAAACTAAGGAAGCAGCAATAGAATACGCACTCGGACCTGAGTGCCCTTTGCCGCCCGGTGATTATGTGACTGATTCTGTAGCAGTTGATGAAGATATTGAAGTAGAGGAGGAGTAACGATGCCAAATTGGGCGTTTGGGATTGTGGAAGTTTCGGGGACCAAGACAGAGATAGAATCTTTCATCGGACGATTCATTTCTGACGATGATCCTCCGACTATAGCAGGCAAGCGATACTTTGCACGGAGTTTTTTGAACGAGGAGGTCAGGGGACGTGCAGTGATGAGGCGATGAAAACGTGTGAGTGCTTCGCTGATGATGCGTTAGTGTCGTGCTCCTTTCCGGTCCAATTTGCATGGTCGGCATACTCCTGCATGGTTGAAGGTTATCCGCAACATCATGCGGAGGCGTGCCTGACTTTAGGAGATGCTTGTGTAGAAGACCATGTATCTGTTAAGGTCCGGACCTCGGAAACTGGATTATGGTTTGAAGAGTGTATCACATGTGATTTGAATGGAAACATTGATTACGAAGAACACGATTTGAGCAAATTCAAGTGTAGCAAATGTGGAGAAGTTACGCACTTGTCTTCCTTTGAAGATCCAGACGAACAGGAATGCCCAAACTGCGGTGAAGCCGGGCTCGAATCATATACGGAGGAGTAAATTATGGCATTGGACTTGAATTATAAGCCGAACATACTTGTAAATACAGCAGGTATGGAAGAGGATGAGTGGCTTTCTTGGAGAAAAAGGGAGTGGGCGGAAGGAACTCTTCTACGATAAAATCGGAGTTAAGCTCCGAGTTGCAGAGGAAGACAAGTCTATCACCTTTGAGATTGGGCATCTGTTGGAAGATGTGGTCGCTCGGATTTTTTTCAAAGAAAACTGGTTTCACAGTATATCAGGACCAGACAATGTATCAGCATCCCTTGTTCCCATTTATGCTTGCTGACGGACCATCTGTCCCCAATGGTGACCGGGGTCTGCTAGAGTGCAAAACAGCACATTACGATACCCAGTTCTTATGGGCCAATGACGCGGTGCCTAGGCACTATGAACTCCAGGTGAAACATTATATGTCAGTGATGAACATCAACGTCGCCTACATTGCCTGCCTATTCTCCAACAGCGAGAACGACTTTGTGTGGCGTAAGATAGAAAGAGACCTTGATGAGGAGGAAAGTACCATTCAGCAGCTTCAGTACTTCTGGGAGCACTATGTACTGAATCGTATTGAGCCTCCGCTGACGGAGAAGCCTGATATGGTTCTGGCTGCATTGAGCCGATTCTATGGCCCAGCAAATCAAGTCTTAGCACCAGCCATCCTCTTTGGACCTGAGTATGCTTCAGTACTGGACAGTATTATAGCCATGAAGCAGCAGAAACAGGATTTGGAGGCACAAGCCCGAAAACTGGACACACAGATCAAACGGGCTTACGCCCCAATTGTGGAACTTATGGGGCCGTCCAGCGTTGCCTTTTGTGAGCAGAACGGCCTGAAGTACAGCATTACCTACAATCCCAAGTATCGCGAAGGTGTGCCAAAGGAAAAACTCTCCATTTTGAAAGCGCAGCACCCTGACATCTACGACGAATTTGTGAAGACGTCAGAAAGCCGTATTTTCAAGGTGGAAAAGACCAATGTATAGGTATAGGAGGAGTCATTCATGGCGATGACCTATGTGTGCTCGCCCCTCTCTGCATCGACCCGAGCAGAGATGATGGCAAATGCCGCAAGGGCGGGTTACTACATGTCAAAGGCAGAGCAAGAGTTCGGTGATCGGGCTGTTGCTCCACACGCAGTCCTCCCGTACATATTAGATGACACTATTCCTGAAGAGCGGGCTCTAGCGATGGAGTTTGGAATGAAACTACTATCAATGAGTACCCGTGTGGTCGTATTCGGCAGTCAGATCAGTAGCGGCATGGATCAAGAGATCCGTGCCGCTCAAAATCTTGGCATTCCGGTCTTCTATCGGGCAGGACTTCAGGAGAGTCTGAAATGTACGGAGGTGGTAACATGATTTGCCGCTATGAGCGAACAATATTTCGCTCTGATAACGGGTTCTGCATCTATGTATACTCGACCGCTGATCCCTCAGTTCCGGAAGCTGCCTGCAAAAGAAAGGACTCTGGTGGGAAGCGTGCGCACTTTACGGCTGTGGGTCATTTCCTTCCGGAAACAGACCTTGTAGACGTAGATATTCAAGGTCAGTGGAAGCAATCCAATTATGGCCTTCAATTCGAGGTGGAGCATTTCCAGCAGCGAGTTCCAACCAGCAGAGATGGCATCATTGCCTATCTCACATCCGGCTTCGTGAAAGGAATCGGAAAAGAGATGGCAAAGGCCATTGTTGCTCGTTTCGGTACACGAACAATAGAAATTATGGAAAAGGAACCAGAGCAGCTTCTGACAATCAAAGGGATCAAAGAGGCCAGATTGAAGAAGATCATAGAATCCTTTCAAGCGTCCAGACAGCTTGAAGCGCTGACAGCATATCTGGCACCATTTGATGTGAGCGAGAAGAAGATCACGAAGATCTATGAAGCGTTTGGCGATGGTAGTCTGAATATTGTGAAGACCGACCCATTCCAGCTCTGTAAGATCCGTGGATTCGGCTTTATGACCGTGGACGCTATTGCCCGAAAGACTAAAGTGAGCCTACAAAATCCGCTTCGATACGCAGGTGCCATACATTATGTGCTGGAAGAAGGTCTGAATGCTGGCCATCTCTATTTGGAACGAAAGGATCTGTATCAGCGATGCTATGAACTTCTCAATGATGGCTTTGAGCGCGAAGTTGTTCCCCTAACAGACATTCAGGGTGCGCTTCTGGTGGAGCATCAGGAGAAGGCCGTCTACGTTGAGCGTGAGCGGGTCTACTTGACCCAATCGCGCATCTGTGAGGTGCAAACAGCAAAACGGCTCGATCCATCCTTCTGAGTGAGCCCCTGAAGCGTATTCCAGACTTGGATGGTGAGATTGCTAAGACTGAAGCCAAACTTGGCCAGAAGCTTGCGCCATCACAGGAGAAAGCGGTCAAACTCTGTTTGAATGAGCAGTGTTCCATTATCACTGGTGGCCCTGGTGTTGGTAAGACGACCACGCTGCGTGTAATCTTGGATATTTATCAGACCTACTTGAAGGAAGTTGCCATCCGTGGGATTGAAGGTGTCCAAATCCTATCTCCCTTTCGGAAGAAGGGACCTGTCTGTGCGGATAATCTCAATCGAGAGATTCGTGAACTGGTCAATCCCAGGCAAGCAAACCGAGCAGAACTAAAGTATGGGAGTAAGGTCTTTCGCGAAGGAGACCGTATCATTCAAATGAAGAACAACGATGAGGTATCCAATGGCGATGTTGGCTATATTAAGCGGATATATACAAATCCAGATGGAGATCCGGTCGCAGACATCAAACTATTTGATGGACGTGAGGTGACATATACCGAAGAACTGATGGATGATCTCGATTGGTCCTACTGCATTACGATTCATAAGAGTCAAGGCGGAGAGGTTCCATCTGCAATCATCCCTCTATTGAAGGAACACTATGTCATGCTCAGGAGGTATATACTGCGATTTCGCGTGCGAAAGAGAAAGTTACTCTAATCGGTCAGCGAAGGCGGGTATAGGAATTAAAAATGACGGAAACCAGCATGAAAGGCCGACAATGCCTGACATCAACTCAGAATTTGAAGGAAACCAGCATGGATGACTTCAACTCCCAGTGAGTTCACGCGAAAACTGCCAAATGATGATGGTACGATGAGCCTGTACCTATACCGCATTCTCTGGTTCAGATGTTGTCATCCAACTGGGAAGATCGATTCAGATATTTTGCATGTGGATGAAAAGTCAGCAGTTGTATGCTGCAAACTCTATAATGACCGCAATGATTCTCCAGACCAGTACATTGCCAAGGCTACAGCCCAGCGCTTTGCTTCTGATGAGAAGTATGGGGATCGCTATCTAGAAACAGCAGAAACCGCAGCTATGGGCAGAGCTCTTGCAGCGGCTGGATATGGAACCCAATTCTGCGGAGCCGCAGATGCGTTTGGCAATGATATTGTAGATACACCTCTGGACTTCAACATGATGGATGACATGGAGGAAAGTGGCGATGTGATTAGTGCTGTACAGCACGAAACGAATTCGTTGCCGCAGTCAAGGCAGACAATTCCGCCTAATCCCACACAGCATGTGCCGCAGCCTGTTCCGCAATCGGCTCAGCCGAAGGCAGCACCGGTTACGCTGGAGGACTATTTGAACAGTATGACCTTGGATGAAGCCAAAAATGTAAAGATCACCTTTGGTCGCAATGCTGGCAAAACTTTTGGGCCAGCTTGCTATGACCAATCCTAGGGATCTGGATTGGTACTGTAAGAACTATTCTGGACGTGACCTTGCGCTCAAGGCAGGGGCAATCTTGCTTGTCAGCGCAGTAACAGAGAAGGCAGGCTGATGATGGATACTTACCAAGCGGGTGATATATGCACATATTCCTTTGGGAATAAAAATAGGTCCGTGGCCATCGTCGAGATAGTAAGGCTTTTGGATGATCCAAGAGGTGCTGCGGAGGTTCGTTTTCTGGATGTCATAATTGATGATACAGGAAATGGCTTTTTTTCTCTACTTGCTGAAGAGTGGAAACACAATGAATGCCAGCCTCCAGTTCCTTGAAAAAGAAGGATCTGTTTAGATAGGGGGTGAAGCGTCATGGGCATCAGCAGCGAACTCCCATGTTCAATTGCCGATGTTGTCGATTTAACGACACCGGCGGTTCGGCTTGGGCGCATAGTCACAGAATTAGCTTGAGCGTGGTTGCAATTTGGCTGGTGTTCCGGGCTTCTATCGTGATAAGGAGTCAGGTGGCTGGAAGTTAGATATTCGAGCTACTGGCATTCTCATCCCAGACCGCAATCAGAAAGGTCAGATCGAAGCGATACAAATTCGTCTGGATAATGCGTGGAAGTCCAAATTCAACACGTTAACAAGTGTGGATCAGTATTATGGAACAACCGCCCAATGTTGTCCCCATTATGCTGGTAACACAGATGGAACTGATACATTATACCTCACTGAAGGTGTTATGAAGTCAGATATAGCCCAGTTCTTGTCCAATAAACTCGGCCAACCCAGACAATTTGTAGGGCTTACTGGCGCGAGTAACTTCAATCAATTTCGCAGACTGCTGGAGGAAGCAAAGGCGGCTGGCATTCAGCGCCAAGTCTTACAAGTGGTTTACAAGTCACTATTTACGCAGAATGTTCGCCTAATAACTCTGGGGTCAACAGTCATTTCTATGCCCTGGAACTTTACTTTTCTGCAAATGAATTTCCAGTTCGGGATCATATTATCGGCATAACTTTTTTGGCACAAATCGAATGGAAAGAAATCAGATAGATACAGAAATTGATAGTTGGGTAGAACAGACCATCACAAATGAAACTTTTCCAGAACTTCTTGAAAGTTACATCCGAAAAGAAGGTATGTGGGAAAATTATCTTAATGATGAAGAAAATGTAGCAGAATGAACAACTCAACCACTTCATTGGAATGATCCAGAGAGCACCTCACATGCTTGCTTTGGTCATCCCGACCTGATTTAAGAGAGCAAGGACTTCAATGGTCCTTGCTCTTTTTCTTGGTGTAATTTATTGATAATGAGGGTTGTGAAAGGGCCCGTTGTATCTCCATATTAGTAGAGGTCCATAATTCCTAAAATCCAGATATGAAAGGGGGCATGAGCATGGAATTATTAACTCGCAAAGAGGCTGCGGCTGACAGAGGCTGACGGACCAGCATCTTCAGGGTGTCCAGACCGAAATACTCATCAATGCTCCGGCCGTTGACGGTGATGGAGCCGGTGCCGTTGGGGAACAGATGGACGCGGGCCACAGAGGACTTCCGGCGACCAGTGCCATACAGATAGGGCTTCTTGGACTGATACATACTTCAAACTCCTCCTTATTCCGCGTCCAGAGCGACGGGCTTCTGAGCCTGCTGCTCGTAGTTGGCGTCCGCATAGATGTGCAGCCGCTTCAGGGATTCCTTGCCGATGGTGTTCTTGGGCAGCATACCGCGGACAGCCACCTTCATGGCCAGCTCGGGCTGCTCCTGCATCAGGATGCGGTAGGGGGTCTCCTTCAGGCCGCCAATCCAGCCGGAGTGGGTACGGTACATCTTCTGGGTGCCCTTCTTGCCGGTCAGCACAGCCTTGCCGGCGTTGATGATGATGACATAGTCACCGCAGTCGGCGTTGGGGGTGAAAGTGGGCTTGGTCTTGCCGCGCAGCAGGTCGGCAGCCCGGACAGCGGTCTTGCCCAGGGGCTTGCCCGCGGCGTCCAGGATGTACCACTTACGCTCAATGTTGGCCTTGTTTGCCATAAAAGTGGACATGGTGTTTCCTCCGTATATTGAAATTCTTTCTT
>VOFI01001937.1_pt1 | contig 19990 bp, 29 predicted proteins | sample 5384131 | NCBI WGS metagenome assembly VOFI01 (sample SAMN12384728, study PRJNA508395) | human gut metagenome | isolation source: healthy gut H | host: Homo sapiens
GAAGAAAGAAATATTGCATGTTTTGGGATTTAAAAGCGAAAAATGGTCAAGAGAAATGGTGCGTGACAGCTTGGAGCAAGGAGAAGCGAGGACGCCGAACAATGTTTAGTGCCAGCATCAGTCGCCTGTGCCACCAAGTCTCGCAGCCGGCGGCACTGTGCCGAACGTCGTTTGTGAGCGGTCGCCTGGAAAAGTTGTGCTGAAGAAGCAGGAGATTTCACAGGCAGAGTCAGTCGACGAATTACGCCAGCTGAAATAGCCGGGAAATAATTTCTGACGAAGTCGCCGATGGTACTGTCCTTTAAGCCGAGCCATCCTTCATTGCTCGCTGGGCTAAATGTCGCCAGAGAATTTCGAGCGACCCAGCCGAACAGCTCGTGATCGACAGCCGGCGCGACAGCTGGAGTTGCTCCAGCGGGGCGCAGCGCCAATTATATGGACGGTCGAACAGGCTGCTGGCGAGCGGCCTCACCGGAAGTCGGAGCCAGCCCATTGCCCGGCCGAGGCAGCACGTATGACGGCAGTTTTTTTTTTTTTTTTTTTTTTTTTTTTTTTTTTTTTTTTTTTTTTTTTTTTTTTTTTTTTTTTTTTTTTTTCCGACAAGCCAACGCAGCGCCAATATCTTTCCACCTACTTCGTGGGCCGGATAAAAATTCAAAGTCGTCCAATGACATAGAACAGATACGGAGAACGGCTGAAATGCCAGAACGCGTGCATGAAATCGACGCCCAGGTGTGCCCGCACCAGGTAATAATGGCGGCGATGACGCACCGTGCCGCCTCGCGATATAGCCAACCATCGAGAGCTTGGAAATCGCTCCACACCCCGGAGTTCAGGACAACCAATGCCCCGCACAGCCCAGCCCCGGAGAAAGACTGCAGTATAGGTCCCGGCGATAGCTGTCAGAGGTATGGTCAAAGACGCGGAATACCTTTTCGCCGGGCGTGATAGAGTAGAAAGGGAAGTCGATGGCTGAGCCAGAGAGTTGTGACCACTCATGATGGTCGGGGCATTTTTCGCCTCCCTTTTCCTGATGCTCGTCGTGCTGTTCATACCCGTACTGCAAAACGTCTTTGAGGTGACAACCCTGAGCGCCACCGCCTGGGGTATCGTCGCCGGGCTCGCCCTGGTACCGCTGGCGGTTGTGGAGATCGCCAAGGGCATTGGGGCCCTGGTCCGCCGCTTCCGCAAAACCGACGCATAACCCCTCTTGAAAGGAGAACGCCATGCCATCCAATACCGGCCCTGAGAAAAAAACGCCTTTCTATACTCTCGGAGAAGAGATCACCAACTCCATCACTCATGGCGTCGGCGCCGGCATGGCCATCGCCGGTATGGTCGTCCTGCTCGTGCAGTCCAACGACGTCTGGCAGGTAGTCAGCTCAGCCATCTATGGCGCGAGCATGATCTTCCTTTTCCTGATGTCCTGCCTCTATCACGCCCTGACCAATCCCACGGCGAAAAAGGTATTCCGCGTCTTTGACCATACCTCTATTTTCTTCCTTATCGCCGGGACCTATACCCCTTTTACCCTGGTCACTCTCCGGGGCTGGGTGGGCTGGACGGTGTTCGGCGTGGTCTGGGGCGTGGCTGTCGTCGGGATTGTCCTGAACTCCATCAGTGTGGAGCGGTTCAAAAAAAATCTCGATGGTTGGCTATATCGCGAGCGGCTGGTGCGTCATCGCCGCCATTGTGCCCCTGGTGCGGCGGATGGCCCTGCCCGGCGTGATCCTGCTCATCCTCGGCGGTGTGTTCTACACCGCCGGTGTCCTGTTTTACCGCAAAAAAGGCGTCCGGTTCATGCACGCGTTCTGGCATTTCTTCGTATTGGCCGGGGCCGTTCTCCATTATTTCTGTATCCTGTTCTATGTCATTGGATAACATAAGGGGGATTTGTCATGCTCAACTTTGAATTTTATAATCCGGCCCGCATCCTTTTCGGAAAGGGGATGGAGGAACAGGTCGGGAAACGGATGGCCGCGCTTGGCCGGCGGGTGCTGCTGGTATATGGCGGCGGCTCCATCAAACGCAGCGGCCTGTATGATACGGTCTTGGCCCGTCTGGCGGACGCCGGCGTCGAGGTGACCGAACTCGCCGGCGTCCAACCCAATCCTCGCCTCGGCCTGGTGCGGGAAGGGATCCGTCTCTGCCGTGAAAACCGGCTCGACGCCGTTCTGGCGGTCCGGAGGCGGCAGCGTCATCGACACCGCCAAAACAGTCGCGCTCGGCGCGTGTGCCGACGGGGACGTGTGGGACTTTTTCGAACGGCTCGTTCCGGTGGAAAAAGCGCTGCCGGTCGGCGTGGTGCTCACCATCCCGGCGGCGGGCAGTGAATCGAGCGACAGCTGCGTCATCACCAAAGAGGAGGGCCTGCTCAAACGCTCCTGTGCCGGAGAGGCACTCATTCCCGTTTCGCCATCCTCAACCCGGCTTTTACCTGCACCCTGCCTCCCTATCAGACAGCCTGCGGCGCTACCGACATCCTCGCCCACCTCATGGAGCGGTATTTCACCCGGGTAGATCACGTGGATCTCACCGACCGGCTGCTGGAGGCCACCATGCGCACGGTTATCAACTACACCCCTTTGGCTCTCGAACGCCCCGACGATTATCATATCCGGGCGGAGCTGATGTGGGCGGGTACCGTCGCCCACAACAACCTGCTGGACACCGGCCGGATCGGGGACTGGGCTTCCCACCAGATCGAACATGAGCTCAGCGCGCTCTACGACATCGCCCATGGCGCGGGTCTGGCCATCGTCTTCCCGGCATGGATGAAATACGTTTATCGCGCGGATATGTCCCGATTCGTGCAGTTTGCGGTCCGGGTGTTCGGCGTGGACCTGGCTTTGCGGAGCCCGAACAGATCGTGCTGCAAGGGATCCGCCGTCTGGAAGCCTACCTGCGGTCCATCGGGATGCCGGTCCGGCTCGGGGGAGGCCGGCATCGACGACAGCCGCCTTTGGAGATGGCGGAGAAATGCTGCGCCAAAGGCCCTCAGGGACAGTTCCAAAAGCTCCATACCCGGGACGTCCATGCCATTTATGAATTGGCGCTGTAAGGCAAATGCGCGAAAAAACCCTTGCGGAGCCAGGGTGTTTTTCGTTGCCCGCTATAGCAAAAAAGAAAAGCCCGGGAACGGATATCCAGTCCCGGGTCTGTAACCATTTCGTCGTTATCGTGCGTCTTTCTCCAGCCGGATGGGGCCATGTTCCGTTTCATACGCCCTGATAACCTCGCGCATCCGGAATTCGATCTCCCTTGTTGACCGACCTCCCATTCTGACTGGCCACCGCACAAGCCAACAGAAGGAGAGCCTTCAATGAATGAACCGTTTATCCCATCGTGTTGCCGATCATAATCCAAACAAGACAGAGCCTTGAAGCAGAGACGCCAGCGATCGCAATGCCCCGCCCAAAACGCTGTCCAAGTGTTTTTTCACCCTCTGTACGATCACAGGCTCTGAGACATTTCAATGGGTGTCAGGGCCCTGGTCACGGCCGTTTGACACCGCGGTCTTTCGCAAAGGTCTCGAAATCCCGCTGCCAGAGCGCCTCCCCCTCTTTGGTGAAAAAGCAGCCGGGAATCCCGCCTTCCTTGTCCCGATGATGGGCCACACAGGCGCAGCAGTGTCCATGGCGAGGACATCCCGGATAGGTACACGGGCAAGGCCGCCGATTGTCACAGGGCATTGTAATCCCTCCTTTTTTTCTTTCATTTTAGCGTGTTTTGACAAATTTTCAATAGATTCTCTTGAAATGCAGCCATGACGGGCAACTTGTATGAAAAATGGCTGGCAGAAAAAACGCCTGGACATCCGGAGATACTATGTGAGAAGGAGGTGATGACAGCCCGCGCGTTTTCATGAAATCAGATAGAAAGAAGGATGCGGATATGGGAAAAAACAGCCTGAAAATCAAAATGGCAGGTTTGGCCGGCTCTCTGATGCTCACGGCCGTGCTCTTCTCCGGTTTTGGGGTCGCAGCCGAAAAAACATCCCTGAGCCGCCTGTTTTGCAGGGGGCTCCCGCCTCTTCGGAAGAAGAACCGGGAGCCCGGCTGGCCAGGATGCGGGAATTTAGGGAAGCCATTCAGGAAAAATGGAACGCCCTCTCCGACGAACAGAAACAGGAGCTTTACAAGCTCGCTGAAGCCCGGATGAACGCAGACATCCAGCTTCTGCAAGGGGCTTGCAGATGACGGCATCCTAGAGGCAGACAAGGTGGCCGAACGGACCGGACAGATGCGTGAGCACATGCAGCAGCTGCGGGACTCGGGACTCTGCCCGTTCCCCATGGGACGGCCGAGACATATCCATGAGAATCCCGACAGCCATTCGTAAGTAACCAAACCCCACAGCCGCCGTTTAGACGGGGTGTGGGGTCATGGATACCTCAAATTCTAAGTATTTTCTTCAAAAACTCCTCTTAATATGGCAACCTTGCATCGTCTTCCAAAACAAAAAGCACTTCGTATGAAGTGCTTTTTGTTTTGGAGCTGCTAACCAGATTCGAACTGGTGACCTCGTCCTTACCAAGGACGCGCTCTGCCGACTGAGCTATAGCAGCAAGTGGCGACCCGGAACGGGCTCGAACCGTCGACCTCTAGCGTGACAGGCTAGCGTTCTAACCAGCTGAACTACCGGGCCACTTTTGACATCTGCCGCGCCGGCCAAACGGCGGAACAGCAGGATGCAACGTCGTCTATTATAAGCAAAACGAGCCGGTTTGTCAACAGGTTTTTCGAAAAACTCGGCCAAGTATTTGCCGGGCCTGGTTTTCGAAAAGGGTAGGGTGGTTATTCGGACGAAAAATCAGTTGAGCCCCTGCCTCCCCCACCTGCTCGAACAGCCGGACGACTTCCGTCCGGAGAGGCTGGCTGCCGGGCGATTCCAGCCCCGGATCTTCGCCGATCAAACACTCGGCCGCCTCTTTCGCCTCCTGAAACAGAGGCATATCCCCCATTAGGTCGGCGATTTTGAGGTTCGGCAGGCCGTGCTGACGGCTGCCGAAGAAATCGCCGGGACCCCGCAGCTTTAAATCCTCGTCCGCGATGCGGAACCCGTCGTTGGTCTGGCACATCACCCGCAGGCGCCGTACAGCCTCCTCGTTTTTCGCATCGGATATCAGGATACAGGACGACGCGTGGCGGCCCCGTCCCACCCGGCCGCGGAGCTGATGGAGCTGTGCGAGGCCGAACCGCTCGGCGTTTTCAATGACCATGATCACCGCATTGGGGACATCCACCCCCACTTCGATGACGGTGGTGGCAACGAGCACCTGGATCCGGCCCGCCGCAAAATCCCGCATCACGGCGTCCTTCTCAGCTGCTTTCAGCCGGCCGTGGAGCAGGCCAAGGGAGTAGGAACGCAGCGGTCCCGCCATGAGCTTTTCAAAATACGCCGACGCCGAGGCGAGATCGGTCTCCCCATCCTCGACCAAGGGACACACGACATAGGCCTGCCGGCCCTCATCGAGGTGCCGGCGGACATAGGCGTACGCTCTTTCCCGCTTGTCACCGCCCACGGCGAATGTGGCCACAGGCTGGCGGCCGGGGGGCAGCTCGTCTAAGGCCGAAACGTCCAGGTCCCCATACAGGATCAGGGCCAGGGTACGGGGGATCGGGGTCGCGGACATGACGAGAAGGTGCGGGTTTTCCCCTTTGGCGGCGAGGGCGGCCCGCTGCGCCACTCCGAATCGGTGCTGCTCGTCGGTGATGACCAGCCCCAGGCGGGCGAAGGACACCCTTCTGACAGCAGCGCGTGTGTGCCGACCAGAAACTGGATCCGTCCCTCTGCCGTGTCGGCGAGCACTTGCCGTTTCTCGGCCGCGGCCAGGGATCCGGTCAGAAGACCGACCCGGATTCCTCCTTTTTCCAGCAGGGAAGTCAGGGACCGGGCATGCTGTTCCGCCAAAATTTCCGTGGGCGCCATCATGGCCGCTTGGAACCCGTTTTGGATCACAGTGAACGCCACGCCGGCGGCCACGGCGGTTTTGCCGCTGCCCACGTCCCCCTGAACCAGGCGGGACATGGGCGCGCCGCTCTGCATATCCCGGACACAGTCTGCCACGGCGCGCCGCTGGGCTCCGGTCGGGGGGAAAAAAGGGAGCAGAGGCCAGAAAGCCGCCGACGCATCCCTCTCGATCCGGGCCCCGGTCCTGCCCCCGGGAACGGCCCTTGAGCCGCAGAAGGCCAAGCTGGAGCAGGAGCAGCTCCTCAAACACCAGGCGGCGCCGCGCAACCGAAAGCGCCCGATGATCGGCCGGAAAAATGGATGTTGTCGAGCGCATACCGGCGGGTGCAGAGCTGATGCGCCTGCCGCAGGGAAAAGGGAAGGGGATCATCGTCCAGCTCATTGCCCAGCGCCAGGAGGGTATTGGCCACCACGGTTTCGATCACCCGGGAGGTCAGGCCCTCGGTCTGCGGGTAGATCGGGCGGATCCGGGCTCCCCCCTCGGCCGGCTCGATGAGGGGGCGATGCCATTTCCGCCCTCCGGAACCCGCCGGTCACCGTGCCGAAGAAGAGATAGTCCTCCCCTTTCTTGATCTTGGCGGCTGCATATTTATTGTTGAACAGGGTGACATGGAGCAGGCTCACTCCGTCCGAGGCGGTGAACCGGTACAGGGACAGGCCCCTGCGCACCCGATGCTCCTGTGGAGCCGCCATGGCGGTGGCGCGGATGCAGCAAGGCTCGCCCACCGGTGCGGAGGCGATGGGGACAATGGCGGTCCAGTCTTCGTATTGCCGGGGATAATGCCGCAGCAGGGTACCGGCCGTCGTCACGCCGAGACGGGCAAACTGCGCCGCCCGCCGCTCGCCCACTCCCTTGAGGAACTGGACGGGGGTGTCCATATGGATTTCCATGGCCGGTGCCTCCTCTTCTCTTGATCAAATCGGCGTGCGCGTGTATACTGGGACAAAAAGGGGGGGATCGGGATGCTGCAGAAGCCACCGCGGCTGAAGGCCGGCGATACCGTGGCAGCCGTCAGCCCCTGCCACGGCTGGGCGGGGACGCCTCCATCATCTGGCGGTACGAGCTGGGCGTCCGAAGACTCCGGGAAGCTTTCTCGCTGCGGGTGATACCGGCACCTCATGCACTGAAGGGTTCGGACTATCTGCGCCGTCACCCGGAGGCGCGGGCGGAGGATCTGTTGTGGGCCTTCGAGAACCCGGAAGTCCGGGGGATCCTCGCCAACGTCGGAGGCAACGACAGCCACCGCCTGCTGCCCCTATCTACATGAGGAAACGGTCCGGCGGAACCCCAAGGTGTTCATGGGGTATTCCGATGTCCTCAACCTTCATCTGTTTTGCCGCCGGGCGGGCTATCCACGTTTTACGGCCCCAACCTCCTCCCCCCCTGGCCGATCCCCCAGGGCCTGCATCCCGACACCGTCCGCTGGTTCCGCCGGACGCTGATGGAGGGGGCTGCGGGGGCCGGTAGAGGTGCCCGGAAGCTGGACCTGCCGCCCGCCCATTTACGAGAATCCGGAGGATGTCCGCCCCTATGCGCCCTGCCCCGGTTACGAACTGATCCAGGGAGAGGGGCGGGCCGAGGGGCCCTGCTCGGCGGGCACACCGGCCTGATGGAGCTGGACGGCACACCCTTGGCACCGAAGGCGGAGGACTGGGCCGGCGCGATCCTCTTCCTCGAGGATATCCCCTCCTTCTTTTCGCCGGGCCAGCTGGATGCTTTTCTGGACTGGCTGGGGAAAAGCGGGGCACTGGAGCGGCTGCGGGGTATCGTGATCGGGCGGATCGGTGAAAAACGCGGGTTTGAGGAGCACGCCGCGCGGATCCGCCGGACGGTGGGAGAGGAATACGGACGTCCCCATCTACCGGTTTTATATGGTTTGCCGTTTGGGCATATCTCTCCGCAATGCCCGATGCCCTATGGCGTACAGGCCCGGATCGACTGCGACGCCCGGGCGTTCTCGTTTCTGGAGGCAGGGGTGCTGTAAGCCCTCCATCCACTGCGGGCGGGGCAGGCCCTGAACCCGCCCCCTTTTCGCAAACAGGGCGGGCCCGCGGCGCCGCACGGCGCACGCATGGGCTCGCCCCTGCGGTTTTTGGGCCGAACCGGCCCCTTATTCGATGGAAATGAAGTAGTAATACACCGGCTGTCCCCCCGTCGACCAGGGTGATGTCCACGTTGTCGCCCGCCTTGGCGGTGATGGCATCCCGGACGGCCTCGGCGTCTTCCTCGGTCATCCCCTCGCCATACATGAGGGTGATGAACGCGACCTCCCGGCCCGAGATGCGGCGGGAATTGATCATGCTCTTTGGCCAGTTTGACGGCAGCGTGATGGATATCGGTATCCGTAAACATCAGCTTGCCGTTTTCCAGCGCGAGGATTTCGCCCTCTTTGATCGAGTGGTTATCGAAATCGCTGTCCCGTGCGGCAAAGGTGACGGAACCGGTGGACATTGTCGGCCGCCTTCATCATCACGGTCAGGTTCTCTTCCACACCCGCGTCGGCGTCAAAGCTCAGCAGGGCGGCGACACCCTGGGGGATGGTGCGGGTCTGGAGCACATGCACCTTGCGGTCGGCCAGCGGCACCGCCTGTTCCGCCGCGAGGATGATGTTTTTGTTGTTCGGCAGCACATACACAACCTTGGCGGGGGTGGCTTGGATGGCGTTCAGGATGTCGTCGGTGGAGGGGTTCATGGTCTGGCCGCCCGAGACAACCTGGCTGCAGCCGAGATCCTGGAACAGGGTGCGGAGGCCCTCCCCGCGGCAACGGCGACAAAGCCGTATTCCTCCTCCGGCTCCACCCGTTCAAGGGGTTTCGGCTCGTCGGCGCCCTCGGTGTCGACCCAGCCGGCGTTGGCGTGCTGAATACGCATGTTCTCCACCTTCACGGTTTCAAACTGGCCGTATTTCACGCCCTCGGACAAGGCCTTGCCGGGGTCGTTGGTGTGGACATGGACCTTGATGATCTCCTCATCGTCTACCACCACCACACAGTCGCCGATGGATTCGAGATAGGCGCGCAGGCGGAGCGGATCGCGGTCGTTCCCTTTATCACGTGCAACGATGAACTCGGTGCAGTATGTAAAGGTGATGTCCGCCTCAAAGCGAACCGGCGGCGCTGACGCCTTTACCCGCTGCTGGCGCTTCGGCAGGGGTGTCCCCCTCGACGATGGCGCCGCCCCCGAACACGTCCTGCATGGCGCGCAGAATGATGCAGAGCCCCTGCCCGCCCGCATCCACCACACCGGCCTTTTTCAGCACCGGCAGCAGATCGGGTGTCCGGGCGAGGGAGGCTTCTGCTTCGTCGCAGATGACGGCCCACACCGTTTTGACCGACGGATCCTTGGACGAGGCGGCAATCGCTTTTTCGGCCGCCTCCCGGGCGACGGTGAGGATAGTCCCCTCGGTGGGCTTCATAACGGCCTTATACGCGGCTTCCACCCCATACCGAGCGCCGCCGCGAGATCGGCGCCACTTGCCTCGCTCTTACCCTTGAGTCCCCTTGGAAAAGCCGCGGAACAGCAGGGAGAGAATCACCCCGGAATTGCCCCGGGCGCCCCGGAGAAGGGCCGCGGAGGCGGTATCGGCGGTTTCGCTGACGGTGGGATCCTGCAGGCGGGCCAATTCCCTGGCGGCGGCGGACAGGGTCATAGACATATTGGTACCCGTGTCCCCATCGGGGACCGGGAAAATATTCAGCTCGTCGACCGATTGCTTTTTCTGGCTCAGGCAGTTGGACGCGGAGATCATCGCGTCCCGCAATATCTTACCTTGTATCAATTTCAGCACTCCCTTACAGGTACGCGCCCGGCGTGAACGCCGCAGCGGTTCACCCCGATTATTCGGTTTTCATCCCGTCCACGTAGACATTGACCTTCTTCACATCCAGCCCCGTGGCTTCCTCCACGGTATACCGCACCTTGTTGACGATGCTCTTGGCGATGGCGGATATGTTCATGCCGTATATGACGGAGATATGCAGGTCCACGATGAGTTTGTCGTTCTCACTGCGCACCCGGATTCCCTCGTCCGCGAAGGGACGCTTATAAAAACCGAACGCAGCCCCTGTTTGGTGCCGCTTTTTGACCATACCGGCCACACCATAGCAGGAGGACGCGGCGTTCCCTACCAGATAGGCAAAATATTCCTGCGATATTTCGATGGTCCCCAGATGATTTTCGATTCGGATCATGCTATAACACACGCCTTTCTATTCAGGTTTGGCGAGGGACGCTTTGGAAAAGGATTGCGCGGCGGTCAGGCAAAGACCCAACTCTCAAAGCCGCTGTACACATCGTACGCGTGGGGGGATAAGCCCCGACAGGCTGCGGTGAAAAGCCGCCATCCCTGGCGCCAGCACAGAGGGATATACGGCAGATCCGCGGCGAAGGCATCACAGAACCCCTGAAGAGTCCCGTTCCCCGCGAGATACGCGTTATAGGCTCCAGCCGCCGGTGATTCCGCCGCAAGGCCGTAGGCCGCGGCCCCGCCGGGGGTGAGGAAGGAACGCAGATGCAGATCCGCGCTCAAGCGGACCTCGCCCAGATACAGGTCGAACTGCCCCTTTTTCAGCCGGTTTTCATACTCGGCAAACGGCAGCTCGGTCACGGTCACCGCGATACCCGCCCGGGCCATCTGCTGCGCGACAAGATCAGCGGTGTTTTTCCGGAAAGGGTTCCCCTGCGTAACGAGCAGCTCGAGGGATAGTCCCGCGGCGCTGTCGGTAGTATTATAACCCGCCTGCTCCAATTGTGCAACAGCGGAGGCGATATTTTCCGCCGCGCCCAGTACTTTTATATCCGCAGCCTCCGCCCATTGGGGTGGAAACGGGGAGAGCGCCGGGGCTCCCCGGCCGGACAGCGCCCCCGAGACGAGCTCCTCGCGGCTCAGGGCGGCGGAGAGTGCGGCACGCACCTCCGTTTTTTCAAGGCGTCGTGCCGGGCGTTGACCCCAAAAACAGCAGGTCAGGCAGCGGGACATCCGCCGTGGCGCTGGAGGTACGGGGGATCTCCCCGCCCGACAGCTCACTGTAGAAAAAGGTAAGGGAACCGTTTTCCAGGCCATGCAGCATAGCATCGGCGTCGGGGAAATCCCGCAGACGGATGCTCGTGATCGTGCCGCCGCGTCCCGGACGAAGGGTGAGGGTATCGTCTCCGGCGTTATACACATACGCGCCGGAACCGAGGGGCGGGTCCTCCGCTCCCCTGCTTGACCACCGGAAAAGAGAGGCATGCCTGCCACCGGGGGGTCGGGGGACGCCAAGGTGAACGCCACCCGGTCGGTTCCCTGGGCCGCAGCGGCGGTGATATTGGTCAGCAGAGGGCCGAAGGCCGCCGTGCCTTTGGCGGCCGAAAACGAGGCGGCGATATCCGCCGCCGTCACCGGCGACCCGTCGGAAAAGTGCGCGTCGGAGCGAATGGCGACGACTGGGCGAAGGGGCTCGCCCTCATCGATAGACGCCGCCAGGTTCAGCCGGACGGCATAATCGCCGCCAACCGCGGTCAACCCTTCGTACAGCAGGGAGGCGAGGTCGAGATTGGCGCGGCTCTGGGCCTTATACGGATGCAGGAGTCCTCCTTGCTGAAACTCAGGGCGAAGGGCGGCAGCGCCGGCGGCGCCGAAACAGGAGGCTCGCTCGCCGCGGACGGCTCCGGCTCGGGAGGATGAGGAATGGTGGAACAGCCCCCGAGGCAGAATGCGGACAGGACGAAAAAAGCCAGGCAGATCCGTGCCTTTTCCCCCAAACCGGCCACCTCCCGTCAGGACTATTCAATCGTATAGTATACCCTAAAACCCCGAAAGAATCAAGGCTTACGCCGGGATTCGACGAAACTTTGTATAAAGTTTCCCGATTGACAAATCTTGAACAATCCATCATAATAAGGAATATACGAAGAAATTAGGAGGAATTCCGCATGGGCTACACACTCGCACAGAAGCTCATCAAGGCCCACCTGCTGGACGGAGAGATGACGCCGGGCAGCGAAATCGGGCTGAAAATCGATCAAACGTTGACCCAGGACGCCACCGGGACGATGGCATATCTGGAATTCGAGGCCATGGGTGTGCCCCGGGTAAAAACCGAACGTTCGGTGGCCTATATCGACCATAATACCCTGCAGACCGGCTTTGAAAACGCCGACGACCATCGGTATATCCAGAGCGTGTGCAAAAAACACGGCATTTACTTTTCCCGTCCGGGCAACGGCATCTGCCATCAGGTTCATCTGGAGCGCTTCGGCATTCCGGGCAAGACCCTGATCGGCTCGGACAGCCACACCCCGACGGGCGGCGGCATCGGCATGCTGGCCTTCGGTGCCGGCGGGCTGGATGTGGCCGTGGCCATGGGGGGCGGCCCTTATTACATCACCATGCCGAAAATGGTACGGGTCAATCTGACCGGCCGGCTGCGGCCTTTCGTCGCAGCCAAGGACGTGATTCTCGAGGTGCTCCGCCTGCTGAGCGTCAAAGGCGGCGTGGGCAAGATCATCGAATACGGCGGGGATGGGGTCAAGACCCTGTCGGTGCCCGAGCGGGCGACCATCACCAACATGGGCGCCGAGCTGGGTGCCTCCACCTCGATTTTCCCCTCCGACGAGATCACCCGGGCGTTCATGAAGGCCCAGGGCCGGGAGGCTGACTGGGTGGCCCTGGCCCCCGACAGCGACGCTGAATATGATGAAGTGGTGAACATTGACCTCTCCGCCCTGCGGCCGCTGGCCGCCTGCCCTCATTCTCCCGATGCGGTGCGGGCGGTGGAGGATATCGGCGAGATCAAGGTGGATCAGTGCTGCATCGGTTCCTGCACCAACTCCTCCCTCTACGATATGCTCAAGGTTGCCGCCATCCTCAAGGGCAAGACCGTCCATCCGGACGTCAGCCTGTCCATCGCGCCTGGATCCAAGCAGGTGCTGGGCATGCTCGCGGAAAACGGCGCCCTCGCAGACCTGATCGCCGCGGGTGCCCGCATCCTCGAATGCGCCTGCGGCCCCTGCATCGGTATGGGCCAGTCTCCCAATTCCGGCGGCATTTCCCTTCGGACCTTCAACCGCAATTTCGAGGGCCGGTCGGGTACGGCCGACGCCCAGGTGTATCTGGTCAGCCCCGAGACGGCCGCGGCGTCCGCCCTGGCCGGGGTATTCACCGATCCGCGTACCCTCGGGAGATGCCGAAGATCGGGATGCCGGAATCCTTCCTCATCAACGACAACTTGATCGTCCCTCCCGTCCCGGCAGAGGACATGGACGAGGTGGAAATCCTCCGTGGGCCCAACATCAAGCCTTTCCCGGCGACAGTGCCCCTGGCGGAGTCCATCGAGGCTAAGGTGCTGCTGAAGGTGGGCGACAACATCACCACCGACCACATCATGCCGGCGGGTGCCAAGATCCTGCCCCTTCGCCCAATATCCCCGCCATTTCGGAGCATTGCTTTGTCCGGTGCGACCGGAATTTCCCGCCCGCTGCAAGGCGGAGGGGACCGGCATCATCGTCGGCGGGGTCAACTACGGCCAGGGAGCCCGGGAACACGCGGCGCTGGCGCCTCTTTACCTCGGGATCAAGGCCGTGATCGTCAACTTTGCCCGCATCCATGCGGCCAACCTCATCAACGCGGGGGATCCTCCCCTTGACCTTCGCCAATGAGGCGGATTACGACCGTATCTCGTTCGGCGACGAGCTGTGCCTGCCCGATATCCGCCGCCGTTTGGACAAGGGGGAACCGGTAGTGCTTTTTGAACCGGACGACTGGGGAGGAGTTCCCTCTGGCCGCCGCTTTTTCCCGCCGCCAGGTGGAGATGCTGCTCGCGGGCGGCTTGCTCAATTATACCCGGGAACAGGGCTGAACAACGATGCGCACAATCAGGAGGTGACAGGATATGGCCAAGGGAGACACGATCTCGATGTCGGTGATCCGGCGTCTGCCCCGCTATTACCGGTTCCTGTACGATCTCAAGGAAAACGGCGTGACCCGTATCTCGTCCCGGGAGCTCTCCCAGCGCATGGGCCTCACGGCGTCCCAGATCCGCCAGGATCTGAACTGTTTCGGCGGCTTTGGCCAGCAGGGTTACGGGTACATGGTGGAACAGCTTTATACCGAAATCGGCCATATTCTCGGGATGGATCGGCTCTCGGACACCGTCCTGCTGGGGGCCGGCAACATGGGCCGGGCCATCGCCAACCACATGGATTTCGAGAACCGCGGCATCCGGCTGGTCGGGATTTTTGACGACTCCCCGGAACTGATCGGGAAAACCGTCCGGGGGATGGAGGTCCAGCCCATTAAAAAATTTGGACAACGTCTGCCGTATAAAAAAACCCGAGGTGGCCATCCTCTGCATCCCGAAGGAGGCGGCCCCGAGCTGGTGGAACGCCTCCTCGAGGTGGGGGGTACGGGGATTTTGGAACTTCAGCCATTATGACATCAGCTATTATCACCCCGGGGCCGTGGTGGAGAATGTCCATTTGGGGACAGCCTGATGACCCTCTCCTATCAGCTCAAAAAAACCGGCTTCTGACACATCAAAACGCCCGGGACATCCGAAGGGATGTCCCGGGCGTTTTGGGTTGGTTAGCGGATTTCGATCTGGCGGGAGGCCGGAAGCGAAGCCGGCTCGTCTTTCGGCAGCTCCAGTTTCAGTACGCCGTTCTCATAGGACGCACTGATCTGGTCCGCTTTGATGCCGGAGACATCAAAGCTGCGTGAGAAGGACCCGTAGCGGCGTTCGCGGCGGACATATTGCCTTTTCTCGTCCTTGTCCTCTTTTTTCCTCCGTGTGTTCCGCACGGATGGTCAGGATATCACCCTCGAGATCGAGGTGGATATCCTCTTTTTGAAGCCGGGCAGTTCGGCCTCAAGCAGATAGCGGTCACCCTTGTCCAAAATGTCGGTGCGGAAACGGGAGACACGGGTGTCCAGGCCGTCAAAAAGGCTCTTCTCGACATTGTCCAGATATTGAAACAGGTTGCGTTCATTGCGTCCAAAAGGAATCAGGTCAAACATACGACATACCTCCATTTAATAGGATCTGTTTGATTCTGCTCTACATCGGTGTGCCCCATCGGGTTCACCCTCCATCTGTCTTGATCTCTTAACGTCTTTTTAGTTTACCCGGAATTTATGACAAAGTTTACGACAAAATATTAACAAAATATAAATATGAGCACTCTATTCGATAGAGTGCTAATATGAAAGAAACATATTTCTCTCCTCTTCCGCTTATACTAGAAGGAAGGAAAGGTACGGGCAAGGGAGGAAATCCGAATGGCGGAGTCGAGCGATGTCCTGATCATCGGCGCAGGCCCGGCCGGGCTGACGGCGGCAATCTACGTCTGCCGGGCCGGGTGGACGGCCACGATCTTGGACAAGGGTTTTTACGGCGGACAGGTGGCGATTACCCCTGAGGTGGAAAATTATCCGGGGGTGCTGCGCATTGCCGGACCAGACCTGTCTCAAAACATGTATGAACAGGCGGTGGAGCTTGGTGCGCAGGTGCGCTTTGAGGAGGTCCGGAAGCTGACGCTGGAGGGGGAACGCAAGAGAGCCTTAACCTCCGGCGGAGAGTATGAGAGCCGGGCCGTCATCCTCGCCAACGGGGCGAAACGGCGCCATCTCGGCTGTCCGGGCGAGGAAGAATTTGCCGGCCGGGGTGTTTCTTACTGCGCGACCTGTGACGGCGCCTTCTTTAAAGGGAAGGATGTCGTATTGGTCGGCGGGGGAAACACCGCCCTGGAGGACGCGCTGTATCTCGCCAAGATATGCGGCAGCGTCACGCTGGTTCACCGAAGGGAATCCTTCCGTGGGGAGAGGCGTTTGGCCAAAGCGGTGCAAGGCCACCCGAATATCCGGATTCTCTATAACGCGACCGTAACCGAGATTCGTGGCGACGAGACCGTTAACGCCGTTTTGATAAAGGATGGAAAAACGGGTACCGTCACGCCGGTCGGGGCCTCGGCCATTTTCATCGCCATCGGATATGAACCCGAAAACCGGATGTTTTCACCACCGGTCCGGCTGGACAAGGCCGGCTATATCCTGGCAGGAGAAGACTGCCGGACCGGGGTGCAGGGGTGTTTGCCGCCGGAGACTGCCGCACAAAACCGCTGCGTCAGATCGTCACGGCCACGGCTGACGGCGCGGTAGCCGCCTTCCAAGCCGGCGCTTATCTGTCGGCGGAGGAGGAAAAAAGGGATGAGAATCCCTTTTCCCGCTTCTCCTCCTAGTTTTTCGGCGGCAATTCGGCGAATAGTTTACCCTCTTCTCCGATTATATGACAATGACAAATTTAAATAGTGAAACATATTCACTTGACAACCGGCGGCATCGGGGTTAGGGTGGAAATAGAACAGAGACAAAGGAGAGGGATTCTTCGGTGGAGGAAAAAAAGACGTGGAAGACTTACCGGAATCAAAAGGAATTTGTCGTGCGCGCCCGTATGGACGTCCGCTCCGTCTATAAGCTGGACATCTGCTGCCGGATTCTGCAGACGAGCCGTTCCGATATCCTCCGAAAGGGGATTGACCGGCTCTATGAGGAGCTTACCGAAGAGTAGCGGCCCGGCTCCGCACACCATACAGCAACCCCCGCGGCTGGTGCGGTCCGGCCGTGGGGGTTATTCTTTTGCCGGCCATGCCTGTTTGGGGACGCAACATGGACCAGATGCGAAATATAGTTTGGTAAACTGCCAAAGAAAGGCATTGCGACCGGATGGACAAATCGATATAATGAAATTGTAGGTTTTCCGGCATAGCCGGCATCCAAATTGACAAATTGAGAAAATGGAGGAAGAAAAGATGGCAAAACTGAAGGTCGGCGTTATCGGCTGCGGCGGAATTGCCAACGGCAAGCACCTGCCCTCTTTGCAGAAGCAGGGCGACCGGGTGGAACTGGTGGCGTTCTGCGATCTGATCGTGGAACGGGCGGAGCAGGCAGCGGCTACATACGGAGCCGAAGGTGCAAAGGTCTATGTGGATTATCATGAGCTGCTGGCCGACAAATCCATCGACGTGGTGCATGTCTGCACCCCCAACCGCTCCCACTGTGAGATCACCGTGGCGGCCCTGGAGTCCGGCAAGCATGTCATGTGCGAGAAGCCGATGGCCAAAACCGCGGCGGACGCCCGTCTGATGTTGGAAACCGCGAAAAAAACCGGTAAAAAGCTGACGATTGGCTATCAAAACCGCTTCCGTCCCGATTCTCTGCTGATGAAGCGGGCGGCCGAGGAGGGTGAGCTCGGCGACATCTATTTCGCCAAGGCTCATGCCATCCGCCGCCGCGCGGTACCCACCTGGGGTGTTTTCCTCAATGAATATGAACAGGGCGGCGGCCCTCTGATCGATATCGGTACCCACGCCCTGGATCTGACCCTGTGGATGATGGACAATTACAAACCCAAGGCTGTACTGGGCCGGGCGTTCAAAAAACTGGGCGATCAGAAGGAGAGCGGCAACGCCTGGGGCGATTGGGATCCCAAAGAGTTCACGGTGGAGGATTCCGCGTTCGGCATGGTAACGATGGAGAATGGCGCGGCGATCATCCTCGAGTCCAGCTGGGCCATCAATCTGCTGGATGTCCGGGAGGCCCAGACCACCCTGTGCGGCACGATGGGCGGCGCCGACATGATCGACGGCCTGCGGTTTAACCGGATCCATCTGGGACGTCAGGTGGTGGAGCAGGTCGATCTGAACGCCGGCGGCGTGGCTTTCTATGATGGCGCGTCGGCGGCCGATCCCGCCGAACTCGAGTGCTCCCAGTGGATCACCTCGATCCTCAACGACACGAATCCCCTCGTCCTGCCCGAGCAGGCCCTGGTGGTCACCGAAATCCTCGAGGCCATCTACACCTCTTCCAAAACGGGTAAGGCTGTCTACTTTGACTGAGCGTTCCGACGTAAAAAGCGGCGCGGTGGGCTATGCCCCACCGCGCCGCTTTTGTCCAACCAGCAAAACCCCCTTCCGGCCATGCCGGAAGGGGAAGCCGGAATCAGGTGGCAAATATCAGCTTGAGCACCAGGAGGGCCACCACCCCCGGAATACCCAGCACCAGACAGCACAATCCGGAGAGTAGATTGAGGCCTAGCGATACCCCTGTAAACGCGCCGACAACATTGACGGCCGCCAGGGCACAAAGCCCCTGCGCACCGCTGCCGATCAGCCCTCTCACCGGCCGTCTGGAGCGGATCAGCGCAATGGCTACCGCTAAGACCAGGCAAACCCCCACCGCCCCTACTACGATGCTCAGCCCAAGACTCATCTCCGGTTCCTCCATTTAGCCGTTTTTTCCTGTACGGCCGCGCCGGCCGGTATTCCCCTCGCTTTTGCCTGCCGCAGCAAATACCGGTAGCGGGCCCTCAGAGATTCCATTTCATAAATGCACGCTTCTATCAGATCGCTGTCGTTTTCCATCTCAAAACGTGCCTGGACGTTTTCCAGCTGCCGGCAAACCTCCCGGATTGCCTCCCGGGTGTTGTCGGTCTGGTCCTCCGGTTTCAGCAGGACGCGCTTGATTGCGAAATCCATGTGTTTCCCGCCTTTCATACAAAGTCTATGCGTAGTATTGGCAGAATATGCCGCTTTAATCGGCGGGGTGATAAGACGGCAAAAAGCTCCGGACGCCTGCGGTCGAGTGGCTTTCACGCGGGGGTCCGCACTCCGATACAGACTGAGCCCCGGGCCTATGGGAGGCCCGGGGCTCAGTCTATCAAAAGCGAAACGTTTAATCGACGCCATCGTTTATGGATCGTTCATCCTGGCTACATCCGGAGACACCCGCCCCCGATGCAGCCCTTCCAAGGCATTGTATAAGACCTGCCGGCCCTTGCTTTACAAAAGAACGCGGGGCGCCGCGACACGGCCCCTTTCATCCAAAAGCGTCCCTTACTTTTTCGGCGCGCTGAAAGCCCTAGCCTGTCAAAGCGTCTGCAGCCGCGCGAGGAAATCGCGGAAATAGGGCGGCAGCGGGCTGGTAAATTCCAGATACGCCCCTGTCACCGGATGGCGGAACCCGATCGTCCTGGCATGCAGGCACTGTCCGTCCAGTCCGGGCGGCTGTCTGGACGGGCCGTAAACCGTATCCCCGCCACTGGATGCCCGAGATAGGGGGCCATATGCACCCGGATCTGATGTGTCCGGCCGGTTTCGAGACGGAGCTCCACGTGATCATAGCCCGGATAGGACGTAAGCACCCGGTAATGGGTCACGGCCGGACGGGAATGCCGCTCCACCACCGCCATCTTCTTCCGATCGGCCGGATGGCGGCCGATCGGCGCCTCCACCGTCCCGGAGGCCTGCCGCAAATGCCCCTGCCTGCTACCACGGCCTCATACAGCCGCTTGAAGCTGTGCGCCTGTATCTGCTCGGCCAGCCCCTGATGGGCCCGGTCGTTCTTGGCCACGATAAGCAGCCCACTGGTGTTTTTATCGATGCGGTGGACGATCCCCGGCCGCAGCACCCCGTTGATACCGGACAGGCTCTGCAATAGGGCCAGCAGGGCGTTCACCAGTGTGCCGTCGGGGTTCCCGGGAGGCCGGATGCACTACCAGGCCCTTCGGCTTATTTACCACCAGCAGGTCGCTGTCTTCATAGACGATCTCGAGGGGAATATCCTCCGCCTTGGCCTCATATACCACCGGATCGGGGATTTGTACCATGACCGTTTCTCCGCCCTTGAGACGGGTGTTCTTCATAAGGGAACCGGCCGGCCGGATCCGTCACCCTCCCCTGTCCGATCCATTTCTGTACGGCGGAACGAGGGCTCCCGAGCAGTTCCGACACCGCCTGGTCAATCCGTTTTCCCGCCATCTCCGGAGGAATCGTCAGCAATTTGTCCTCCATCGGCAGCCTCCTTCGACGCGGCGGATACGTCTTTTCCGTCCGGACCGGCCGGCAGCTTCGCCGCCGGCTTGTCGTCATAAATGAAGAAAAAAAGAAAATCAGCAGCAGGACTGCGCCGATGACACGCAGCAATCCGCAATATTGAAAATCGGGGAACCCGATCCACGTTACCGAGATAAAATCCACGACATA
>VOFI01003318.1_pt1 | contig 19962 bp, 39 predicted proteins | sample 5384131 | NCBI WGS metagenome assembly VOFI01 (sample SAMN12384728, study PRJNA508395) | human gut metagenome | isolation source: healthy gut H | host: Homo sapiens
CTCGGGTGGTCAAGCACTGCCAGGAAGCCTCACGAAATAGGGGCCTGAGGCCTGCCTCCGCCAGCTCAGAGCGCCACTGCTCCTCGGAAACGAACTCGCCAGATGCAGAATCTAAGACGTCAAAAATGATCAACGTACTTTGCTGCCTTGTCGTACGCTTTAAAATGCGCCCACGAACTTGTCGTGCGCCCCCATCCACTCCCCATACACGATGCGGTCGGGATTGGCTCGCAGTACGCTCTGAGCAAAATCGCCCTTTGCGCGCCAACCTTGAGCCATTCGTGGAAATACGCGTTATCTTCCCCATCCGACAGAACGAAGTTGGGTGAGACCCAGCGCGCACTCTGCCAGACGCATCTATCCAGCAATAGACCCGTAAACCGCCGAAGGGGCTCCACACCGCTTCGGATGCAAGCCATCCTCGATCTTAGACCCCTCATCTATGAAAGGACCGAGCGCGTCTTGGAAGAACACTGGTCCCCACATTCAACGTAGCTTCTGATCTGGTTTCACCATCAGGTATTTTTCGAACGTCACCGAGAAAAATCTTTTCCGGAGTTTCATCAAAAGCCAGAGGTACGCGACCACCGCGATCCGATCTACTTTGGATTTGCCCTGCGTGGTAAATGTTAGTCCAAAGGAGGTCGGAGGAATGAGTCAGCATGTGTCCGTTGTTCGGGATATACGAAGACGCTGCGCATGGAGGCAGAGTGCATCTGCATCGTCGCCAAGGAATGCTGCACGAGGCGTTTTCTGAGCCCGGTTCATATGCAGTATCTAAGACGCGACCTGTCCATAGCCGTCGTGCCGGTAGCAGAGGGAAGCGGCCGTCTGCTGATGGATCGATACGCGGGCATCGTCGACGGCTGGCTCGAGGAAGACCGAGGGCAACTGGCTCAAGCAGCGCTCGCTGGCGCATCACGGCGAAGGCTGCGCAGGAGCGCTGGAGGCCGACCTGCATCGTAACCACGGTTCAAGCGCTACTGCGATGAAGACGATGTGCAACCCCAACGCGGGACATGAGAAGGCGCGGTCGAGAACAAGGTGGGCGCGATCAGGCGCGAGCTGTTCGTCCCGCTTCCCCAGATATGGAACCTGAGGACGTTCAACGAGAAGCTCCTCGCGCGCTGCATGGCCCGCTCGGACAAGCCCCACTATGCGAAAGGGGAAAGCGAGCGCCAGCTGTTCTGCGAGGACGCGTTCGCGCTGCTCGACCTGCCCGCGGCCGAGTTCAGGGCGATGAGCTTCAAAGAGGATGCGCGCCGACAAGTACGGCAACATCACGCTGGACGGCCGTCACCGTTATTCTTCGGCGCCCGAGGCTGGGCGGTGCCGAGCTCATCGTCGGCAAAGGCGCCTTCGACGTGGAGATCTACGACGGGCAGGGCGCGCTCGTCGTTGTCCACGAGAGCCTGGGGGAGAGGCCGACCGAGACCGTGGAGCCTGCGAGCCAGCTGCCGCTTCTGTGCAGGAAGCCCGCGGGCTGGCCTAACTCCCGCGTGCGCGCGACGCTGCCCGACGACCTCAGGGCGTGGATGGACGCGATGGACGAAGAGCAGCGCAGGTCCGCGTTGCGCATCATGAGGGGATGCCGCCGCCGAGAGCGGCTACGGTCCCATGGTGGCCGCCATGGAGCGGGCATCCGCGCTCGGGCCATCGCCGGACAGGGCCTCTGTGCTGCTCGTCGCATCCGGCATATGCAACGGTCGGGACGTGATCGGCTACGAGGAGAAAGTGGACTTCGCTGCCTACGATGCGGCTTTCTCGATGACGGGGAGGCAGCCATGGTGCCTAAAGCAACTGAAAGAGCGGCTGTGGAAAACCGGATCCGAGAAGGAGCGAGGAGGCTGTGCCTGTCCAACGACACCGTCGGCTGGTTCCTGGAGCGGGCCACGCCCCGTCAGCTGGATGCGGTCGCGGGACTCGTGGACCATGAGCTCTCCGTGCGCGAGGCCAACAGGAAGAGTCGTCTACTGCGCAAGGCGGCGTTCCGGCGGTGAAATCAATCGAGGACTTCGACTTCACCGACGTCAAGATGCCGGAGGGGCATGATACGGCTGACATGAGATCCCTCCAGTGGGTCGAGTCTGCCCAAGACTATGTCTTCTACGGCCAGACCGGCCGCGGAAAGACCCATCTGGCCATCGCGCTGGGCGTGCTGTGCATCGGCGCGGGCAAAATGGTGCGCTACTTCTCATGCGCCCAGCTCGTGCTGACGCTCCAAAAAGGCCCAGGAGGACGGTCGCCTTGATGCCGTATATGCAGACATAGCGAAGGCGGACCTGGTGATCTTGGACGAGTTCGGCTACATCCCCTCGACTCCAAAGGTGCGAAGCTGCTCTTCCAGGTCATGTCGATGAGCTACGAGGCGAGAAGCTTGATAGTGACGACCAACATCGAGTTCTCCAGATGGGGAGCAGTGCTTGCCGACGACAAGCTTGCGGCTGCGGCGGTGGACAGGATAATCCACCATGGCCGCCTGATCGAGTTCGGGGGTAACAGCAGAAGGGTCGAAGAGTCCTTGATGTTAGGCAATACAGGAAAGGGGCGGTGACGTCTTCCTTGATGAAACCCGAAAAAGTTACGTGGTGACAGGCGAAAAGAACTGATGGGGAATCCCGAAACCGCTATTGACAAAAACACAAGCGTTACCCAAACGCTCCATCCGTCCCTGTACGGCCAGCCGAAATCTGGCCCGCGGGGGGTTCAGGTTCGCACCGTTGGCGAGCTTGAAAAGCTCGTCCCGAGTGCACTTTCTCATCTTCTCCCTCATCCCCTCCGAAGAAAACCTATCGGAGAATCGATCTGAGATGATCTCGAAAGCGCGCCTCTCGGAGAAGGCTGGGAGAAAACCGCAGGGCTTCATATCTTGAGAAGCTTGCCGCGTAACGCCTGACCACAGGATCGCCGAGCGCCGTCACCCACCCCGTTTCGAGATCGCACGCTACGCTCGACCTGACCGCACCCGTAGCGGTGAGCCTTATCTTGCTGTACGGCATAGCCCTCCTCGCGATCTCGACTCGCGCCCTCCCCTCCCAGGAAAAGACACATGCAGCAGAAACATCGCAGCCAAGCCCCCACCGCTCACCTGCAGACAGACTAGATCTTCCAAGCCTTCAGTATGGACAGAAAATGGGACATTGATCGCAGCTTTGACCAAAGCGAGACGCCGACGTACAACTCCCGAAAACCCAAGGTGAAAGCCCCATAAAGGAAGCCGAAGGCCGAAAGTGCTTTCGCCGCCGCATGAGGATATTCACCGTTTGAAAAACAGCAGACGGCGTCCTCAACAAAGAGCATGGCGTTCGAGTCCACCTACCGCTACAAAGATTTAGTAAAAGCCTCGATTCCCCACCCCGTCCAGAGAGCCCCTCTGGCTCCTTTGCATCACCCGGCAAAGAGCATACATCGGCATTCGTCAAAAGGCGGTCATCCTTTAAGGGATGACCGCCTGAACTGGTCAAACGCGTTTTCCTGCTTGCACTGCTCTCTTAAATCTACTCCCACTCAATACAAAACAAAAATACTAATAATCGAGTATTTATCTGGTGAAACACTTATATTGAATTGTTTTGAAATGTAGATTTACACCTTCCATACACCAAAAACAAGGATTTACGGAGCTGAAAAATGACAATGGGGGATACACTCGCTTAGCTAGCGAGTTCGGTATAAATGTCTTTCAGGCTTTCAGTGAGATACCATTCGAGCATTTGCCGCTCCTCTTTATAGAAGTCGGCGTATTTCGAATCGGTGTCTTTCTTTTCCCATTGCGAAAGCTGTTTTCCAACGCTTGCGATTCTCCCTATACCTGCTGGTAAGATTAGCTCGCTTATCGGTGGAAACTTCTGTTTTGTCGCCCTCGGCAAGTTCTTTGTAAGTGTTCCAAAGTGCCTCAATTGTTTGGGCTTCGGTTAAATCCTTGTCGCAAAGAGCTTTGAACAGCTTGAAATCTTCCAACTGCTCGGCGAGTGCTTTCAGCTCGCGAAGATTCTGTTTTGCAAGAGCTGAATAGGCTTTTCGTTCTGCCCGCCATCCCGTTTCCTTTCCAGCCAAAGCGATAACCGTTTTGCCAATTCTAGCGCACTACTTTCTCTGGTAAAATTCGAGTTACCACAACCGCTCTTCTTGAAGAGCATCCAATTGAATAGGCAAATGAACCAGCAGCCAGGAAGGCATCTGCCTTTCTTCTTGGGCTGGTTCGCTCTATGCGGATGCTCCAAGGGCGGTTGTGGTGACTGTGGTGGATGCCTTCCTCACTGTTATCACGAAACAGGCTTCTTCCGCAGAACAAAAGGCGTTGTTTCATAGGAAATGTTGCGCAACAAAATCCGCAAATCCGATGAGACAATCAACCAAAAAGACGCTTTAGGAAGGAGCGAAAATGAAACCTTTGTTTCGGAGAATCGGAGCGGTTGCGGCAAGCGTGACTTTGACGTGCTGTTTGTTCGGCTGCTCGTTCACACTGACCACAGGAACCTCGACTGACGAATCTGCGCAAACGAATCAAGAGGACGTCGTTCTAAAAGTTGGTGACAGCTTTAACTCCGATGGTGTCGAATACACAATCAACTCGATTGCCTACAACACAAACCTGTATGGCGATGGGTTTGTGTACATCGATTACACTGGACTCAACACGTCTGATGAGCCTGTAACAATAGGAGAAATGCCTGGCTCTCTTTATAATCCTGAAGAAAGGGTGTGTCGGAAGAGTCTCTTTTGCCTCTTTCGCTTTCGTCATTCTCTTCAACAACAAACGACGCTCTTCCAGGGGCGGCTATAGACGGAATTAGCGCTTGGGAAATTGCAGGATTGAGCGGCAATTACACCTTCCTCATCAATGAAATGGATTTTCATGGTAGCCTCCCCTTTACTCTAGAATTGCCCGAAAGCGGTTCAGGAGAAGGTGTGATTACCTACGAAACGAGCGACGGAACAGAATCATACGCTTTTAGTGGTGTCTAACCAGTACGTTCCCTAATCGCCTTGTAGAGCGTGCCTCGGCTAATGCCGATGGTGCGCTCTATTTTCTTACGCTCATCTGCTTGCTATCATACAAGCTCAAAGCCGCTTCTAGCTTTTCTTTGCTCACCCTTGGGCGACCTTTTATCTTGCCTTTTCGCTTTCGCCGCTTCTATACCTTCGCGCTGCGCCTCCTTGATGATGCTGCGCTGGAATTCTGCTATGGCGGAGAAAATCTGAAATACTAGTTTTCCTTGTGGGGTAGTGGTATCCACGCTTTCTTTCAGGCTAATCAGGTCAACGCCCATCGTCTCTAGCTGCTCGCTTATGGAAAGAAGCTGTTTGGTGGAGCGTGCCAATCTATCGAACGAAAGAACCGTGACGCTATCGCCTTCGCGAAGCCTCGATAGCATGTCATCCAATGCGGGGCGGTGTTCTTTCACGCCGCTCATCTTGTCGCAGAAGATGTTGCGCTCTTCAACGCCAGCGGCTTTGAGCGCTTCAATCTGCCTGTCCAAGCACTGGTCTTTGGTTGATACCCTGCAATAGCCGAATCTCACAGCAAGCTCCTTTTGAAGCGTTATAAAAAGTCTATCTATAGTTTATCTATAACGAATATTAAATACAACAGTTTTATATAACGTTTCAGAAGGAGTTTGCGGGGCTAGCGCCCCGCGCCGCAAGCGTTTCATTTAGGTATACCTTTATGCAACAGCTAGGACGCAACTTTTTTCTAAGAATCTGGGCAGAACCGAATAATTTGATGCTCTTGGATTTCAGAAAGTAATGAAGGGCTTTTGCAATGGAAAGAAAAGCGAAGCCGAGATAAGAAGAGATAAGCAAAGTTAGTTTATGTGAGGAGGGACGTTTTATGTCCAATCTAGATTTCGAGTACTTCAAGCAGATGAAAGAGCAGCGGCATAGGACAGGCGCGGAGAGGTTCATCTTTCAAAGCTTAGTAAGGTGGCGCAGAACAAAGCCGTTATTGCCATCGGTGACTTGATGAAAGAAGATGAGCGCATCACATGGGAATGGGTTGACACCGCATTGAAAAAGAAGGCTCCGTCCAACTGGGAGGAGTACGGGTTTGGTTTGTTCTTCAACCCTAGATTTCAAGCGAGCGTGTACAAGGCGATAGAAAGAAACGAAAAGGCGGAACGGGAAGAAGACCCAAGAGCCGCGTTCGAGAAAATCGGAAATTGCGGCTCCCGCAGTTCAATTCAAAACGAAGGATTATCCTCGACGCGTAATAATAATTTTAGTATAATAGAATCAACAAAAGAGCAGGTCAGCGACGAGGATTGGTTGACGGAAGAGGGAAATCCCTTCTGATTTTGCAGCGTCGAAACCGTCCGAAATCCATTAATCAGACAATACAGTTCGGACTTCTCCCGAGGTGGTCTTGTGCGTTTCGGAGAGGCAAATTCAAAGGAGGTGAACGCATGAGGTTCGCAGATTCGTATCAGCAAATCAAAGGAGGGGCGACGGAAACCGACATGTTCAACAATGCCCGAAATGAAATGTCGGCATCTTATATCAAACAACTGCTGGATGCTGGAAAAGGCGAGCGCAGCACAATCGGTTTTGAAAGCACTTTCCGCTAGCCAACAAAAACGGTATCCCGCTTCAAGCAGCAATCCAAGAGCGTGGACAATGGCTAAACTCACGGCGAATTGGGCTGTTGGATGGAATGCGAAGAGCAGACGCATAACGCCGCGATGGCGAAACGGATTATCTTAGGCGAATCAATGGCGTATCTGATGAACGGGGGCGATGAGCTAACGAGGCGTTTCGCTTCACTACCGTCTTGGATGCTTATCGGGTTTACAAATGGTGCCTACAATCCAAAAAAGCAAGTCAAAGACGATGTTCTTATTGCGAGCAACGGCATGCAGGCAAAGGATATTGATTACATTCATCGCAAGTTTGCGAGCGATATTTATAATAAAAGCATTTAGCAATGCCCCTAATGTCAGACAGCGAATTTTACGTCACAGAGGAAAACCTTGCGGAATAGCGGCAAGCGAGAGTATTTGGACTTGCTCGCAAAAGATATTCGCAAAGGGGTTTGGCATTAGGCTGTGAGGTCATGCCGCCGAATCTGAAAACCCTATTTTTTGACTTCGGCGCGTATTTGCCCGCCCGAAATGGGCGGGCTTTGAGCCGCGATACTCCTAGAAGTACCCCCCTATACGGCGGCACCGCCCTCGGAATCTTTGTCGTTTTCAAACGCTTCTCCTAGTCTTTCGGCGGCAAGCTCCATTGCGTCGGGGGATGCGCTCGAATAGGTGTCCAACGTCATGGCTTTTGAGGCATGACCCATCATTTCCGCAAGTGATGCAATATCCATATGCGACTTTACGCCGATGGTAGCGAGGTTGTGCCGCAACGTGTGCAGGGTGACGTACTTTCCAAAGTGGTCTTTGATTTCATGCTTCCTAACGAATCTGGTGAATTCCCAGCCAGGTAGTAGGCGGCTTGTAGTGGATTGTGTCGCCGATAACAAACCAGTTTGATGCGGTTGCCGTAGTCCTCTTTGGACTTTGCGCCTTCGTGATTCAAGCGCATTTCGCAATGGCTCAATCATAGGGAAACGCCTTACGCTGCTCTTATTCTTCGGCGATTTGGTGTAGGTGCCATCACATGGAAATACCTATCGAGCTGGTTACGTTCAGGTATCCGCTATCGAAATCAACGTCGTACCAGCGAAGACCGCAGATTTCGCCGCGTCTCAAGCCACCATACAGGGCAATGTTGATGGCAGTCCAAAGCACGCCGCCTTCTTCTAAATCGTCATTGCAGCATTTCAGCAGATGGCGGGTTTGCGGCGCGTCCATGTACGTTGTTACTTTTGGGTCGCTCTTTCTTGGGCGTTTTAACGTACTCGCAAGGATTGTGGCTTTATGTCGCCGATGCGGCAAAAGTAGTAGTACACCTTGTTGAGCAGAGCGAACGCCATGTGGATGGTAGACTGCTTCAATCCCTTTGTCAGCCAATGCGGTAAGCCAACGCTCAATCGCCACTCGGTCTATATCGGTGAAGACGTAATCGCCAATGTAGGGCGTTAGATAGATTGCCAACGTGGTTCGTTGGCGCGAATACGTTGATTTCTCCAACTCGCCTTTCTTGAATTGGTAATCGAGATAGGCAGATACAACGTTTTCAATGGTGTTCTCGCCCTTCTGCTTGTGCTGCTGCGGGTCGCTTTCGGGCATCTGCTCGGCGGCGAGGTTCATTTCCTTTCCCCTGCTCAAGCTCTGGCACCGCATCGCGCTTGAGTTTCTGCTTCGATACTTTGGTGGTTTGTCTCCACTTGCCGTTGCTGTCCTTGTATTTAAGTATCCCTTGATACTTTCCGCTCTTGAGCTTGCGCACTATCAGTTTGCTGTACTTGCTCATGCGGAATCACGTTCGCTTTCGTGGTGTACAACGACTTTCATTTAGCGAAGATGGTACACCATATACACAAAAAGAAAGAAAAAACGCCCTGAATCGTAATTGAAACAGGGCGTTTGAACTGGTGTTTTTATGTAGGACAGGGAGACCTCCCACTCGATGGCTTCGGTTCTGCCGTCCCGTCATTCCAGTTGCGCCCAGTTTTCGGTGCCGTCTCGAGCCAAGTGCCGCCAGGTAACGCCATGTCGTGCTTCGTCGGCCTCGGGGACAAAAGCTGGGACAACTTCAAAAACTTTTTTCAAACTCAGAGCATTGAGTTTTTATTTTTGTCCCAAGGTGCACGGATAGTCGCCTTTGGAGGCTCGATGGCGCCGAAAACGCCCGTTTTGAAACTCAACCGCCCTTTAGCGCGCAAGCCGCCAGCTGCAACCGTAAGTGAATCAACGCGGGCGGCTTGCGCGCCATTTGCAAAACCCCAGGTCGCAGGTCTTCGTCGTCCGCGGGTAAAGTGAGTAGTCTCAGGTGGCTTGCCCATGAGTAGACGAGCGGGCTTTGAAATTCCGCCGACGTCCGGAAACGCTTCAGGAGAGCTCCCTTGAATTTCGGACAGTACATGATATAAGGTAATTGGTTTTCCGTTAGGAAGGCTTCCAAGTGCCGGGACGTTTTCCCCGCAAGTTTTTTCTTATCCAGGAGAACAATGCGAGAACTCAGCATCTTCGTCGACGAGTCGGGAAGCGCGACGGCCTCTCCGACCGCCACTACCTGCTCACCGTCGTCATGCACGACCAATCCGAAAACATCGCGAATTCGATCGCGGCATATGAGGGGCGCCCTTCGCGCCAATGGGGGCTCCCGGACATACCCTTCCATGCGTCGCCGCTCATGAACGGCAAGGACCAGTACTCGGGGCTCGACCTGAGGACGCGCAAGATGATGCTCGGCTCGTTCCGCGTCTTCTTCCGCCACATGCCCGTAAAGTACCACACGTTCGCATACGCGACCAAGCAGTTCGCCTCGCTCGACAAGCTCGCGGGGGCGATGCGGAGGGATATCGTGAACTTCCTGTTCGACAACCTCGCGGAGCTGCAATCCTACGATATGGTCAAGGTCTACTACGACAACGGCCAGCGCTCCATCGCCGAGTCGCTGCATCGCGCGGTCGAAGTACGCGCTGTCGATGGGGACGCCAGGAGGTCGTCTACCGATCGGCGCAGCCCTCCGAGTACCGGCTTTCGCAGGCGGCGGACTATATCTGCACCATGGAACTCACGGCAATCAAATACGCGGAGCACACCGCCACCGCGACGGACGCAGAAGTTCTTCGGCAAGTGGTCCGATTTCAAGAAGGGGCATTCTTAAGGAAACGCGCAAGAAGCTCGTCTAGAGGCGATCGGCCCTTGGCGGAGCGTTTACCGACAATGGAGTCTGTTACGCGGGGGGTGTTGATAAGACGCCACTTAGCTGCATAATAGGTTCGGTTAGAAACCCTCGGGTTTGCGGGGCGGGATCGTGAAAGCGATTCTGCCCTATTTTTTATCCTCCGTCTGCCCCAAACCAAGTAGTTCGAAGATAGCCTGCAGGCGTCCTCATGGGCGCCTTTCATCCGGGGGGAATCAGTCGCTCGTTCGTGAACGCGGCCATCGGCCGCTTCATGAACCGACTTTGAGATCGAACCGCCTTCATCTCTGTCTAGGCGCCGGCGATCAACATCGTAAATCCGCGCGTGCTACAATGCGGGCACCAGAGATGAAAACACAGTCCCCGTCGGGTAGTCGTGGGCGTGCGGATGTCCGCATCAGTAACCTGCCTCCTTGGTTGTCCCTTCTCTGCATGGTCATCTACATAAAGGAGGAACCAGCCATGCAGATCAGCGTGTCGTCCACCCTGACCGTATATCACGACGGCCAATTCTGGGTCGGGCTGGCGGAGCATGTCGAGGACGGAAGGTACGGCGTCGCCCGCATCGTCTTCGGCGCGGAGCCGTCGATGAGGAGATCCTGCGATTCGTTGTCAACAAATGGGCGAAGCTCGAGTTCTTCGGCGACGATCCGACCGAGGCGAACAAGCCCGCGAGGAACCCCCAAACGCCGCGCCCGCGAGGGCGTCGAAGGCCCTCAAGCAGCCGGCGATGAGCACCAAGGCGCAGCAGGCGCTCGCGAATCAGCGGGAGACGATGAAGCGGGAATCGGCTCAAGCAAGAAGCCAGCGTCGCGCGGATGAGGCGGAGGCGCGCTTCGAGCAGCAGAAACTGAAGCGCAAACAGAAGCATCGCGGTCATTGATACCGCCATCGACCCATATATAGCAGCAGGCGCAGCTTCGATTGAAACTACGCCTGCCACCTGGTGCCTATAACGTTACAGAACGTATGCTCTATTCCCACTCAGCGACTCGATCCAGTACGGGTGCTGCAGATGCGAGTCGCGTCAGTACCGCCCTAAGGGGCTGATTCGTGCGCAACTTGGGCGAATCAGCCCCTTGATTCGCGATTTCGGGAATGACTCAATTGATTCCCGAAATCGCAGGTCGCCCTCCAACGGCCCCTGTATCAGAGAAACCACTTGGAGCAGAAGCCGATCTGGAAGACCGAATGGACGAGCATCGAGATTCCCAAGCAGACCATCATCGCGCGAAACCCGATCATAACCCATTTCATGAAGGGGTCTTTGCCCAGCCTGTCGGAATCCCGTTCAGATCGGTCGGGTGAATAGGTGTCGGCGTACACGTCGACCTGGCAACTCTTTCGCAAGCAGCTCGGAGCTTCGTCGAGGTCGCCGCGAGCTTATCCCCGTCGATTCCGACCTTGAAAAGGTGCGTCTCGTCATGCTGCTTAAGCGCCGATTCATCCTGCAGCAGGTAGAACCTCTCGCCGTTCACCCCGTTCGCCAGAGCGGTCCTCTCGCCTCGAGAACGATCCGGATCTCCTCTTGAGCCTTGAGAAGGCCCCGGCTGCCCTCGATTCCGAACTTCTGCGCGAGCGACTCAAGCTGCCAGAGCAGGTCTACAGCCCCACCGCGGGCAGGAGCTCGGCCCCGTACGCTCTTCTCCGAGCATCTCGTCCGCTCGAAGCGGTCGATGCTTTAATTGCCTCGCCGTAAGTCAGCGTGGTCCCGATCGAGGGCATCTCATTCATCTGCATCGATTCTCCTGTCCGCCGATTAGAGGCTGCTCGCCTCGCCGAGCACTGCCGTATTCGCCGCAAAGCGCACCCTTCCAGAGGTGAGCTCGACGGGGGTGTCGGATTTAACCAGGTCGCAAAGGGGGTATATTCCATATCCCGCCACCCGGCAATGGAAACGACGAGGCATCCAAGGAGGCCAGCCTGAGGCCCGGTGATGCCGTTCGTCGCATCGACAAGGGATTTAAGCATGCCCCGACAATCGCTTGCTTTGTTGTCCACCGCATCAATCACCGCGTAGCTTGTGGCGCTGCGTTCCATAACGTCGTTCATCTGCTTATCTCCATTTTCCCGTTGATCCGAGCACGTATCCGCACGCGATGCCACAAAAGAAGAGCCACTGCACCCGAGATAAAGCACAGGAGACGGCCTCCGCGCCTGAGATACCGAGCAGGTCTCGCTCTCGGGAGCGGACACGCGAGCGAAATCCTCGTCCTCTTTCTCCTCCGCAACCGATCGGGCGATCAGTGAGAGGGCCTCATGCAAGGTTGCTGATACATACTGAAATCGATCTCTGGCTCGATCTCAATGGGATGGTGGGCAGCCTCAAGCGCCCGCCTTGATGGCGGAGACGTCTTCGCCCCCTAGGACCTCGTCGCCTCTCAGCAGCTCCTCGACTCGACGCGCGATGCTGCCCGTGCTCTGAACCTCGACTCGATCAGAATCGTTCCGAATAAAGGTCTTCTCGTTGGCGTTGACGACAAGGGAGACGATCCTTTCATCAGGGGAGCTCGCGCCCAATTGCGTTGGACACTACCTCGCGCAAGACGTAACGTTTGGAGGCCATCCTCTCCCCCGACGTTGTGCATGCGCCCGCTTCCATCCTCGAACCTCAGGGATTCCGTCGCTCCCGATCGCGGCCGAGGAGGAGTAGTTCTTCACCGACTATCACAAGACCCTGCCGGCTGACGAGGATCTGGTCGAACTCATCGTGCTCGCCCTCGTAGTCCAATTCCCGGCATTGACCAGTTGCTCGAAGCCGAACCCGACATGCTTGATCGCGTAGAAGACCCGTCGTTCTCCGGCAAAACCCCCGATTAGGCCAGCGTGATAGGAGCTGAACCTCTTCAGCGCCTCTATCGCCGCGAGATAACTTGGGACGCCCATGAGTCCGGAGCTCTTCGCCTCGAGCAATAAGATGGTCGATGACGTGGTAAGTCTTCACGCTGGAGCTGTATTTGTCTTGAAACACCGTTCTGCATATTGCTTGCTCGAAATCGTTATGCCGTTCGAGAAGGGCCGGCACCTCGAACGATTTCTTGGTCAATTCGCATTTCATCGTTTAATCCTTTCCTATCGGATGACTTGATTCTCTCAACTTGATAGACTCGTGTATAGAAGTATTTCACGAGTATCTCAGTGGTAAATGGAAGAGAGAAACAACATGGGACGGAGTCTTAAGCGATGAAGAAATGAAAAAAGCCTGGGGTAAGCGATTCAAAGCGGAGAGGAAGAAATCGTATCCAAGGCAAGAGGACTTCGCGAATGCAATGCAGAAAGAAGGGCATGCTACGACGAAGACCACTGTTGGACGCTGGGGAGAATATCGGCGGCGAATACGGCAAAGAAAAACCGGTTTCCATCGTTTCCCACGATGCAATCGATTTCAAGACTTCTGGATGTCCAGATTGGATACTTGATCGGCGAATCAAAGGGAAGGACGTTCGCCCAGCAGGAGGTTTCGGAATATCTCGGAATAAGCGTGGAGGCGGTCAACGCGCTTCGCGAGCTCGCGGCGAGGCCCGGCGCCAATAGCAGCCCGTTTAAAGAAAAAATACGGTTTGCCAACGACCTCTTATGCAGACACCCTCGAAAAAGTCCTGACGAGCAGTAGCTTTCGATGCCTTATTGACCATCTGAATGGGAGGTGGATTGCGGCATCTCCGATTTCACTGAGAGAAATTCCCCTAAACCCGGAACGACAACGCGAACCTACTGGAAAGCGAATGCTGTGTTCAGCCAGGGGGTCGGGGACAAAGGGGTCGCGTCAGCGCTCGGACTGCCGGAGAAAACGGTCGAGAGGTGGCTGTACACTTACAGGGCACTCGGAAAGGAGGCCCTATTCGTGACCACCCACAAGAAGTACAGCCACGAGCTCAAGGTCGCCGCAGCCAGGGACGTCGTGGAGAACGGCATGACCAGGCCTGACGTGATGGCCAAGTACGGCATCGCATCGCTCTCGCCGCTCGAGAGCTGGTGCCGCGCCTACCGGGACGGAGGGCCCGACGCGCTGCTGCCCAAGCCCAAGGGCAGGCCGCGCAAGCCGGTAAAACCCGAATACGCCAGCCGCGAGGAGGAGCTGGAGGCGCGCGTGCGCGAGTTGGAGCTGGAGCTGGAAATCCAAAAACGAATAAACGCCTTGGCGGACGGGATCGGGCGGAAATAGCATCGTCGCTGAGGCGTGAATGGCCCCTGGCCCTGATGCTCGAGAAGCTCGGTCTCAAGCGCTCGACTTTCTACTACCACCTGTCCCATCCCAGGCGCGACCGCTACGCCGACGTGAGGCCCTTGGTCCGCGAGGCGTTCTCGCGCACGGCCAACGGCATGGGCTACCGCCAGGTCGCGCTCGCGCTGCGCAACGAGCAGGGGCTCTGCATCTCGGGCAAGACCGTCCTGCGGCTCATGCGCGAGGAGGGCCTGCGCTGCCGGATCAGGCGGAGGAGGTACAGCTCCTACAGGGGCGATCAGGGCAAGGCCGCCCGCAACGTGCTGGACAGGGATTTTCGTCGGACGCGCCCATGCGCAAGCTCGTCACGGACATCACCGAGTTCCACCAGCCTTGGGGCAAGGCCTATCTGTCGCCTGTGATGGACCTCTACAACAACGAGATCGTCGCCTGGTCGGTGTCGGAGCACCCTAACATGGCGCAGATAAACGAGATGATGGCGATGCTGGAACTCAGGCTCGACGGACCGGCGCTGCTGCACTCCGACCAGGGGTGGCAATATCAACAGAGGTCGTACCGGCTGAAGCTTGCGGAGCTCGGAATCGCGCAGAGCATGTCGAGGAAAGCGACCTGCCTGGACAACGCCTGCATGGAGGGCTTCTTCGGGCACATGAAGGACGAGTTCTACCGCGGCAGGAGGTTCGAATCGTTTGAGGCGTTCAAGGCTGAGCTGGAAGAATACATAGACTACTGGAACACCGGCCGGTACCAGGTCCGCCTAAAGGGAATGACCCCGGTGCAGTACCGAGGTCATTCCATGAGCGCCGCTTGAGAACTTTATTTGACCGTCCTCGAAGATATCGCGCCCGGAAACCAGGGAAAGGCGCGCACTCACAAGGTTGGCGGGGTTTCCCACCGCGCACGCCGCCTTCTGTTCCTCGATGATGGCCGCCGCCTCGCGCGGGCGTGCGGATGCCCCACATCTTCGAGGAAAGTGTTCGCTGTTGAACGGCATGTTGTACGAAGCTCGTCCTTTTGTACACACCCCGGCGAAGTTCACGTAGTTGTTGAACTCGGCAAACCGATTCACAGCCAATCCACGGGCTTGATGGAGGTGTGTGGAAGATATGAGCGCCGTACTCGTGAACGTTGATGCGAAAGTAGGCGTCCTTCGTGTAGAATATTGCCACCCGATATGGGGGCGACGGTCGATCACCAAGCACGATTTTCCCCGCAAGAGCCCGCCTCATGAGCGAAACACCGCCCGCGGTAATGCCCGCGCCAACCACGAGGTAATCGTAATGATTCTTCATGAACATCCCTTTTCATCGGTTCCCTGAGGCCGACCAGATCAGCCCTTCATGTCGATTCATAACGCCCTCGGCTTTAAATCTCCGGCCTTCGAGGAAGACAGGGTTCGCAGCAGGCGAGACGCGACGCAAGGCAGCGCGACTCGCGGCGGATCATCAACTTGACATGCACGTCGCTTCGATTATAAGGCGAATCGATGCACGCGGCGCAACAACGGACCGACCGCCGCGCTTGCGGTATAATTTCCACCCAATACGACATCTACGAAGAAAGACACCCCATGCCATCGAGCAATAACAACAAGTATTACTCTTACGATTCCGCAAAGGGCATGCAAACGACCCACATGCGCTCGTCTCGGTGATCGTCCCGATCTACAATGCGGGCCCCTACCTCGACCAGGCGCTCAGCAGCCTCGAAGGCCAGACGCACGACCAGCCTCGAGATCATCTGCTTGAACGACGGCTCGACCGACGACTCCCTGCAGATCATGCAACGCCACGCCGAAAAACGACGAGCGCGTCGTCATCATCGACAAAAGCAAAACCAGGGTTACGGAGCCACGTGCAATCGCGGCCTGAAGGAAGCGCACGGCGAGTGGATCGCCATCCTCGAGCCCGACGACTGGATCGAACCCGGCATGTTCAAGGACATGCTGGAGTTCGCGGCAGGTTTCTCGAAAAAATCGACATCATCAAGACGCCGGTATTGGCGCATCAAAGACGCCGACACGCCCGCAGAGCAAAAGCTCCAATGCAGCTCCCACAAGCGACGCGTGCATGTGTCGATAAGCAGCCGTTCGTCATCACCGACGCCATCCACCTGCTCCACCACCACCCGTCCATCTGGTCGGCTATCTACAGAAGAGCTTCCTCGAAGGTTCGACATTCGGTTCAAGCCCATCCGGAGCAGGTTGGGCCGACAACCTTTCTCGTGGAAACGCTTTTGCCGCGCGCAGAAGCATCGTCTACCTCGACCAGCCTTACTGGCCCTATCGAGAGGATACCGAGGAGAAGTCGGCGAACTACAGAACAACCATGTTCAAACGGATGGACGCGGATCTCGTGTTCAACATCCGCATCTCCCCCGGTTGCAGGCGCTTGTTCGCCGAAGTTCGCGAACTGCCCGAGCCGAAGGTCAACCATCTCCAATACGGCGCGAACCTCGTGGAGCAGGGCGTCTACAACCTGCGCAACATCGGCTTCAAGGGAACGCTCGACGCCGTGAGCAACTACTTCGCCAAGTACAAAAAGCGCACAGGCGGCCGATAGCCGCAACGCGGCAGGAGCGTTTTCAGCGCCCGACCAGCACAGCGGGAGCGGGCGGTCGCGATAGACCCGGCGGAGTCGTCGCGATCAACCGCCCCCTCCTGCCGCTCGCCGCAGCGCCCGCAAGCCCCAAGCGTCTCGATTACTCGGACGCCGCCTCCCGCTCACTCGCAGGTGCGGGCATGGGAGCCAACTCGCGTCGTGCAGAATCTTGCGCGACTCCTTCCATCCCGCGATAAGCCTTTTCGAACCTGACTTGAAGCAAGAGCGATCGACCGAAATCAGCCGGATGTACTCCTTCGCAGAAGCTCAAAACCGTGCCCAACGCATAGCCAACAGGGTTGTAGTCGCCGTTTAACTTCAAATACCGCGCCATGTAGCCGCGATTACGCATAATGTAGAAACGGGTCATATCGGACGAAGAGTTCAGCTGACGAACTCCGTCACCTCCCAGTTCTTCACCTCTCGGGAACGCTTCAGAATCACATCGGAGACGACAACCGAGTCCGTCACCTTGCTCGCGAGATAGCCGTGAAATACAGTCATCCCAGTAAATGAAGAACCTTTTGTCGGGAAAACCGATCTTCGAGACGACGTCGCGATGGAACAAACCGCCTTCGAAGCATGCCGTGTTCGTCGGCAGCCTTGGACTCGTCGAACTTCGCCGTGGCAACGGGATTGTAGATGCAAAGCGGCTCGATAAAGCGGTACTGCCAATAGAAGGGACCGCCGTCATAGTCAAGCCGGCTTCCCTGAACAACGCCATGATCCGCATCCACCTCCCGAGACGCTTCAGCGAATCGGGAACCACACCACATCATCGTCCATGAGCCAGAACCAATCCGCCCCCATCTCATACGCAATCTGAACGCCGGCGGAAAAGCCGCCCGCCCGCCGGTGTTCTCCGTTTGAGGGGCGTAAACAACCGCATCCCCCGCCGTCGTGCCACAGCGCCGTCGCGCTGTAAGCGTTCAGCCGTTCCCTGAAATTCTCGACCACGCGCCGTTTCGACGGAGTTCTCGTTATCCACCACGACAACGCGCCAAGGCGCGACGGTAAGCTTCAAAAGGAATCGAGCAACTCGGACAAAGCTGCTGACGCTTGTATGTGACGACGATGATCGCAACCTTGTCCATCAAAATTCCCCAGTTCAAACACGCTGTCGGCGGTAATTGGACGCAGACAGCGATACAGTGTACACGAATGATGTTGATTCTAGCGCAAGGCCATCTCCGATGCATCTGAAGCCGACCTTAAACGCTATAATAATTCTGTTTGCCCACGCGCTCTCAAACGCGCCCAACAGAAGGAATGGATAACGATAATGAACTGGTTCGAATGCGGCGTCATTTTTCATCGTCGCCGTCATCACCACCGTTGTCCTCCTTTCCCCTTCGCGCGATTTATCGCAACGAAATTCGATGCGATCGACTACCCCCGATCGACGACGCGTCAACACCGAGCCGATCCCCGCATGGGAGGCATCGCGATCTTCGGGGGTGTCGTGATAAGCCTTTGCGTCATCGCCAGCGGGTAAACATTTGGGGGTGGACCAACCCGTTCGTTCCTCACCATGATTTCGAAATCAACTACGTTCTTCTTGGAATCGGATTCGTCTTCATGTTCGTCGTCGGCGCCGTCGACGACGTCATCAACCTACGCGCAAAGCTGAAGCTCATCGGTCGAAAAGGTTATCGCAGCATGCCTGGTGGCAAGCTCGGGTCTTCTGCTCAGCAATATTCAAAACCCGTTTGTCGAAGGCGCGTTCATCGAATTCGGAATCCTCTCTTATCCGATCACTGTGTTCTATCTTGTCGCATTCGCGAACATCATCAACCTCATAGACGGACTCGATGGCCTCGCTTCGGGCATCAGCGCGATTTCCGCAGGCACCATCTTCACGTTCTCCGTGTTCGCGGGGCGCTACGAAGCCGCGCTCCTCAGCATCATCATCATCGTCGTGGGTGTATGCATAGGATTCTTGAAGGGCAATCGTCACCCCGGCATCCATCTTCATGGGCGACTCGGGATCGCTCGTCCTTGGGGCTCGCGCTCGGCGTGGTGTCTCTTTTCGCCATCGCAAGATCCACGTTATTCATCTCGCTTCTCGTCCCTATCCTGGCTGCGGAGTTCCCGTCACGGACACCGCCGTGGCCATCATCAGGCGAAAGCGCGCGCACCAACGCGTCGATCAGCGGATACCGGGCACATCCATCATCGTCTATTACGAGCAGGATTCTCGCAAAAAACGCAACCGTTGGCATAATGTGGGCATGGACTGCGGCGCTTTCGGTCTGCTCGATCGTTCTCGCCGAATCAGACGGCTTCGCGCGCGTTACAGCCATCATCATGGCAGCTGCGATAACGGATTCGCTATCGGAAAACTCCATCTCCTTGAACCCGTGCTGCGTCATCATTACAGCCCACGGCATACCAAAAGCGAAGAAAAGATCGATCGGTAGATTGATTTCTCAAACGCGCTCTACACTCTCCCTGCGAAAGCAGTTACCAAGCAAAGGGTCAGACTTACGCTGATCTCCGTCGAACGGTTTCCGCTGAAGCAATGCTCGACGCACGAGCATGCCGCCAATTCTCAAGTGCTTTTGGACCAACTCGAAGAAAGTCGCGCTAACCGCGAACATTCAAACCGTATGCACGCCCAGGCGTCTCTCGTGTATTAACGAAGCAAAAAGAAATCCAAACTCCAGGACATTTCTCTCTTGAACACACGACAAAGAGCAATGACTAGGTGCAGAGGGGGCTGCGAGTCATCTAGTTTGGTCAAAAGCGCAAAACAGGAAGAATCGCACCCGCGCCAACCTCAGCCTAGGGAGGCCATCGCTGAAGCACGATCACCGCGGAACGCGGACGGAGCCTTTGCCTTCAGGAGGCGGTCGCCTCGAAGACCCGGTGGTTTTTCTCAGGATGGGCGAGTTGGCCCCCGAAACGCGGGAAGACCCCGGATCACTCTTCGGATCGGGGGCCTTCCCCAGGGCCTGGCGGGGCCGAAAGCCATCTCCCATGAGCGAACGCCCCTGTCCTCCCGCGACCTGGCGTCCTGGTACTTTCGGCGATGCGGGGCTTAACTGCCGAGGATTCGGGATGGGATCAGGTGATCCCCCCGCTCCATGGTTCCGCTCTGTGGGGATGCTCCCCCGCCGCCCGGGCCCGCGCCCTGGCGGGCCGCATGCTGCAGTCGCGGCGACATGAACGCCGGGCGCTCCGGACGATGCGAGGAGCTCGGGCTATTAGTACCGCTCGGCTGAGCACGTCGCCGTGCTTGCACCTGCGGCGCCCTATCGACCTCCTCGTGGTCTACGAGGGCCCCCTACCGAGGGAACTGATCTCGGGGGCGGCTTCCCGCCAGATGCCTTCGGCGGTTATCCGTGCCGGACGTAGCTAGGCGGCGTTGCCGTTGGTCATTTCTTTCGCGTCAGGGTCCAGCAATACGTAACT
>VOFI01000518.1_pt1 | contig 19958 bp, 22 predicted proteins | sample 5384131 | NCBI WGS metagenome assembly VOFI01 (sample SAMN12384728, study PRJNA508395) | human gut metagenome | isolation source: healthy gut H | host: Homo sapiens
GCAGATAGTTACGCCCGAACCGGCTCATATCCTTAACGACAACGCGCTTGATCTTGCCCGCCTTGATGTCGGCAAGCATCCTCTGGAATCCGGGCCGGTTGAAGTTGGTTCCCGAATATCAGATTTTCATACTTATCTCTGCCTCCAATTCCTTTTGGCTTCTTGTGATGGCAGTGAATTTCTGATATACACTGAAATTTCTTTCCCGTTACCGCACATTTTCCCCATTGAGCGGAGAACAGTGAGATACGGTTATCCGCATACTCTGTACTGCGGCTGTATGTAGGCGCTCTCATTAGCTGTAGCAGTAAGAAAGTGTTTATCCGCAAATCGTCATGGATTTCACTTCTTCCTGCCGCTGTGTAAGCGCACACTTTTCGCCGCTGACTCATTGGATTTTTACATTGAACATAGCTTATTGGATAAATCGGTTCTTTGGATTGTGCTATGTTTACCAATATCAGAAATCTTCAGCTTGTCTGTTCCCGGCGTAATACTCCCGGTATTGGATTTGATGTTCCGATAGGCCAGCAGGATATTTTCTCTTGAAAGTATCACATCCATCAGGTTCTCGAAAATTTCTCCTGCCTGACTTCACCGAAGCGGAAAGAAGAAGGTGCGATAAAATCCTTGACCGACAGGCCGGAAGGGGCAAGCCAGCTCCATTCAAAGGCAAACCGTTCCCCGTCCGGGTGCAGGATGCCGTGGAGCATTTCCAGCCACTCTTTGCCGCCAAGTTCTTTTGCCAGGGCGCCCATGACCTTGAAATGGTTAAGGGCGTCCATGACGATCCGGGAAAATCGTGCCCGTGCGGTTTTGCTGTCCCGTGCCTCGATGGTGAGGGTCAGGTACTTTGTTTTGATAAGACCGTTGTTGCCCCGTTCAAGCTGCTTGCGGAGCATTTGCGTGTAAAGCTCACGGATATGGTCGAAGTCGTCCCCCTGCGCCTTGATCTCAAAGCTCTTGGCGTACTGCTTGGGGTCGGTCTTGCGGTTGACAAAGGAAAGCTGAACGTGGATCGAGGCGTCCAGATAGTTGTAGAGATCGCACAGGTTTTCAAAGATGGCCGTCTTGGTGTCGGCCTGTGCAAGCTGATAGCTGATGTCGGCAAACTCGATACACTTGCTGAACGTGTTGGCCGTCACCTTGCAAATCCCGTCCGGGTACATGGCCTGATACGGGATACTGGCCTGTGCGGAATGGGCTTTTCCGTCGCCCTTATACTTGCGGATGATGGCCTGTATTTCCCGCTTTTCGGCGCGGGTGAGCTTTACAGGCGGCTCGTTTCTTTGCTTTTCGGACAATCGCATTTACCTCCTTTTCCATTTGATGCTGCCGCATGAGGGCAGTATAGGCGTTATCGGTTTGGTAGGGCCTTTCCTTGGGCTGGATAAAGCAGCACTGGACGATCTGCCATACCACCACTTCAAGGGGCTGGCCGTGGCGCTCGTACAGGGCCAGCAGGAAGCCCGGCAGCATGGCGAACACCATAATCAGGGCCGCCGCGCTGCCAGTCACCCGGCCCCGGAGCAAAAAATAAAGCGGGACGCCTACGAGAAGCGCACCGCCGAAGCAGATCAGTTGTCGTTTGGTAAGGCCAAACACAATCTTGGATTTTACGCGGGTCAAGTCCTTTGGGACGGTCACATAAGCCATTCAAATCACCTCGTTTCTGATACATTTTCTTGTGGGGTCAGGGAAAGATCACTGTCCACCTCGTTTCCCCAAACGTCCCAGCCGGGCGCTTTCTGTCTGGCAAACAGCTCCACGCGGGGCAGATCGCCCGCCAGCTCAATGATTTTGTCGCGGGTTACGTCCGGCTTTTTGCTGTGTTCCTCCACAGGGGAAATAATAAACTGATGGACACCGGCGTTGCGGCGCTTGGGTTTGCCTCGTTTGGCAAGCAGGCAGATTTCCGCATTGCCTCTCGTCCAGTACCCCAGCCCATAAAACCATGTGGGGCTTTTCTTGTTGAGCTTCAACCAGACAAAGGCCACCGTCTTGAACGTAAAGCCCCATGCCCAGATCAGGCGCAGGGCTTCCGGGAGCTGCGGGAATGTGGCCCACAAGAACAGCAGACAGTCCTTTTCCGCCAGCGTTTCCACCGGCAGGGCGCACAGCTCGTCAATGCTCATGGTGGGATAGTGATGTTCCGCCGCACCTGTTTTCTTGCACTCATACCGCCACGGCGGATCGGCGTAAATGGCGGTCGGGAATGAGGGTGTCAAAGTCAATGCTGGTTTCCCCGATAATCACCCCGGCGCTCTGGTTGACGACGGCTTGGGTGGCGTCGAAAACGCCCATGACGATATTCCATGTGTTCGTCACAATGAGAATGGCAAAGGCACTTTTGAAAATCCAGCGGAAGAACATGGAGCTGTCAAAGTCGTGCATATTGTTCTTTTCCACGATCATGTCGATCAGCTCATAGCACATCACAAGGGCGAGAATGGCCGCCGCAATGGGGACGATCACCGTTTCGGACAGGTTTTGCAGCATGGAGAAAATGCCGCCGTTCCACGCTGCGGGGTACTGCCCACATCCGACGCGATTTCCCCGACTTTGGTATTGACTGTGTTAAACAGGCCGGACAGGTTGCCCATGATACCGTCGATTAAAATGCCTTTGATCCAATCCCCTATGAGTTCGCCTATCATGTGGGTTCACCTCCTTTGCAGCGCTCTCCCGCATGGAACCGGGAGAGCGCTGCGGGGTTTCAGGATTTAATAGTTATGGTTGGGCTGGTTGGCGGACAGCCGGGAAGATCAGCCCAGCAGACCAGACAGCAGGGGAACCAGAGTGACGCCGATCAGGGCAACACCACCGCCCGCGACGAGCTGCTTAACACCCTGCGACTTGCTGGCCGGATTATCCTGACCGTAACCTTCCAGAAGGTTGATGCCGCCCCATACGCAAAGCGCTCCGCCGAGGCCCACAACGATGGTCTGCAAAGTATAGCAACTGCACTATTGAAAAATTCCATAAATTTACCTCCATAAATTTCAGTTTGATATGATTTGTTGATAAGGGAAAGCCGCCGATCATTCGTCCACGGCGGCCATATCTTCATCCGACAGGTCTATGTCGTAGAGGTCAAAGGTTTCCTCCTGCGAAACCCCCCGCTGCCGTTTCCGGCGCAGGGCGGTCAAGTACCTGTCCACATCAAAATAGTTCTTCTTGTCGGCGTCGGAAAGGTATTTATAGCGGGGGTGACGGGTAATGTCGTATTTCTCACTGAAAAACGGCCTGACACCGCGCACCTGCAAAATACACTTGCCTCCGTCCATCGTTGCGATTTCGTCCTGTGACATCAACTCCTTTCCTAACTTCTGATAATTCAATCCGTGAGAGGTCTGTGCGCCCCGGTTTTCGCTCTGGTTGTAGCTGTCGATGGTTTCTTTGCCCAGCACGTCAGAGATTTCCTTGGCGTTCTTGCCCCGCCCACTAAGAAAAAGCGTGCAGTCGCAGTTATCGGAAATGATTTCCGCAGCGTCCTTGTAGATGGCCTTTAACTGTGACTGGCTTTGCAAAATAATAGAAGCCGAGATTTCACGGCTTCGGATGGTGGCGATCAGCTTGTCAAAGTTGGGTATCTGGCCGATGTTCGCAAACTCGTCCAGTATCATGCGGACGTGAACCGGCAGCCGCCCGCCGTATTTATCATCGGCCCGGTCACAAAGCAGGTTGATAAGCTGGCTCTGTACCATTGCCAGAATGAAATTAAAGGTGGTGTCCGTGTCCGACATAATCAGGAACAGCGCCGTTTTCTCGTCCCCGATGGTGTCAAGTTCCAGTTCGTCGTCCTCCATCAGCTCCCGGACTTCCCGGATGTCAAAAGGGGCCATTCTTGCGCCTGCGCTGATAAGGATTGAGGAACGGGTCTTGCCCGCCGAAAGCAGGAATTTTTTATACTGGCGGACGGCAAAGTGGTCTGGATCGCGTTCCTCCAATCGCTCAAACATCAAATCCACCGGCGATTGAAATTCCGGGTCGTCCTCACGGGCTTCGCTGGCATTTATCATTTCAAGCAGCGTCGTGAAGTTCATTTCTTCCTCCGGCGCTTCCTGCCAGATATAGCCGATCAGAGCCGTGTAGAACAGCCGTTCCGATTTCACCCAAAAATCTTCTGCGCTTTTTTCGCCCTCTCCCTTAGTGTTGCAGATCAAGGTATTTACCAGCTTCAACACGTCTTTTTCCGAGTGCAGATACCGAAACGGGTTGTATTTCATGCTCTTGGAAAAATTGATGGTGTTCAGCACTTTCACGCGGTAGCCGCTGCGGATAAGGAGCTGGCCCACTTCACCGATCAAGCTGCCCTTGGGATCGGTTATCACAAACGAGGTCGGATAGTCCTTGGACATACATTGCATCAGGTTTGGCTTCACGAAGAACCGGGTCTTGCCGGAGCCGGAACCGCCGATTACAAGGACATTCTTGTTTCGTGCGGTTTTGGGGTCTTTCGGCCTGTTGTTCATGGTGAGCCGTTCCGTCTGTTTGTCAAGTGCTTTTTTGAGTTATTGACGCAAATTATCGTGAAAGTGCGAAAGTGCAAAGTGCAAAGGGTCTGCGTTTTGCACTTTCAGCTTGCGGGTTCGGGTGGCTGCTTCTTCTTGATGAAGTTGTACCATTGACCGCCGACACGCCTTGCGCCTAAAATGCCGCCCATGTTGCGCTTGGCGTTCTGTACCGTCCTTTCGGATATTCCGGCTTCGGCTGCGGCTTTTACAATGTCCTCGCTGGCAAGCTCTTTCCCGTCTGCAAGCAGGTCAAGTATCAGCCGTTCCGCCTGTTCGGTCTTGGTGGCGTTGTTGCCGCCCGCACCGGACAGCAGCTCGTCGGCGGTGATGTCGTATTCGCCTATCCACGAAAAGCCTGTTTCCGGGTCAAGGCAAAAGGCTATGGGCTTGCCCTCCGGCGCAAGGGAAGATTTGTCATGGACGATTACCCGCACATTCGGTTCTCGCTTCACGCGCCCGATCAGCAGGACGCTCCTTGCTGCGGCGCGGAAGTCGATAGAACCTAAGCCCCGGTATGCGCTCTGCCCTCCGGCAGCTTTGTTGAGATGTCCGATAAGGATAACGGCGCACCCGGTACGCTCGGCAACATCGGCAAGGCGGCGGAACATGGGGCGCACTTCGTTCGCCCGGTTCATGTCGGTTTTTTCGCCCATGTACGCCTGTATGGGGTCAAGGATAATCAGCCGCGCCCCGGTCTGCACAATGGCTTTCTCGATACGCTCGTCCGATAGGGTAAGTTCCTGCTTGGCTTCGTCAATGACAAGTACCCGGTCAAGGTCTGCTTCGGCTTCTATCAAGCGTGGCTTGACGGTATCTCCCAAACCGTCCTCGGCGGTCTGATAAATCACTTGAAACGGCTGTATGGGCTTCATGCCCGGAAGCGTCCCGCCAGTGGTACAGGCTGCGGCAAGGCGTAGGGCAAAGGTGGTCTTGCCCTCGCCGGGGTTGCCCTGTACTATGGTTACTTTCCCAAAGGGGATATACGGCTTCCATAGCCATTCAACGGTCTGTGTATCAACCTCGCTCATGCGGATAATCTCGACGGTTTCCACCTGTGGCGGCTCTTTCAGTCCATAGACCGCTTCGCGGAGATATTTCCCGTCTGTGATTTCTCCCCGGCGCGTCTGTACCTCGTTCCAGTCCTTGTAAAGCGGCACAAGGCGGTGGACGGTCAAGCCCTCCGGCATGAGCGGCACAAGGCGGCTGCAAGCGTCGTTTCCGGCTGCGTCGCTGTCAAGGCATAGGTAGACAGTCTTGACGCCTGGACGGTCAGAGAGGAAGCGCAAAAGGGCTTTCTCGCCTACGCCGCCCAACGATAGGTAGCTCTGTTTCTGCCAGTCCTTTTTGAATAGGCAGAGGAAAGATAAAAGGTCAATCGGTGCTTCAAAGACAAACAGCCTTTCGCCCTCGCCCCGGTAGCAGAAGTTAAAGGCTTTGTCGCTGCCTTTCACATCAAGCCGGAAGCTCCCGGCTGTACCGCGCTGGTGGGCGTACCTCGGTATGCCGCTTTCATCTCTGCCGACGAATACGGCGTTGTGATGGGCGGCTTCCTCGTAAATATCGCCGCTGGAAATGAAAAAGCCCGTCACATCTTCATCAATGCGGCGGGCTTCGGTAAGATACCTTTTCACTTGTTCGGCGGTGGGGCTGCGGGGCGGCAATCGGAAGTCGGAGAGGGGCGCGGGGCTGTCCGGCGGTGGGGCTGCGCCTTTCTCTCCTGTGAGAAGTTCAACGGCTTCGGTAAAGCTCTTTCCGAAAAACTCCATGAGGAAGTCAACGGGGCCGCCGCCCTTGCTCTGGCTGTGGCGATACCACTTGTTTCCTCTGACCGTCAAGCTGTCGTGCCGCTTCCAGCGGTATTCATTCCCGGCGCGTTCAAGCTGTTCGCCCTGTGCTTGCAAAAAAGAAACAAGGTCGGCTTGGTTTGCCCGGTCTATCTGTTCCTGTGAAAAATACATTGTGTGTCCTCCTGTTATCGTTCCTGTTCGTGTTTCTTGGTCTGCGTCCGTTCCGGCTGCTCGGCTCTTTGCACAATGTCAACGCACTTGCGGATATTCTGAAGCTCGGCAACTTCGGCGCGGGCGGCTTTCAGCTTTGCATATCCGGCTTTGCTCTGCGCGGCAAGCTCGGCATACTCTTTTTCCCATGCGGCGATAGGAATAGATTTCACGCCCTCCGGCAGCTTCACATGGAGATAGCGGCTTGCCGCGTCCCATAGGGTAAGCTCGGCGCGGTGGGCTTCGGCGTACTTCTCCTGTTTGCCTTTCCAGCGGATTTGTTTATGCTCGTCGTGAATGGGCTTGTAGGCAAGGTAATTCTTTCCCTGCTCTATCAGTTTTTGAAGCTCTTTCATGCGCTGCTCGGCGGCTTTCATGCCGCTGCGGATAGCGTCGGATTTCTCGCTGACAGAGGAAAGGGAAGCGTCCAGTTCATCAAGATTAGAGATACCATGCTCGGAAAGATAGTTGACCGCCGCCGCTATGGTTTTCAGTTCATCGGCTGTGTGCTGTTGTTGCCAACGCTGCGAATACTTCCGGCTCTTTTCTCTCTGAACGCTCAAATACTTCATCAGCAGATTTGCAAGGCCGGGGGATTGTTGCGGCTGCTTCGGGGCGGTTTCCCGCGCTTTGAACAGGTCGGCAATCCACTCTTTGAGCTTCCCAATCTGCGCCCGGATTTCCCGGATAAGGCGGTTTGCCTTTTGGATATTTCGGTTCAGTTCGCCTTTCTCGGTGACAATACCTTTCTTCTCCATCTGGCAAGCAGCCACGCCCATGTGGACGGTGGGTATCTCGTCTATGCCGCGCTCGGCGTTGCTGCGGTGGTCGATGCGCTCCGGGCTTCCGTTCCTCTCCAAAAAGTCGTTGGTAAAGTCAGCCCATGCCTTGCGCCATAAAAGGGCGTTGCACTTGTCGTTCCAGCCGGTAAGGTCAACCTTGTGGGTCTTGTATCTGCCGCTTGGCAAGCGAATACGCTCGCCATTCTCGTCAAGGTCATATTCCTTTTTGGATTTTGCCGCCCATGCGCCGCGCTCGTCAAGGGGACGCATGGTAAGCATGATATGACAATGGGGGTTGCCGCTGTTGGTGTCGTGGATAGCAAAATCCACACACATTCCTTTAGAAACAAATTGAGAGGAACAGTATTCCCGGACAAGCCGGATCTGTTCCTCTCTGGATAATTCTATGGGGAGAGCCGCGTCAATCTCTCTGGCAAGCTGGGCGTTCCCGGCTTTCTCGTAAAGTTCCACGCTATTCCATAATGTTGAACGGTCAGAAAATGAGGGTGGTGCATGGGGCGGCAGCATGATTTCTGTATGGACAACGCCGCCTTTGCGGGTGTAGTCATGGGTCATTCCGTCCCATTCGTTTGTCAGCTTTTCACCGCTTCGGTAGGCGGCTGCGGCAACGGCTGATTTGCCTTTTCCTCGGCTCACAATGCCGACGTTCCAATGGTAAATGGCTATGGGTATCACCTCCCGGATAGGATAATAAAACCCTCAAAAATGGTACAGACGCCAAAGGCGGGTGTACTGTTTTTGTGGGTGTGCAGGGATAGCCGCGAAGCGGCGCAAGGGGTGCAGCCCCTTGTTGCGGCAAAGCCGCCATATCGGAGCGCGGGGTAAAATCCCTGTGCGGAGATAAGCCCTCGGCAGAGCGCACACGCCCGCAAGGGTGTATAAGTGCGCCCTTGTTGCCAAGGGATTATTTAGCTTGTCGTTTCCTCGGCTCGTTTTCTCAAAAACTCCCGCGCTGGTTCACTCGTCAAGGCAAGCCGGAGAAGTGCTGTGGCTTCCTCGTCGGTCATGTTCTTTGCTTCCGGCACAATACTTTCAAAGACTGCGCCCCGGACGATAAGGCGGTGGCTGCGCGTTCTGCGTTCTTCTTTGGATAGCTTCTGACGCAACATCTTTTCCCGGTTCTCAAACTGCCGGATTTTCTTCTTCCCGTCCTCAATCTCGGCTTGCAGCTCCTCACGGGTTTTCTCTCTCGGTTTCGTCATGGGTGGCCGCTCCTTTCTGCCTGTCGGCATAGAAAAAGGACAGTCGATTTCTCGGCTGCCCTTTTGGGTGGGTATTAAGTTTTATTGTGTGCTGTTTTATCTTACCCTTATTGTTTTGACACTTTACTTAAACGGGATATTTCATCATCATTATTCAATAATCGTGTTGATAGCAGACTGTACCGCTTTATATCTCCCCTCATTTGAGTGTGCCGCTAAACAGGTAATTAAATATGCTTTTCCATCTTTTTCATACAGAACAACAATGTTATAGGAAGATGCCATTGTTCCTGTTTTCATTCCTTTAACATTTGCATTATAGTACGGTGAATTTTCATCTAAAAATTCATTTGTATTTTTCCATGTAAATTCACCTTGCGGAGTTTGAATTGAAAATTCGCTTTTTCCAATACATTCTTTAACAAAATCGTAGTTAAGGAGCTTCAACGCTACGCGGTTAATGTCATCTAAATGAGAGTCAGCTTGCATAGACGCGCCACTTGGGTCATTATATAAATTTGTTTTGGAATAGCCTGCTTCGATTAAATACTCACTAAGTTCTGTCATGAAATAATCTATATATTCCGTTGCTGTATAACCTTCGCCTAATTCGTTTTTAGCGATATGATATGCCAACACATAGGCTGCGTCATTTCCGGAAGGAACAAGCATAGCCTCCATGATTTGTTTAACTGTGTATTCCCCAGCATACAGATTTGCTAAAGATGAACCCGCCGGAACAAGTTCTAATACCTCTTGATTTACTTCAACAATATCTTCCAAATCTACTTTTCCCAAAGCATAATCAATGGAAAATAGTTTTGCCAAACTTGCGACAGTGGGCAACTGGCTATCACCCTCGTAAAATAAATATTCTTCTTGCTCAATATCATAAACAGAAAATGAAAGAGCGTCCTGCGGAATGTTAAGCTCATTCGTACTTAGTTGAAAATCAATTTTTTTATAGATGTCCTTTAAGAAATCAAAACGATAAATCCCTGTTTTGTGTAGCCCAATTACTGCAACAAATGCTATAAACAACACTGTTACAAAAGCTATTATTATCTTTTTACATTTTCTATGCTTCTTCATATTTTTTCTCCCACGAATTTATATCTGCCATTCTGTGCCTTTGAGAAAAGTATAGCACAAGAACATGAACAAATCCACATTATTTCAACAAGTTTGTAGTGCTGTTTTCTCTGGCATATCGCCGCGTTGCTTCCCGTCGTTCCTCGCTGTATGGGGCGGTCAGACGGAAAGAGAAGCGCCCCTTGCGGATTTCAAACTCCATGCAGCCCGTGTCCGGGTCTGCGTCGATCTGGCGGCACTGGTCGGGGTGAGCTACGGCGTAGGCGGTCAGCCTGTTCTTGAGGTCGGTGTTGTGGGTGCGGATATGGATAAGCGGGTCTTTCTCGTCAAACCAAATATCCTGTCGGCAAGTACCAGTTTGAGCAGTTTGTCGCGGAATGTTTCTGTGCTGCTGTGATTGAAAAACAACTCCGCAACAATGGTCTGCCCGTTCCTCTGGGTCGTGATGATGCTGTCGGGGTCTGTTCTGCCATAGGCGGCTCCTTTCTCCGGGCGCAAAGAGGGATTTCCCGTAGTCCGGAAAATCCCTCTTGGCTGACGGTTATTCTGTTTTACTGTGCGGGCTGTGCGGCGGCCTGTGCCTTTCTCCTTGCCCGGTATTCCCGCGCCTTCATGCGGTCATACTCCCGCTGCTTTTCAAGGTTTCGCGCCCGGTACTCCCTTGAATAGTTGCGGTGATAGGCGCGGCTCTTTTCCTTTGTGCTTCCTCGATTTCCTCCCGCATTTGCCGGACTTCCTGCTCCGTCGGCTCTGCAAGCTGTGTCACTTCGTTCTCAAATCTGCCGATATAGTTGAAATATATGCTGATGTGCTGGATTGCGTATCTTGCCGTGTGAGGATATTGGTCAAGGTGGCTTTGTTCCACTTGCAGCGGCTATCCTCGTTGAGCGTCTTATTTTTACAGGTTCCCCGCCCTCGGTCTTTCATATAGAAAGTGGGGGTTGGGATTTGCTCCTGTGTCAGATATACGGCGATTTGGTTGCGGTTTTTCCCGCCGATAAACAGACGGAAAATCAAACGGACAACCTCGGCGGCTTCTTCGTCGATTATCCAAAAATCCTTGTTGTCCGGGTCTTTCATATAGCCGTAAGGGGCTTCGGTGACAATCGGCTTTCCACTCATGCCTTTGGTCTTAATGCCCGTTTTCACTTTCTTGCTGATGTCCTTTGCGTACCACTCCGACATGATGTTGATAAAGGGCGCAAACTCCAATGTGTCGGGCTTCTCGCTGTCTATCCCGTTGTTGACCGCGATAAAACGCACATTGTTCCGTCTGAATATCTCCATCGCGTTGCCGACTTGGAGATAGTCACGCCCCCAGCGGGTAAGGTCTTTCATAATGCAGACACCGATTTTCCCGTTTTCCACATCGTCCATCATGCGGGAGTAGGCGGAGCGGTCAAAAAACCTGCCGCTTTCGTCATCGTCGATGTAGTGCCGGATATTGGTTAGGTGCTGCCCTCTGGCATAGTTCTAAATATTTTTTGGTTCTGTATGCTGTTGCTCTCGCCGCCGTCCCTGTCCTCGTCGCCCACGGAAAGGCGGGAGTAAAGGGCTGTAATTTTGCTATAATCAGTCATGTGCATAACCTCCTGTGCGTCCATGTATGTGTCATTTACACTTAAAATTATGCACTCCATCGGGCGCTGCCGTATTCCGCATCCCGGCGAAACTTCTTGGCGTTCTTGCCTTTCAGGTAGACCGCCATGCGAAGGATCACCGCACCGGCTATGCCGATCAGAAGGTCAGTGGGGTGAAAACTGGGGGCGGCACTTTCAAAGGCCGCCGCGCAGCCATCCGCAAAGTGCAGGAGCTTTTGGGAAAGGTCGATGCCCTCCGCCAGCCGGTACGCCTGCCCCAGCTTGCCGAACAGATAGACAAACAGCAGATAGGGCAGATTGGCGATTATCAGGCGTTGCGGGCTGCTGCCTTTTCCTTGCTTGCGGCAATGTCCTTGCGGATCGAGGGCCGTTCCTCCCGCTGCAACTTCTTGGCCGTGAACTCCTTGAACGCCTGTTCCATGTTGTCGGCGTCCTTGGCCTTGAAAATCACGATGTAGTGCGGGGGCTGGGTAGTGGCGTCTTTCCGCAGCGTGAAGTCCACGCCGTATTTCTTGGCGTAGGGCTTAAACAGTCCAATGTTGGCGTCGGTGATCTCGATATTGGACAGGGCCGCCCCGTGCTTTTTGAGCTGCTTTAGGCTCTGCTGGCCGTGGTGCAGCTTGGTCTTGCCCTTGTTTTGGGTTTCCAGAAACTTGCGGGCCGCCGCTTGCAGCACTTGGATTGTCAGCTTGGCCGATTTGATGGAAAAGGCTATTGTCTTTTGGGTTACTTCCTCCTGCAATCGCTATCCCTCCTTTCGCAGAAGTGCGGCGGGACGGTTAAGGTGGCACCGTCAGCCGCCGCAGGAAAGAAAAGGGACAGCCGCTTGCGCCGGTTCAGATTTTGCCGGTGTTCATGTCATGGGCCACCAGCGCGGCATAGTAACCGTTGATCGTGCTGGGCGCATTGAACAGCATAGCCAGCAGGTATTTCTTGATGTTGCGGATTTCCGAAGTGTTCTTGCTCAAACAGTCAAAGACAAACTCGATGTGAGAGCTGTCCAGCTTCATAAACTTGGATTTCACCAGCTCTGCCGGGTAATCGTCCCCGGCAATGCGGATGGTCTTGCGGGCGCTGCATACGGTTTCCACCAGCAAGTCCACAATCTCGTCCAGCGTTTCCCGGTCAATGCCCTTGACGTGCTGGCAAAGGTGTTCGTACTCAATGTTGTCCATGATGATTTGACGATAAATCTCTATGGCGCTCTGTGATTTCGCTTCCGTTCCTTTCCGTTCCGGCGGCTGTGCCGCCTCGTCCTCCAAAGGAGAGGGTCGGGAAAGGATAGGAATGGGATCGGTAATTGATACATCAGTAATTGATTTTTCTTTACTTGATATATCTTTATTTAATTGCGTTGGTTTTCCCAACGTAGGCTTTTCCTGCGTTGGATTATCCAACATTGGATTTTCCAACGTAGGTGAATCCGGCACAGGCTGGGGCTGTTCATAGATCACATAGTCCGCGCCGCGCAAGCGCCCTTGGCTGTCGCGCTCACGGGATCGGACGATGTACCCGGCCTGTTCCTCAGGGATAAGTCCTTGTTCCGCAGGTGGTGATTGGACATCACCGTGTAGCCCTTGTTACGCTCTACACGAAATACTGCCATGTTCTCAACTCCTTTCACTCGAAATGTCACCGCGTCGTAGGCGGTCAGCTTGCCCGGCTGGTAGGGACATTCCGCATAGACGCAGAATTGATATTTCCAGTGCGGGCGATAAAAGCGGCAGGTGCCGCAGTCCTCCGGCGTGACCGCCTCGCCGCTGTCGTAGTGGTCGAAACCGGGCTTGCCCTGCATGAGCTGTTCAAAGGCCCGGTCGCTGCCGGAAGTGAAATACATAGGCCGTCGCCTCCTTTCTGCTTTTGGGCAAAAGAAAAGCCGCAGACTTTTTTTCAAAATGGTTGGGAACAGAAAAGGGCGCTGTCAGTTGTTTTTTGATAACACGCCCCGTTTTCCGCTGCCCTAAAAAACATTGATTTTACTGGATTTTTTCATGTTTTCTTATGGCACCACGGTTAAAGCCCGCTTCCTTTGTGTGAAGCATTGCGGTTCATATGAAAGACAGCCCTCCGGCTTTCGCCGGAGGGCTGATCTTATGGCAGATGAGACTTAGAGGTTAGCCCTCGTACTTCTCCTTGCGGCTGCGCAGGATCAGCACGGCGGCACCGGCCAGAGCCATGACAGCGGACATGGTCCACATGGTCATGGTGCTGTTGTCGCCGGTGTTGACGCCGGGCTGCTTATCGCCGCAGCGAGTGCAGGTGCCGTCCTTGTAGTCGTGGCCCAGAGCCTTGATGACCTCGCCCTTAGCCAGGACCTTACCGCAGGCGGCGCAGACCGTATCACCGGTGTAGCCGTCCTCGGTACAGGTGGCGGGCTTGGCGTTCACGACCTTGGTGTCCTGATGGAGGTCAGCGGTGAGATCCTCGGTGACGTCCACAGTCTGATCGTTGATCTCCGTCTGGTGGACGGTGACGGCGGTGGAGGCGTCCACGGCGGTGGGATCGCTGACGGTGAAGGTCAGGGTCGCCACAGCGGTACCGGCCTTCAGACCGTCCACATCCACATAGCCCAGCGTGACCTTGCCGTCGGCGTCCTTGTGAGAGGAGTACTGAGAGGCGAAGGTGACGTCGGCCAGAGTCAGGACGCTGGCGTCATAGTCCACGGTGAAGAGGCCGTTGGTGGTGATATCGTCGTTCTTGGGAACCACGGTGACGGTAACGGTCTTTTCATCCTCGGAGACAGCGATGGAGGAAACGGGGGTCGTGGTCTCGGCATCGGCGGGCTTGACAGCGCCGGTACCCGCGTCGTTGGCAGTGTTCAGGCTGCCGGTGACGGAGGCGGGAGTCAGAGCCTTGGCCTGCGTCTCCGCCATAGCGGAGGCGGCATCCAGAGTCACATTGCCCAGAGCGCTCTTCACGGTGACAGCGTTGTTACCGGCCTCGCCGGAGGCGGCGGGAACAGCGGAGTACAGAGTGGCAGGCCACACCTTGCTGCCCACGTCGCCCAGCAGGCTGGCATCCCAGTAATGGGTGCCGCCGTCGTCGGTGGAATAGGCCAGACGATAGATGTCGTTGGTCTCGCCGTTGAAGTAGGACAGATACAGCACATCGCCGCTCTCCTCCTCGGCATAGACCAGAGAGGACATGGAGGAATCGTACTGGTCGAAGCCGGGATAGCTCAGCTCAGGCAGAGTGGTCTTTTCCACATCGTCCAGAGTGTACAGTTTGACCGTATTGTTGTAGTAGACATATCCCAGCGTCCAGATGTTGCCGGCATCGTCCAGTGCCAGATAGCAATCGGCAGGAGCCTGAGTGCCACTGATATTCACATTGAAAGCACCTATGTTGGCAATGGCAGTGAAGAAGTTGGCGTCCTGCGTGGCCAGTGTCTGCTGGAAGTCGTAGGAACGGCTGCTCAGCTCGTCGGGATGCTGCAGGGTGGAGAGATAGTAGCCGTAGATCCAAACCATGTTGCTGCCGTTCTGTTCGCCGGAGTACAGGTAGCTGTGAGCGATATCGAACAGGGGGAGATTGCTGCCGTTGCCGCCGTCGATACCGTTCCAAGTGTGCAGGTTCTTGCCGGTGGCCAGATCTACCTCGTGCATGTTGTAGCTGTCGCCATCCAACAGCAGCAGGGTGTTGTTGTCATCATCCAGCGTAGTGGCACTCACGGAACCGGCTTCCAGCTCGGGGCCGGCGGTCCAAGTGGCATCGTTGCCCAGATCCCAGGTGAAGAGTTCAGCCTTGCCCTTGGCATCCCGCAGAGCGCCGTTCAGGGTGACCTCCACCGCCTTGACTGTGACCACGCAGGTGGCGCTGACGGAGGGATCCTTCACGGAGGTGGCAGTGATGTTGGCAGTACCCTTGCCCACAGCGGTGACGAGACCATTGTCGCTGACGGTGGCCACGTCGGTGTTGTCGGAGGACCAGGTCACGGTGTCGGGCTGTACGCCGAAAGGCTCCACACTGGCGGTGAGCTTGGCGACGTTGCCCTTGAAGAGGGTCAGGGCCTCGGTGTTGAGCTTCACGGTGACATCACCGGCCAGCTCGTCGGGGTTCAGGTTCAGCTTGTAGGTGACGTAGTTCTCGGCGTAGTCATATACCTGCAACAGGAGGTGAGTGGCCTTGGAATCGTTCAGAGACAGGGTGAAGTTCTGACTGGCACCCTTGGCAGCGCCCTCGGGAGAACCGGCCGCTTTGCTGACGACGCTGCCCTTGTCGTAGTCCAGCAGGGCCACGGCGGACATATACTGGTCGTCACCGGCGGTGAAGGTCAGGACCTTGTTGCCCTCGGCGTCGGTACCCAGATTCACGTTGGAGACGGTGGGAGCCGTCTTATCCACGACCATGCCATAGTGCATGGTAGCGCCGTCGGACAGAGCATCCCAATCCACGGTGGCGTTGCCGTCCTTGTCATAGCTGGCGTAGTACTCAGGGGCCAGAGTCAGGTCCACATTCATGTAGGTGCCGTCAGCTGTGTTGGGGGTATTGCCCATGTTCAGGGTGTACCGGGTGTTGGTCCAAGTGGCGCCGTTGCTGTAGTAGAAGGCGGAATCCAGCTCACCCAGTTCATCATTGGAGGATAGAACCTTACCGTTGCCGTCGGTGATGGTCAGACGGGAAGCAGCGGCGTTGCGGATGGCGGTGAAGGTCATCTTGTAGAAGTTGTTGATCTCCGGATTGATGGCATCACGGGCAGCATCATAGAACTCGTCCAGACCGAAGGGGTTGCCGCCGAAGTAGTAGCCTTTCGTTTCGCCCACGGCCTTGATGGTCAGGGCCTGATTGTTTACGGAATTGTCACCATTATAGACATACATATAGGGGGCGCGGGTCTCCAAACCATTGGCATAGGCGATATAGCTGCCGATATCGAACATGGAGGAGTCGGTCCAGCTGCCGTAGTAGCCCAACACGGGGATGGAGTGGCTGTCGCCCTGCTCACCCTCGGCGGTGGCGGCCTCGTTGGCGAACACATAGCCCTCCACATAGGTGCCGGTGTTGCCGCTGGCCTTGTCATAGGCGTCCAGCCCCAGCAGAGTCACATCGGCGGTGACGTGCAGGCTGCCGCCGGCGGGGATCACCACGGGAGCAGTACCCAATTCCTTGAAGAACAGGTAAGCATCGTAGGTGTCGATGCCGTTGTCGTTGTCGAAGTCAGCGGCGTCCTTATGCTCGATGTCGGCACGCACGCCGGTGACATAGTCCAGCAGAGCCTGACCGTCATCGGCATCGACCTTACCGTCGCCGTTAAAGTCACAATCTTTCAGTGTATCGTTCAGGAAAGCAGCGTATTCGCCGTCCACGGTCCAGTTGACATTGGAGGCCACGGGAGTGGTCCAGGTGTCCTCGAAGTTCACACCATCGGAGGACATCAGACTCTGCGTGAAGAAGCCGGCGCTCAGGTCGAAGTAAGCAGCCTCGTCCTCCAGATTGTGGATGGTGAAGCCGAAGGAGTACTTGCCGGTGCGGGCGGGATCGTCGCCCAGCTCCACCTTGACCTTGCCGTCGGCAGCGCCGGCGTTGGCACCCTCATCCATCAGGATGTAGGTGCCGGAGGTAACGGCATTGGCCACGTTGGCCAGACCGGCACCCTGACGCAGCACGGGATAGTAGCCGTCGCCGTCCTTACCGTAATCCTCCACCATGGGCTCGGCGGTGGACATCAGCAGGGACTGTGCCAGCTGACGGGCGGTGAGGCCGGTCTGCTCGGTGAGATCATTCTCACGGATGTACTGAGCCACCAGAGCGGCCATACCGGTGATCTGAGGAGCGGCCATGGAGGTGCCGGACATATTCTGATAGGTACCGCCGTCCTTCAGGGAATAGATGTTGCCGCCAGGGGCGGTGATCTCGGGCTTCATCTCCAGAGAACCGGGAACGCCCCAGCTGGAGAAGCTGCTCATAGTGTAATAGTCAGCGGAGGCGTGGTTGACAGCGGCGGAAGCACCCACGGTCATGGTGCCGGTGTAGTACACAAGACCGGAATCGGTGGTGTGCTTCTCGGAGCTGGCCTTGATGTACTCGCCGTCGGCCTGCAGTATGGAGACATAGGGGGCCGTGTAGTTATAGCCATCGGTAGCCATGCTGATGGTGCCGGCCTCGTTGTTGGCCACGATCAGGGCAATGGCACCGTTGGAGATGGCGTTGTTGCCCTTATCGGTAAAGGCGATGGAGCCACGGTTGCAGATGGCGATCTTACCGGAGAGGATATCCTTCACGGCGGCAAAATCCTCGGCATTACCGGCGGTGTCCACATACACGAACTGCTGCTCACCGGCCAGAGTCGTCAGAGCCTGGATGGGAGCGCTGGTGCTGTCGGTGTAGAAAAGCTTCTTGCCGGCCACTTCCACGTAATCACCGGTGCCGCCCACGTTATCTACGGAGGCAACGCCCAGAGAGTTGGTGTAGGAGCCGGGGGAGCCGGTGGTGGTCCAGCTGTTGCTCTCGGCATAGGGATACTGGTTGGCAGTGTTCTCGAACCAGTTGCCGGAGTTACCGGCGGAGATGGACACCACGGTGCCGCTATTGGTGATGTTCTCCATGATGGCCTGATAAGCGGCATAGGAGTTGCGGGAGGTACCGGGGTTGCTGCTGCCCAGAGACAGGTTCACGGAATCAGCGCCCAGCAGGATGGCGTCCTCGATGGCGACCATATAGTCGGAGTCACGAGCGCCGCCGTTGGTGCCGAATACCTTCATAACGAACACCTGAGCATCCGGAGCCACACCCTGCGTCAGGGCGGTATCCAGAGCGGGGGAGAAGGAGCCGTCCTCGTTCTTGATATAGCGGTTGCCGGCGGCAATACCGGTGACGTGGGAGCCGTGGTCGCCTTGCTTGTCGTTGGCGTGGGTGATATCCAGATCGTCATCCACGTAGTTGAAGCCGTAGGGGATCTTGGCGTTGACGTACAGCTGATCGGCGGTGACGCCGGGCATCTTCTTGGAGGCGTTCAGCTGCTCCAGAACGGTATCCGTCAGATCAGCAGCGGTCATCAGCGTGGCGCCGCTGTCCTTCACGGCATAGGTGAAGGCATCGGGATCCAGAGAGGGATGGTCGATGTCAGCACCGGTATCGATGATGGCCACCTTCGAGCCGGCGCCGGTATAACCGTCCGCCCAAGCCACATGGGAGCCGATCATGCTGCCGGAGGTAGCCATGTTGGGATCGGTGGTCTCATTGTCCTTCACCACGCAGGGCTCGTAGCGGGTCTCAATGAGCACAGCCTCGACGCCGGAGATCTTTTCGATCTTTTCGATCTGGCCGTATTCCACATTGGCGGAGATGATGTTGGCCGCCAGAGTCAGGTAAATTCTACGAATCCAAGGAGATGGCCTTCTTCGCGGTTCTGGAAATGGCCGTCTGCCGGCGGCTGTCCGATACCGGCGACATGGTTTTCATTGAAAACGATGCAAAGCTGCTTTTGCAGAGACTGCCAGATGACATCAAAAATGTCCATTACCACGATGACGAAACGCACATCCGTCAGCTCTTGGAAAAAAAATATGCGGACCTTGGCTGCCGCCACGGTGCGGGGACTGATTCTTACCGTTTCCCATAAGGAGCAGATCGGGGAACTGTACCCGCAGGTGCTGGAAACGTTAGTGTACGGCGCCTGCAGGGAGTTATTTGAATAAGCTGAAAGGCCGCATCTGCGGCCTTTCCAAGGTGCAGCGGTTAGCTGTATCTAACCATGTTGCCTGTATGTATTGGTTAGGTGGGTATCACTGCAAAAGGAATGATAGCGATGCGAGATCATAAGAATTTCTGGGACAGAAATGCCGGTCGTTACGACCGCTTTATGCGAAAGGATCGGGCGGCATACGAAGAGATGTATAAGCTGATCCGGCCGGTGGTGAAAGCCAAAACGGTGCTGGAGCTGGCAAGCGGCACGGGGCTGATCGCAAAAAACATCGTGAACGCGGCGGCGCACATCGAGGCGACGGATGCCTCCGCGGAGATGATTCTTGAAGCAAAGCGGGACAACCGCTCGGCGAAGCTGCACTTTTCCGTGCAGGATATGTTCTGCCTGCCCTATGCGGATAAGTCCTTTGATGTAGTGATCGTATCCAACGCGCTGCACATCGTGCCGCAGCCGGAGAAAGCCCTTGCCGAGATCCGCCGGGTGCTGAAGGACGACGGCGTGCTCATCGCGCCCACCTTCACCCATGCGGGAAACTCGTTTTCCGGCAAGGTCAAGGCATTTTTCATGAAGCTGGCAGGCTTCCCCCTCCACAGCAGGTGGACAAGCGAGGAATACCTGCGCTTCCTAAGGCAAAACGGCTGGACGGTGCGGAAAAGCGCTGTGCTGAAAGCCTCGTTCCCGCTGACCTATGCTGAGTGTGTAAAAATGGAGGTGTGATATGTCATTCTTTGAAAACACCCGCAAACCCGAGGGCTTTGGCGGGAAGCTCATGGTCGCCATGATGAATTTGGGTCACAGCGCCGTGGCGCAGTGGGGGCTTCGATTTCTGAATGCTGCGCCGGACGCCAAGGTGCTGGACTGCGGCTGCGGCGGCGGTGCGAACATGAAAAGGCTGCTGAAAAAATGCCCGCAGGGTATCGTGAAGGGCATCGACTATTCGCCCGTCAGCGTGGAGAAGTCGAAAAAGGTCAACGAGGCCGCCATACGCCCACCGACCGCAAGGCACATTATGAGACGATCACAGTGGGCGACTTCCCCTGCCTGATCGTGCGAGAGCGTCCGAAACCGTCCGAGCGCGCGATTCTCTATTTCTTCGGCGGC
>VOFI01003872.1_pt1 | contig 19943 bp, 13 predicted proteins | sample 5384131 | NCBI WGS metagenome assembly VOFI01 (sample SAMN12384728, study PRJNA508395) | human gut metagenome | isolation source: healthy gut H | host: Homo sapiens
AAGAGGCTGTCCATTGGTGAGACAGCCCTGATAATTTCCGAAAAATGATAATAGGATATTTCTATATATTTTTAATTATCCTTGTTTGGGTATTATCTGCGTTTTTTTGAAGAAAGAAGTGGTGCTTCCTGTACTTGCTTCATTACTCTCAAGAGATTACCTCCCCAAATCTTCCTTAAGTCTTCTTCTGTATATCCTTTTTCAATCATTTTTATGGTCAGATTAATTAAGTCATTATCTCCTTTACATCCTTGCAGACCACCACCGCCATCAAAGTCTGTACCTATTCCTACATGGTCTATGCCGGCTACTTTAATCATGTGGTCTAAATGTTCGACTGCATCACAAATGGATGCGGCTTTTGTTTTTTTATTGATATAGGCATCGAGGAGACATAACTGTGCCACTCCGCCATTTTTCGCTAGGGCACGGAGTTGTTCGTCTGTTAGATTACGGTCATGGTCGCATAAAGCCTTTGACGAGGAATGAGAGGCGATGATAGGTTGTGTACTATATTTTATCACATCCCAGAAAGTACCTTCACTGGCATGTGATATATCTATCATAATACCTAACCGGTTCATTTCCTTCACTACTTCACGACCAAACTGTGTCAGTCCTTGAGTCGCATCTTCCGTATGAGTGGACGAATGGCAAATATCATTGTCATAAGAATGGCAGAGAGTAATATAATTGACTCCCATCTGTTTGTATTTTGCTATATTCTTTAGGTCTTTGCCTATGGCGTAACCATTCTCGATACCTATAAAAAAAGCTTTTTTACCTTCACGCTTCAGGCGTATCAAGTCTTCTTCCGTAAGGGCGATGCCACAAAAATCTTTGTATTGCTCTACTTCGTCATAAATGGATTGAATTAATCGGGTGGTGCTTTCTACGGCTTTTTGTGAAGATGCGTCATCCCGTTTCCCTGCCATATAAATGCGGCTAGGAACTGTGCGTCCAATTTGCCTTCCTCCATTTTGGGGATGCTGACCATGTTGTCTTTTCTCAGGCCTACACTGTAACCGTTTTTAAACCAAAGAGGAGTGTCTGTATGAGTGTCAATGGATAGAATGCGGCTGTGAATTTTTTTAGCTAGGTTGAATGTGTCAGCCTTGTTCACTAGGAATTTAAATAATTTATGCATGGTGGTATCTCCGGCAGCTGTAAATATTTCCGGATGAAATTGTACACCTATCATTTGTCGTATGGGATAAGCTTCTATAGCTTCCGCTATACTGTCGGGTGCCCAAGCCGTGATTTTGAATCCCGGTGCCAATTTCCGGATAGCCTGATGATGGAATGTATTGACTTGCAGCACTTCTTGTCCTGTAATTTCTGCCAACTTGCTTTCCTTTATGATGGATATCGGATGGGTGGGGGTAGTGCCGGATTCTTTTTGGCGATGGTTGACACTTGAAGGATGTTGCGTGGGCAGATCTTGATATAAAGTTCCACCGAAAGCTACATTCATTAATTGTAGTCCCCTGCAAATTCCTAATATGGGAATATTCCGATCTGCGGCCATTTTCAGCACCATCAAGTCGAAGGTATCCCGGGCAGGGCTTACTTCTTCCAGTTTTTCATAAGGAAGGTCGCCATAATACATCGGTTGGATGTCTTCTCCACCTGTAAAGACAATTCCGTCCAGCTGGGATACAATTTGACGCAGTATTTCTACATTATCCGTTACAGGTATCATGTAAGGAATTCCTCCAGAGAGAATGACTGACTGTACATATGCCGTGTTTACGGCTGTCCGTTTCGGACTTATATCTGTGGAAATTCCAATCAGGGGAAACCTTTTTATTCCGGGAATCAATTCGGAATCCACTTTTTGATTCAACCGGACGAGTGCTTCGGACAAAGGATCCTTTTGACTTTTTTGTGCTTGTACATGGCAATATCCCAAAGCTAACAGTAATACTAAGAGGCATTTGTTTTTCATATGAATATAGATTTTGTCTTGCAGGCAAATGTATAAACTATGTTTTTATTGAAAAAATAAAATGCCATAAAAATAGAGTAGGAGGTACTTATTCCAAGCACCTCCCACCTTTATATTCAGAAAATATTCAATTTACTTCATATCTTCAACAGCAGCCTGTGCCACTTTAATATTATATTGACAATCAGTTGTCTAAATGCTTGGGGAAAACAAATGGAAAACGCTTGTCTTGCCTATATTAATTAAAGAAGCTGATTTCTTAGAGATTTTCCTCTACTGCAGCTTGTGCCTCTTTAATACTACATTGATTTTCTTTTATTTACAGATAGAGAGTAAACAATTAGAAAACAATCTGTTAGTATCAAGACTTTCTCTTCTAAGAATCAAGCTATGGCTACTATATTATTTTTATAAATGGTGAACACCGTTAATGGTAAAGTTTTATTCTACTACATGCAAATGGCCATTACCATTCTTTTAAAATTACATGTCTTTTTCTCCTTTCTTTTAATAGTTCAATAATTATATCTTCAGATTTGCTCAATCCAAGCTCGTTGCGTCTTTTGTCTATAGCCTGACCTACATGCACGTGTTTTATGTCATTATCCATGCGATTCCTTCAATAAATACATCTTAAACAATAAATCATTAAACAAATATTTGGTTATATAAACCATTTTATGTTACTTTGTGGTGTAACCTATTCATTTGGTGAATACAAAGTTAAACATTAAATATTAAATATCCAACAATTATGTCTGAAAACTTAGAAAAAATCCGTCCGGCACTTGTTGCCCTTGAAGTAGGTGAATCCGTCTCATTCCCCATTTCACGTTTGAAAAGCGTCCGTACCCAGGCTTCAGAGCTTGGTGCCATCTACAACCGTCAGTTCAAGACCAGGACTGACAGGGAAAACCATACCATCACGGTCAAACGAACAGTATAGAAAACCCAATCAGGTTTATATGAAGATATTACAGTTTCTAGACCATCTTATACCATACGAAACATTCCTGAATGACCTCTCCTCCAGAATTGTCAGGCAATTGAAAGCCGACAAGGATGATCCTGAATTCATTAGCTAGAGGAAGGCATACGAACTTTTTGGTCGCAGGAATGTAGAAAGGTGGAAACGTCAGGGAAAGGTGGTTTCCTATAAAAGACCGGGTAAGGTGGAATACCGCACGGCAGACCTCAGGCTCCTGCAGCGTACCACCCAGGACTATTTTGATGAAAGTCAGCCAAAACAGGCAGAAAAACCGGTCAAGAAAGATAAGTGATAAACATATTATGGCTAATACTCTAATATTGATAAACTTTATTTGTTTATTTTAGCCGTGATACTCTATGAAATATAAAGAAAGCAATTATAGTAGGTACAGGAATGTGCGTCAGTAACCTTTGTTCACCAGCTTATAGTTTTGCCACTTAACAATAAAGCCGGACAGGTATTTGTATCGCACATTCATAATGATTTTATAATAATGAAAGAAATCAGACCAGCGTGCGATCCAAACGGTGTCTATTCAGTCAAGCGCACCTGTGCTGAACTCGGTATCAGCAACAAGACACTCAAAAAATACAGAGAAAACGGGTATATCCAACCGCTTAATCCTAATAATGTCAGCCGTCCGAAATACTCCGGCCAGTCAATAATCGATTGTTGGAACCTGCTCAGTACGTTATGATAAGCGAAACAACCATACGGAAAGTAAGGGAACTTGCCATAGAAGACGTACTCAGTCCTTATGTCAGGCTGTCCAGAAAAGGCTCAACCCTGATGGGACTTTGTCCTTTTCATACTGAGAAGACCGGTTCCTTTGCCGTTACCCCAAGCAAGAATCTCTTCCACTGTTTCAGCTGTAACCGTGGTGGTGATTCCATTACGTTTATAATGGAAAAGGAAAACCTTTCCTTCAGTGCCGCCGTGGAATTTATTGCCAGAAACCATAATATTCCGGTAGAATACATCAGTGAAGAGCGCAGTGAGGAACAGCTGGCCGAAGCCAGGCACCGGGAATCACTTCTGACAGTTCTCGATACAGTCCAGAGCTTCTTCCTTCAAAATTTCAGAGCAACAGACAAGGAAGAAAGCCTTGATGCCAGGGCCTACGCATACGGCCGGTGGCATGAGGAGTTCTGTGCCTTTGCCGGAATAGGCTATGCACCGAAAGATGGACAGGCCTTTATGGATTTCTGCAGAAGCAAGGCTCTGAACGAAGAACTGCTGTACGAACTCGGTATGTTCAAGCGTGGCGAGGACGGCAACACATACGCCATGTTCCGACAGCGTATCATGATTCCCGTGAGAAACAGATGGGGGCGCATCATTGCCTATACGGCCAGATACATCGGAGACAACAGGAAAGCTCCCAAGTATATCAACTCGGCAACAAGCATGATTTACTCCAAGGGAGAAACAGTATTCGGTATTGACCGTGCCGCCAGACTGCGTGATGCCGACTATTATATCATTGTGGAAGGTGCTCCTGATGTACTGAGAATGCAGTCGATTGGATACGACAATACAGTAGCGTCACTTGGAACAGCCTGGAGTGACGTCCAGTTTGAGCAGCTGAAGAAGTATGTATCCTCACTCTGTTTCATTCCAGATTCAGATATTGCGGAAGGCAAGCCATACGGACCGGGATTTGAGGCGGTGATGACCAACGGGGCAGCAGCCATAAGAAAAGGATTCCATGTGACAGTCAGGGAACTTCCTTTCGCAGAAATACCATCCGGGACAGAAGGAGAAGTACAATATGCAAAGAATGATGCCGACAGCTATATCCGCAGCAGGGAAGATTATACTTCACTTCCGGAAAAGCATTTTATCATCTGGTTGGCACAGAAACGTTTTCTGGTAGCCGGTTCCATGGTAGAGGAAAGAAAGTGTGTTGCGGAAATAGCAGACCTGTTGCGCTATATAAAAGACCAGCTTGTGTATGACCAGTGCATAGAACAACTCTCCAGACTGCACGGCAAGGTAAAGCTATGGCGTGATGCCGTTACCCAGGCACGTGGGGAAGCCAGGAGAAGGAACGACAAACCTGCGGCCATGAACGAGATGCAGCGTGAAGCTGAACTGCTTCGCCAGTTCGGACTGTTCGTCAGGGAAAACTGTTACTACTCCATCGGTGAAGATGATGATGAACCGTCAAGAATCTCCAACTTCATCATGGAACCACTGTTCCATATCGAGGATGAGATAAACGGAACAAGAATCTTCCGCATGAGGAATATGTACAATGTATGCAGGGTTATAGAATTGAAGGAGTCTGAGCTCTGCTCGCTTAGCAACTTCCAGCAGAAGGTCGGTTCACTGGGCAATTATGTATGGCTGGCCAAGATAGACAAGCTCAACCGTGTAAAGGAATACCTGTACTCAAAGACCGATACGGCAGAACGTATCAGAAAGCTCGGCTGGAATGCAGCTGAAGGATTCTTTGCTTTCGGTAATGGAATATTTTTTGCAAGCACATTCAATGCCGTTGATGATTTGGGTATTGTCCGTGGAATCAACGGCAAGGCCTTCTATATACCGGCCACTTCAAAAATCTATCTCAACAATCCGGAGATATTCCAGTTTGAAAGACTCATGGTGCATGAGAACCGTAACGGGATAAAACTGTATGATTACGTAAAAAGACTGATGGAAGTATTCGGTGAGAATGCAAGCGTAGCCTTCTGTTACCTGCTTGCCACCCTCTTCCGTGACATCATATTCAGACGTACCCGCCACTTTCCCATCCTGAACCTTTTCGGTGAGAAAGGAACCGGTAAGACAACCCTGGCTACTTCCCTCCAGTCCTTCTTCCTGCACGGAGTTGATCCGCCAAACCTTGGAGTAACCTCTGTACCGGCCATGAACGACCGTGTGTCACAGGCCGTCAATACACTTGCCGTGCTTGATGAATACAAGAACGACCTCGACATACGCAAGATAGCCTATCTGAAAGGACTCTGGGGCGGTGGCGGCCAGACCAAGAAGAATACGAATACAGACGGGATGGCAGCACAGACCATTGTCACAACAGGTGTAGCCCTTTGCGGCCAGGACAAGCCTACTCAGGATATGGCACTCTATACCCGTGTCATCTTCCTTGCCTTTTCAAAGACATCATTCAACCAGAATGAGAAAAGAGCCTATGAAGACCTTGTATCAGTCTGCAACATGGGACTTACCCACCTCACCCTGGAGATATTGGGACACCGGGAACTGTTTGAGAAGAACTTTCCGGAAATATATTCTATCACCAAGCGTGAACTGGCTGCGAAACTGGAGAATGAAACAATCCATGACCGTATATTCGGAAACTGGGTTATTCCATTGGCCACCTTCAGAACACTGGAGACAGTCATTGACGTACCTTTCAGTTATGCGGAGCTTTTTGAAACAGCAGTTAAAGGAATACGCAACCAGAATGAACTGGCTCAGGAAAGTTCGGAAATAGCGGACTTCTGGAGTATGCTTCAGGGATTCCAGACTTCAGGGAAATGTATTGAGAAGGCACATTACCGTATAAGGTATATGAAATCCTTCCGTCCATTGTCGGTAAAGGAAGATATAGAATTTAAGGAAGCACGTCCTATTCTCTATCTGAACACGGCAGCTGTGGCATCACTGTTCAACAGCAGGAATGCAGGTTCTACCTCCAACCGCTCGAACTGGTCCACCATCATGTCCTACCTGAAATCCCATGCTTCATATTTGGGATTGAAACAGGACAGATTCACCATACTTCTGCCAAGCGGACTTCCTGACTATACCATTGACATTGTGAATGGCGAGCAGGTTAAGAAGGTAAAGGTAAACCGACCAAAGGCACTGTGCTTTGATTATCTCCAGCTGAAAGAGACTTTCGGACTGGATCTTGAAACGGAGGTAGTAGCAGAAAACCAGGAGGAGATACCAACGGAAAGCAATGCTATAGACCTGCAACAGTTCAAACAGAATGAACTGCCTTTTGAATAAACTCATCTTAAAAGATTCAATAAAATCCATGGATAAGAATTTAAAACTGAAATTGCGAAGAAAAAGCGCAAAAAACGAAGAAAAAACTTTGAATAGAAAATTTAAAAGGCTATTTTTGTGGAAAAGATGCAAGAATATGATATTAAATTTAGAAATTAAGAATTACCGTTCATTTAAGGATGTATGTTCCTTTACGACAGAGCCGACTTCTTCAAAGGCTAAGGTTGATAATATATGTGAAGTTGAGACCAATGCAGAAGAATTAAAGAAGGCTTTGAAAATCTCTTTAATTTATGGAGCAAATGCTTCAGGTAAGACTAATATCATAAAGTTTTTATATAGGTTCAGACGATGGGTCCACAATCTTGACAACAGGGTTGGTGATGATATTCCATTGTATCAGCCGTTCAAATTTGACAATACTACGGCTGATGCACCGATAGGTTTTTCAATGGAGTTTATAACTCAGAAGATCAGATATAAATATGAAGTCAGTTTTACCAGATTGCAGATAGAGTCAGAGTCGTTGATTTATTATCAAACGGTAAACAGACACAACTTTATGAACGCACTTTGCTTTCAGAAGATAAAGAATCAGATACTATTAAATTCGGATCAAGCCTTTCTTCTTCAAAGCCTTTCAATGTGTTCAAGAACCAGTTGCTGATTTCCAAGTTCCTGAAGGATACACCATGCGAACCGATAACAAATGCCGCAAAATATCTGGCAGATATGATTGTTTCCAACGGTTATCATGAAGATACCATGTTGGGTGAAGATAAGGAAATGGTCAGATGGCTTTATTCACGTCCTGAAAACAAGAAACTGCTTGCTGAATTTCTGGCATTTGCGGATACCGGTATGGCCGGTTTCCAACTGGAAAAGCGCAGTGACGGCGTTGAAGTTACAAGCCAGCATGGTCTATATAATGATGGTGAGGATTTGGGCAAAACAGCAGACTTGCCTTTAAAAGAAGAATCTTTTGGTACAAGATCACTTTTCCTTATAGGCTGTTATATATTACAGGCGCTGCAGAATGGAAGTCCGTTTTTTATAGATGAAATGGATTCCGGGCTACATTCCTATATAACACAGCTCATTGTGGACATCTTCAGAAATGAAAGAATAAACAGGAATAATGCCCAATTGATCTTTACAACCCATGATGTGAATCTGCTTGACCAGAATACTATCCGTAAAGACCAGGTATGGTTTACAGAAAAGAATGAGCAGGGAGTATCAGAGATATTCTCTCTTTCCGATTTTGAGGACGTAAGAGAGGATACATTGTTTGCCAAATGGTATTTGAATAATAAATTTGGAGGTGTTCCTTCATTAAAACCACTGGAGAAACTGTTTGTAGACTATGGCAAGAACGAGTGAAAATAAACGTCATAGTAAGTATGTCATAAGAATAGTGTGTGAAGGTGATAAGACCGAACCATTGTTCTTTACAGACTTGTGTGACCGGTTTTATGGTGACAGCAAGGATTTTGATGTACGTACAATTCCTCAGCCTAATATACCGGTTGAAGATGCTGAAGCGGATTCTTCCAGAGGAAGCTATAAAGGGAAGAAACGTAAAGTCAAGTCAGGTGGACAGAAAGATGTTGCTGAAGATGAAGTTATAACCGGTGTTCCACCATTAAAATGGGTGTTGTATGCAAGAAAAATCATGTCTGAAGGAGTGGATGAATCTTGGGCAGTATATGATAAGGACGAACATCCTAAACATGAGGAAGCCATGGCCGAGGCCAATAAGATAATAGACGGGAAAAAGGTAAATATTGCTTTTTCAAGCCGTAGTTTTGAATATTATTTGCTGCTTCATTTTGAGTACCTGTATTACGGTTTTGAAGCAACGGAATGCGGCGAGAGAATAAAAGGCAAAAAGCAGATATACGAATGTGGTACTGGTAAGAATCCTGATAAGGATTGTGACGGAAAGAAATGTATCAACGGATATGCGAGGAAACACGGATACTGGATGGAAAGCAAATCATCTGTTTCTACCTTTCCGCTGGTTAAGGACAAATTACTGAAGGGCATGATTAATGCATGCCGGTTGAGAACGGAAAGTGACTCAAAAACTGATGAACCGATTTATAAACGCAATCCTTATACGAATGTAGATATTCTTGTTGGTAGACTGATAGGAAAAGAAACGGTAAGCTATGGTACTACATATACCTTCAGAGATCATGGCTCTGACTGGTCTGTAAAGCTTGATGAGAAAGGCTTAAACCTGACAAACAACAAGAATGGCTCTGAGATATTCCAAAGAGGGATGTTTATAATATATGATTTGGAGAAAAATACCAAAAAGGAATTGAATGAAAAGGTACTGCTACTGGGGTCTGAAGACACTAATTTGTTGCCCTGTACTCTAACTGACAGACAGGTTATATCTATTAAGCTTAGTCATGAAAAAGAGGTCCTATTATTACCTAATTTTATTATTTAAGGATTTAATATACAATTATAGATAAGAGTGTTTCATTGTTCTAAAGTAATGGTCACTTTTGTGTTTATAAGAAAGAGAAGTTGCAAGAACTTGAAAGTCTTGATTCCAAAGGTAAAATAGAACTTTATTATGCTGATGAAAGTAATGTATGTACCGATGGTTATGTACCTTACGGGTGGCAGTTCAAAGATGAGAGGGTCTATATTCCATCCGAGAAAGCTGCAAGATTTAATATCTTTGGCATGATTACCAGAAGGAATCAATATAAACTTTACAACGCAGGAATCCATCAATGCAGACAGGATTGTGGATTATCTTGACAGGTTCTCTTTTGAGGTAAAGAAGAAAACGGTGGTTGTACTTGATAATGCTTCAGTCCATAGGAAACGGAAGGTAAAGGAAATGAGAAAGATATGGGAAAATAGAAGATTGTTCCTTTTCTATCTTCCACCATACTCTCCTGAACTTAAACCTGTCGAGACACTATGGTGTATATTGAAAGGCAAATGGATAAGACCAGCTGATTACAATACTAAGGACTCTAATTTCTATTGTACAAACAGGGCACTTGCATCTGTCGGTAAGAATTTATTTGTGAATTATTCATACATATAAAATTAATTTTGAATAGTTACTTATAAACAAAAAATATGAAAATTAAAAGTGCCAACTATTTTAGGCAAAAATATCATACTGATATAAGAGGCTTCAAAGAAGGCTCTGGATATGATGTGGACTATATCGGTAGCTCACATACTTTAAGTACTGGTGAGCGAGTAAAGGGCTTTTTTGATCTCTATCATGGAGACAAAGAGTCAATCGAAGGGTTGCTCAGTACATTCCTCAAAATTGCAGAAGATGGACAGGCAATCTATGAGTTCTTACAAAATGCAGCGGATTGCGGTTCTTCGCTGTTTTATCTGTTTTATGACGAGAAGTATCTTATTGCTGTAAATAATGGAGAAGCCTTTAATCAGAAGGGGCTTCGCTCAATTCTAAATATTAGCCAATCTGTAAAACAGAGCGCAAGCGAAATCGGTCGTTTTGGAATTGGTTTCAAATTAGTCCACCGTTTAGTGGGTAAAGGTGATGGTAAGGACGAACTGGTAAAGGATCTCAAAGGACCTATCATGTTCAGTTGGAGCAAGAAAATAGACCTTCTTTCACTTATGAATGGTGAAAACATAGAAGCAGTTGACAACATTTCTGATGATAGCGACCTTCCTTATTTGTTAAAACTGATTCTAACCAACTTCCCTGCAGGACCTAATGAAACAGTTAAAAATCTTCAATATGAGGATACTGTTCTTTTTACTCAAGAAGAATATCTTGAGATGGGAAGCAAAATTAAAGAATACCTCTCTCCTCACCTTGAACAAGACGATTTCAATCAGGGTAGTATTTTCTTCATCCGTTTAGGTGAAGGAAAGAAGGAACTATTGGACAAGGATTATGAAGAAAATTTTAAAACTGGTGTTGAATACTCCTTGAACACCTTAAAAGGCTTAAAGAATGTAAAGGTAAACAGCAACCAGTTGGTTGAGGTTCCTCTCAAAATGGAGAAGGGGGAAATTGCTCAAGAATCGGAAGAGTTCATACGTATATCTCCTGAGTACAAGGATGCTCCAATTCATTACGCCTTTGGGTATGATCAAATAGACTTCAACTCAGAAAACCCTTTTGCTGGTGTTGAAAGGCTAAAAGTATCCCCAACTTTCTACAAGTATTTCCCATTAGGTGATGAGACTCACAATTCTGCCATTTTTGTACATTGTGATAGCATTAGCAACCAGGCTAATCGTCGAAAATTGCAGGATGATAGCGTAAACAAGGAACTCTTGCCTGAAATAGCAAAGTTTATTATAAAGAAACTTGATGAATATAAAGATGTTAATAATAGGACAGCATACCTTCAACTATTTTCAAGTATCTTATTGTGTGGCAACGTTCCATCTAACAGCGCGTGGGTAAATCAATACTTTTATAATGCTCTTTTAGAGCACATAAAAGTCAATGTTCCAACCACTAATGGATATTGTGACAATTCATCTTTTGTAAAAATTCGCAGGTTGAAGTGCAACATCCCATTAGCAATTGCCAACGATAAATATTGCTGGTTTGAGTGGAATGCTGACATAGACAGTCTTAAACCTATCTTTGATGCGGCAAAAACAAAACTTGGTATTAAGGAGTATGGTATTGTAGACTTTATCAAGGATGCAGACACTGAAAAACTAAATCTTTGGATTCAAAATGCTGATGCAGAAACATATACTGGATTTATGACAGAACTGAATAGCCATTCTTTATTAGATGTTTCTTCTAAGATAAAATCCATAAAGTTATTCAAGTTCTCAGACGGATCTTTTTATTCCTATGACGATATAATCACGAGCCAATATAATTACACATATAGAAGAACTGATTATTTGTATAAAACGGATTCAGTCTGCTTATTCTCTTCTTCAAAAACAGAGAATATTCAGCAAGAATTGAAGACGATTGGTTTTGTTGTCTCTGAATCGAACCTTGATAAATATACCAATATCAAGGTTCGATTCAACATGCCAACAGATGCACATGTATTTGAGAGAATTTCAAATAAATTAAATCCGAATAATCTCTCGTTAGCAGAGAAAAAGAAACTTATACTACATTTTGCTACTACGGATTCAACCATAAAATTTGAAGGTATTGGTGAATCTTCCATAAAAGGATTATGCCTTTGCCGTAACAACAATGGTGAGTATGTAAAATTGGGAAACATGCTCAGTAGAAGTTATGTGGTTCCAAGTTGGCTTAGTGCTTTTCAAATATGTACAGAAGACTATTTCTCAGAACTTGATACTTATCTTATTCAAGAAAAAAATATTTATCATGATGTTGTTTTTGAAAAATGGGATGAGATTAAACCAACTGAAGGTGTGGATTTGTTCTATCAAAAGGTTAAATCTTTGTATGACTTAGATGCAGAACATAATAAATCATTAACAGGTAAGAAGTATATTTTTGGTGAATCGGGAGATTATGTTGATACAAGTTACTTATTCTACAACGATTGTCTCGCATCTATTTCTAGTAAATACGCATGTTTGCAAAATGCAATGACTACTTTATTTGGAATGACATTACCACAAAAAAGTATATTGTCATATCTAAATGAAGCGCCATTTGTTACAAGTCAAAAGTCTCTGTGCAATCTAAGCTTAAAGAGCGAAGCTGGAGAAGTTGACAAAGACGACATTGTAAGTATTTTGCAGTTATGCGCTTTGCATAAGGAAACATTCTTTACTTCTTTTGTCATTGTAAATACTGATAACGGATATAAATTGTGTGCGCATGGTAATGATTGTTACCAAGTCTATTCTCAGTCAAAAACTACTCGTGAGTTTATTGAAAAGAATTGTGCTGGAACGATGTATCTGTTACCAGACGATTTTGACGATTATAAAAAATCCGAAGGCATTGTGAGCGGTGAAGATTTACATTCTGCTTTACTAACATATATAGAGGACGTTGATGAACATAAAGGTATTCTCATAGATATTGTCAAAGGTGAATCTAGAGCACAGTTCGTAAAGAAGCTTTCATCTGTAACTATTGACCTTAACAAGACAACAGATACGGAAAGTTTTGAATTCAAGATTCTTGACTTGGCTTCTAAAGTTCTAAAAAAGGATGAATGTAGAGCTTTCTATGAGAAAATGATTATCATTAAGGGAACTGATGAATATACTTATAAGGATATACCTGATACAGTGGCAGATAAGTTTACTGTTGAAGGTGGCAAACAACCTTTTGAATTATCATCAATATTACCAAATGAAAATCAGAATGCAGCTATTGTAAATGAGGTTGTTGATAAGTTTACTAAACTTGGTGCCGACAGAGATAAACTTAAAGCTCTTTTGGGAATTACAAGTGAAGCTGACGTTAATGCAATTCTCAAGAATGTACAAGATAATTATCCAGTTTTACAAAATGCCCAACAGCTTGCTTTTGTATTACTTATGTTCTCAAAAGAATCCAAGTCAAGCAGTTCAATCAAAGTGATAAATGCTGAAGGGAAAGAAGACTTTGGATTGTTCTATCTTGTTGATAAACCTTTTATTTCCAAGAATTATTTGCTTGATGGAAAGTATGCGGGAATTGAAAAATTCATGGAGATTCCTACGTCAGGTTCATTCGTCAAACTACCTTTGATTTCAGAAGGAAAATTCAATACCAAAGGGATATGTACTAAGGGAGAAGATGAGAAATATGATTATCAGAAAGTTATTTCTTTGTTAGATTACTTACGGTCATTGTATTTGTCTAATAAAGAAGCCTTTGCTAACGTAAATTGGAACGATTATAGTAATGAACTAGGCTTTTCTCCTAAGTGCTGTATATATCCTTGTATATACGCATTAGAAAACGAAAAGCTGCCATCAGAGGTAGAAAACTGGTGCAAAATAGATGCACAAAATTTAGCTACTATGGAAGCAATGGGTGTATTGATAGACTCTAGCACTATAGTTACTGTGCGAAAGCATTTCGTAAGCACTTCAAATGATATTATTGATGCAGGCAAAGTATCTGCCTGTGACAACAAGATGTTCTTGCAAAATACACTGGAGTGGCTTAATACTAACACAAGTTTTCCTCTTACTGAAGAGAACTATTCCATTGTTGAAACTATCGTAAATCGTATAAACACCTTGCGAGGAAATGCTGCAGGTATCAAAATTTCAGATACTTTCGACATAGAATTGTTGAATGATGAAAGCATTCAATACGGAGAAGATGGATATAAAGAATGGAAAGAAGAATCTAACATATCAATATATCTTTATGATGGTACCTTGCCAAAGATGATTTCCTTGAACGAATACATTAATCATGTTGTATATAGATATGTTGACGCTGATATTTGCGATAATGGTTCAGATATTATTTATGCAAATAAAGCAGGGGAGCTTCAGAAGCTACTTCACCTACATGCGGCAAACAATAATATAGGTCTTACAACTGAGCTTGTTTATAAGTTGTTTAACAGAAACATTTCTGATCTTCAAAAGGAAATTATGAAACTTAAAAAAAGAGAACGAATGTTTGCGAAACAACCTTCCTGTACCTAAAGATGATGTGGATATGAAGTCGAATTCTCGTAATGATGTAGATAGTGACGAAAGACCGGAATACAATGAAGTCGCTCGTAAAAAAGTGAAAAGATTGTTAGAGGCTCAAGGTTATTTATTTACACAAGGCATTGGCGAATTTTCAATTATCCCAGGTGTATTTGATCCTGAAGGAAATAATCGACCATTGGTCGTGAAGAGCTGTAAATGGGGACGATTATATATTAGTCCTATGGAATGGGGAGTTTTACTGCGCCCCGATGCGATGCTATGGGTTTTTGATGGTCGTGACGTTACACCGTTACATCTACGCTCTTTGATTATGGGGCAAGATAAGTTGGTGTTAACAATGGATACAACAAACCTTGATGATATTGATAAGGTTTCTAAGTTTGCCCAAATTCTACAATTCTTTAAACAGGTAAACTTTGAGTTTAATAGCGTTAAGCCTTCAACAATTGCATCAACCTACAAGGAATATGCATTTGATGATAGACCTCAAGACGAGAAACTCACTTCAGACGAATTTGAATAATGATATACGACAGACAGAAACATTGGCAGTTTCTAGAAGATGAACTGAAAGCAGAAGTTGACGAGTTTAACGAAAAATTAAACACGTCAGCTTCTTACATGCTATTAGAAACTGCAGAATTATTCACTGCACAGTTTCTCTCTTTCAATGAAAGTGGAGAAATGATTTGCAAATTATCCCGAAAGAGACCAACACCTAGAGAGGGAGAGTATCTGTATTGTATGACTCTTCATAAAGAACTTCGTAATTATAAAAATTGGGGAGATCGAACATATGGTGATTTGGTAAAGAATAAAACAAACTATACCGAAGCAATTTGCATTTGGATGTCTACATCAAATGACCCCGATTTTATCCTTGCTGGATTTAAGGGAGTTGATTTTGAATTTGCGGAATGGATAAAAGATACTCCAGGAGTTGTATTAGTGCTTGGACCTAATAGACCTCCATACGAGTATTTAGCCCACCTTCAGCAGCTGGTTCTTAATAATCACACTTTATCTTGTTCAAGCATTATTGATCAAGATTTTGAAGAAACAAAGTCTATAGAACCCATCCTTCTAGATGGTAGCAGGGATGTGGCATCATTTATTGATACACAGCTTAACCTATCACCTGTTTTGGCGTTACAAGGACCTCCGGGAACGGGAAAAACATATCAGATTGCAAAACTTTGTAAGTACTTATGTGCTAAAGGTAAATCTGTGCTTGTTACAGCACTTACAAATCGTGCTTTGATGGAAGTTGCAGGAAAAAGCAGTCTTTCAGAAATGATCCAGAACAAGCAAGTATATAAAACAAAAATCACTTCAGATGAAAGTAAAGAAATACCTTCACTTCAATTGGAAAAAGATGTTACGCCAAAGAAAGGTTGTATAGTGTTAGCAACTTTTTTCGTTTCAAGTGGTGTCGCAGCGGAACTTGCAAGTGAAACCCCATTTGATTATGTTATTGTTGATGAAGCTAGCCAGGCACTACTTGCAATGTTAGGTGCTGCTCGACTTCTAGGTAAACAAGTTGTCTTCGTTGGTGATACGAACCAGCTACCGCCTGTTGTCCAGTTGAAAAAGTCAAAGATTCGCGACAATAATTATTTAAGGTTAGTAGAAGGGTTAGATGCAGTCACAAACAATGGGGCGATGCCTCTTTATCAGCTAACAGAATCCTTTCGTTTGTGCAATAGAGCTGTTTCGTATACAAACTTTTTTTATAACGGAAATCTATCATCAAAATCAAAGATGAGATTCACCGATATTCCAAACTTGTTTTTTATGCACAAAGAAGGAGGGCCATCCCTTATAAAAACAGATATGGGAATAGGGGATCTAGCCCCGGAATCTGCGTTAAAGCTCACTTTGGCAGTTGTTGCATCATTAGTTTCCTATAATTCAAAAATGGAAATAGCAGTTCTGTCATGCATGAGGAAAACTGTGCGCGAATTGCAAAAAACAATAAACTCACATATCAAGAATACGAATCTCATTATAGATACTGTCGATAGAGTTCAAGGGCTAACGACAGATGTTTGTATTTTGTAATTCCCAATACAAACTATCTTAGATCATTAGAACCAAGATTGTTTAACGTCGCTACAAGTCGTTCCATTATTCAAACCATCATTATTACTGACAAAGAAATTTTAGATTATTCGAGGATGAACATTAATGTAAGGCAATACTTGGAAAAATTGGAACAAGACTATTCTTTCTATTGTCCATATAACGGCAACAAAGTATTGAAACTTCCAACAGATAACATAAAAATAATTAATTAATTACATCTTGTATGAATATATTAGAACGTGCAGACAAATTTGCTGAAGGCAAGGCAAATGAAGCTATAACAAAAGCAATAGCACAAGCTTTTGTTGAAGGTTATAAGGCAGGTTATCATGACCGAGAAATGGAAATCCCTGCCGACTTACGTGATGAAAAAACGGAGTATGTTGATTTAGGGCTTCCTAGTGGAACTTTATGGGCAGCTGATTATGAAAAAGCAGATGGCAAGTACAAAGACTATACTTATGACGAGCTCTTATATGTAAAGCTTCCCACTGAAGAACAATGTAAAGAATTGTTTAATTGTTGTAAAATAGAATACGATATAAACAATTACTATGATTTTTGTAAAGTAACATTCTTGGGGCCAAATGGCAATAGGCTTGTTTTTAATAGAACTGGGTATATCTCTGTTACAGGTAACGTAGATACATGGCATGCATATATATGGATTTCAGATGATTCTTCGACTGCAAATACGTTACATATATATAATACATGGAAATACAGAAATGCAAAATACGGAGGATATGAGTTTAAGCAAATGTTTTCCGGTTTCCGTATGAAAGTTAGAACAGTAAGATAACATTAAAACGCATCGTCAGTATAGAATAGCTGGCGATGCGCTTTGGCTTTTAAGTCCTGAATGGAAAAGCTATAAGTTCAAAGTCTTAACGATATTTAAACATATGAGGTATAAGATTTAATTGCTCGTATATTGATATTGGCGGACATAAAGCAATGAAAAAACAACAACCTTCACACCCGGGCTTTTTCATTTCTTGTAATAAACCAGGGATTGTCTTGAGTATAAACCAAACCGTTCTTTTTCCTCAAAGAATTGATGAGGATATTGCAGAAAACGATCCGGTGCGCATGGTTGACGCCCTGGTTGAGGGCTTGAATCTTGAAAGTTTCAGAAAGCTGTATAAGGAATGCGGCCGCAGCCCTTACCACCCCAAAATGATGCTCAAGGTCATTCTGTATGCCTATATGAACAACATCTACTCCTGCCGGAAAATTGAAAAGCTCCTTCACCGTGACATCCATTATATCTGGCTGGCCGGATATGAGAAACCGGATTTCATTACCATCAACCGTTTCCGCAACCGGGTGAAGAAGGAAATCAACGAGGTGTTTACGCAAACCGTAGTCCTTCTCTCTTCCAAAGGCTTCATCAGCCTGAATGTGGAATACATTGACGGGACAAAGCTCGAATCCAAAGCCAACAAGTACACTTTCGTCTGGCGAAAAACGGTTGAGCGGAACCGTGAACGCCTTATGAAGAAGATACATGTCCTGTTAGGGCAGATAGACGATGTCATTGCCCAGGAGAAGTCATCAGAGAACAATGAGGAGTTGAGTTCACTCCGGCCATGCTAACTGAAATGGCAGGAGAATTGCGTCATGCACTGGAACAGGTTTCCGAGCCATCCGCGAAAGAGGAAAAGACTGAACTGAAAAAGAAACGCAAACAGTTGAAGGAACTGGAAGAACACAGGGACAAACTGCAGGAATACGACTGCCATCTGGAAACGCTGCAAGAGAGGAATTCCTATTCCAAGACGGACAAGGACGCTACTTTTATGAGAATGAAGGAGGATGCCATGCGCAACGGACAGACGAAGCCTGGTTACAACCTTCAAATCGGCACCGAAAATCAGTTCATCACCGATTTTGCACTCTTCCCGAACCCTACGGATACACTGACCCTGGTTCCTTTCCTGCAATCTTTTTCAAACAGGTATGACCGGATGGCCCATACGGTGGTTGCTGATTCCGGCTATGGCTCCGAAGAGAATTACCGCTTCATGTCCGAAAACGGCATGGAAGCCTACGTAAAGTACAACTATTTCCACATGGAGCAGCGGCCGAGATTCAAACCGGACCCGTTCAAGGCCGAAAACTTCTACTACAATGAAGAACATGACTTCTGTATCTGTCCTATGGGGCAAAGGATGCGGAGGATAGGCACCAGGAATGTGAAAACCGCATCCGGATATGTCAGCGAAAATGCACGGTACAGAGCTGTCAGGTGTGAAGGCTGTCCCCTGCGATGCCGTTGTTTTAAAGCAAAAGGAAACAGGACGATAGAACTGAATCATAGGCTTAGACAATACAAGCGGAGAGCCAAAGAACTACTCTGCTCTGAGAAAGGACTGAAACACAGAGGGCAGAGATGCATAGAACCGGAGGCCGTGTTCGGACAAATTAAAAACAATATGAACTACAAACGTTTCCGACATTTTGGAAAGGACAAGGTCTTCATGGACTTTGCCTTCCTAGCCATTGCCTTCAATATAAAAAAGATGTGTGCAAAACTGACAAAAGAAGGTATGAACTGGCTGATTGGATGGTTTTATGAGCTTACTGTCAAGAATTCACGACAAGCTTCTGCACTGATTGCTCTTTTCAGTGTATTGTCTGATTTTGGGATTATAATTTTTAGCCATGGATTGTATTTTATACGCAAAATACCACGTTCTTCGTCATTCAATTCTATGATTGCTTTCTTAAAAATCTGTCTGATACAAGTGGGATACATTTCTTTTGCTCTGCTGGTCTTATACAATGTGTCAATCCATTGTGTTAAAACAGAAGTCGTAAGAATGCTAAACATGATTTTGGTAGTACCTATATACCGTTCTAAATGATTGACTGCAAGTTTATAGTTTTTTGCATTACGTTCATGCCCTTCAGATTCCATCTTCGAAATAAACTTTCTCGCATAATCACTGAAGCATGTCTCTTCATCATTTTTGTGAAGGAATTCTATGACATCCTTAAGTTCCCAAAATGTAGCGTCAACACGATTCAGTTTGTCTGTATATTGGCGTATGATTATGGCACAATATTCATTCACTACCGGGTCTGTTAACTCACCATTACTGGTTATATGAGCCGGATCAATAATCTTGTTAGTCTTGATGTAACTTGTTTTGCGCTGATGTGTGACTCTGATGTAAACTGTATAGAATCCATCTGATCTTGGCTTTTTTACCGTTGCTTTGAATGTTGTCATACCTACTAAATTTTAATGATAAAACAATGGGGAAAACTTTGGGGTAAACGGGGTAAACATGGCCATTTTTGGGGTAAACATAGAGTAAAACAAATACGTTT
>VOFI01003418.1_pt1 | contig 19893 bp, 22 predicted proteins | sample 5384131 | NCBI WGS metagenome assembly VOFI01 (sample SAMN12384728, study PRJNA508395) | human gut metagenome | isolation source: healthy gut H | host: Homo sapiens
AAAGGCGTGACGCTGGAATCGCTCGTCATCATCGGCCGGATCAACAAAGCCGTCAAAAGCTGGCGCAGGACGGCAAGCTCGATGCTGCCGAATTCCCGCTGCTGATGCACATGGATGCCATCATCGAGGGAAAGGCCACCTCGGAAGAGATTCCGTGGGAACGTTTCACGAACTGATCGCCCGGCGGACGGAATATTCCCGCCGGCAGGAGCGCATCCGGTCGGCGGGAGTTTCGAATCCCCGCGACAGACATTACGAATCCGGCTGCGGCCGCAGATTTTTCGAAAAACATGATAAAAGGAGCATTGTTCGACATGGACGGCGTGTTGGTCGACAACATGCGCATCCATGCCCGGGCATACGATATTTTCTATGAACGCCACGGCGTCGGTAACCGGCAGAACGTGCTGAAAGAGCTCAGCGGACTGGGCAACGACGAGATCATGCAACGGCTCTTCACACCCGAACGGCTCGCCGAACTCGGCGGCTGGCAGGCGCTCAGCGAGGAGAAGGAGGCGATCTACCGCGAACTCTACGAACCGCTCATCCGGCCGACCGCCGGATTGCTCGATTTTCTCGAAGCGCTCCGCCGGGAGGGAATCGCCTGTGCCGTAGGCTCGTCGGCCGAGATGCGCAAACATCCGTTTCGTCTTCGAGAAGTGCGGCATCGAGTCCTACTTTCAGACCGTGGTCAGCAGCGAGCAGGTCACGCGCTGCAAACCCGATCCGGAGATATACCTCAAAGCGGCCGAAAGCGTTGCGACTCCGCCCCGAGGAGTGCGTCGTATTCGAAGATGCCCGTGCGGGTATCGAGGCGGGCGATCGTGCCGGCATGAAGGTCGTGGCTCTCGCCACGACCCTGTCGCGCGAAGAGTTGGAACGGACGGCCGCAACGCTCGTGATCGACGACTTCACGCAGATGAGCGTCGAGCGGCTCCGGTCGCTTTAATTTAAGGAGTGCTGTTCGGCGCGGGTTACAACAACGCTTCGAATTGGCGCATGGTCTGCTCGGCCGAGAAGAGTCCTGTTCGCTTGAAACCCTGTTCGCGGTAATGCGCGCGCAGGGTTTCGTCGTCTACCATGCGGCGCAATCCTTCGAAAATCTCCACGTCGGAGTGGCCGGTGACGATGCCGTAGCGGTCGTCGGCGAGGAACTCCTCCGACGCACTCGTGCGGGTGGCGACGATAGGAACGCCCAACGTCATCGCTTCGCAGATCACCAGCGAAGCCGCCTCCGATTTTCGACGTGCTGACAAAGACGTCGGACGCCTTCATGAAGGGATAAGGAGGCTTCCGGAACCCCAGAAAACGGACGGAATCCTGCAATCCCAGTTCGTCGCGCAATCGTTTGAGCGGCTCCTCCAGCGCCCCTGCGCCTACGATCTGAAACCGCAGACGATAACCGGCATCCTTGAACATCCGTGCCACGCGAACGAGCCGGTCGTGGCTCTTCACCTCCGACAGACTGCCTACTGCCGTTATGGTGAACCCATCGTGCGGAACGGCCGCGGCATCGGCCTGCCGGCGAATGGAATCGCCGTCTATAATATTGTATATTACCGTCTTGGGAACATCGATACGGTACATCCGCTCGAAACTCTCCTGCGTGATGTGCGAACAAAAGACGATCGTATCCATGCGGCCGTAGGCCAGCTCCTCGTCGCGGTCGCTGCGAAACGTCTTACGCGTCCAATGGAAGAGCCGCAGATCGCAATGCAGCCAGGCCACGTTTCGTTCGGCACGGTCGCGCACCATGTCGTGAAACAACAGGGCATCGCCTTCCAGAAACGAGACGATCGCGTCGTAACGCCCCCGTATTTTCCGGCGGGCCTTAACCGCAACAAGGTGCGTATGCCGTGGTTGCGATAGAGTTTCAGCGATTTGCGGTGCACGAAATTCCGCTCCCGTTCATAGAGCCAGAAGACCCGCACCTCGGGCGGGACGTCGCTCAGATAGCAGCCCTCGTGGAAGACCAGGCACAGCGATACTTCGTAGCGCGTGTAGTCGATATGGCGCAGGAACTCGATCAGCGCCTTTTCGGCACCGCCGCCGCCCAGCGAATTGATGATGAACAGGATTTTTTTCATCTCATCTCTTTTTACGGAACACGAAATGGGTCAGGTAGTACCAGCCGTAGTGCTTCACGACCCGCCGCAAGCGCTTTCGCGTCGCCGGCGGAAGCTGCGCCACCTCGTACATCCGCGCCAGTTTCCGGCGCATATCCGCGACGGCCTCCGCGAAATCGGGGGCATGTCTGCGGCGCACGCCCCGGAAATTGTAAAGGCAGTTGCGCACCAGCTTGTCGCAGATCGCGTCTTTCAGTCCGACCCTCGAACCGCTGCCGGCGGACGAACTCCGAAACGCTCGAAATTGGCCAGAAAGAAGTGGTAATGCTTCGGTGCGCTGAACGAGTGGCAAATGCTGCCGTCGCGCTGGACATAGTGGTAGCAGACCTTCTCCACATGGGGCGATCCTCCGGCATCGGGCGACCCATTCGTGGACGACGCGGGTGATCCTCGAACCAGACGTCGAGCGGGAATTGCAGTCCCTCGAACAGCGTCCGGTCGAAAAGTTTGGTGCAGGCCGAAGCGCTGATGCGTTCGAGCAGCAGGTCGCACAATACCTCGTCGGGCGTGCGGACGGTCACCGGCCCCTGCGGGTTCGGCCGGCTGCGGCGTCCCCTCCTCTTCGTAGATCCAGGTCGCCGTAGGCGATTTGCGCCCCGCTTTCGACCGCAGCGTCGTAGAGCCGCCGGAACATGTCGGGTTCGATATAATCGTCGCTGTCGACGAATCCCACGTAGGGAGCCGTCGCAACGGCCAGCCCCGCATTGCGGGCACGCGACAACCCCGCTTCGGCGAGGTGCAGCACACGGATGCGCGCATCCGCAGCCGGATAGGCATCGCACAACTCGGGGGAGGCGTCGGTCGAACGGTTCTCGACCAGAATGATCTCGATGTCGCGGAGCGTCTGCGCCCGGACCGATTCGACGCAGCGATCGAGCCACGGCGCCGTATTGTGCACCGGCACGATCACGCTGACTTTCGGGGATGCGGTCGCGCTCATCGCTCGTCCTCCTCGATTGCCCGCAGCGTCGCCGCAAGGTATTCCCCCCCATTTCATATCGGGTTCGAGATGGTTGCCTTCGGCCCATTCGTTCCATGCGTTGATGAAGACGAAATTCTCCTCCGCCGAATAAGGTTTGAAGCGGCGCAGCACCTCGCGCAGCCAGCGGCCGTATTTCTCGGGCGTGGCATTGTGGAACAGGAACATCCGCTGCTTGCGCCGCGCCGTGTTGTCCCACGACGGCGTCACCGAAGGGTAAAGTTTATAATCGGGAGCCGGACGGCTCAGGCTGTATGCGACGTAGGCGTCGTAATCGGCTTTGCGCATCTTGCGGCGGTCGCCCCACAATTTGCGCAGGTGGTACATGAGCTTCTGCCGCCACGGACGATGCTCCCAGAAATCGGTCATCGCAGGAGTGAAGGGCTGGAACTCGATCGCAGCGTCGAATCCGACCGCCAGCTCTTCGCGTCCGGCGGCGTTGAAACTCTCCACGCGCCAGAGATAGAGTTCCGCGCCGCGGGCGGCCGCCTCCTCGCGCCACACCTCGATCGTGCGCCGCATGTCGGGGAAGAGCGCCGAACGGTAGACGGCGAAGACCGGTTTTCCGTCGACACGGATGTAGCGCGGATCGCAGAATACCTCGTCGAGCAGATAGCGGATGTGCGCGCGGTCGTCCTCCTCGGAGTACTCCCTGCCGGATCAGTACCTCCTGCTCGCCGCCGTCCCACGCCCGCGTCCAGTTCTCGTTGGCCCAGCAGAGCATGAAGGGGAAATCGGGCTTCCCCGAAGCGAGCATCTCCTCCACGGGACGCTGCATCAACCGGTGACCGTTGAACCAATAGTGATAGTAACAGAATCCCGACAGCCCGTAGCGTTCGGCCAGCGCCGCCTGCTGCTGGCGCACTTCGGGCACACGCAGGTCGTAGAACCCGAGATCGGCCGGCAGGTGGGGCTGGTAATGCCCCCGAAAGAGCGGCCGTGCCTTCACCACGTTGCGCCACTCCGTGAATCCGGCGCCCCACCACCGGTCGTTCTCCGGGAACGGGTGGTACTGCGGCAGGTAGAAGGCGATCACTCTTTTTGGCATGTTGCTTCATACGATTCGTTTTAGCGGAGCTCTCCGGCGCGCGGCACGTTCCGTCCGCAGCGACCGGCAACATCGGGTTTCATGCGCTTTCCGGAACTCCGATTCCATCCGCAAAAATAGCAATTTAATCCGAATCTTCGGTTATTCCCGACCGCAAGAACCAGTTGCGAAGTCATTTTATTTCCGCCTGGCCGTCAGATTCCGGGAATTCCGCGACGCATGTCGGCAAGCGATGCAAAGTTTTTCACCGCGAGGGAACACGGGATCGTATTTTTTCGTATTTTTGCGCCCGATAAAAATCCGAACCCGATGCCGCGCGGAATTCTTACCATCCTGCTGCTTGTCTGCTCCAACGCCTTTATGACGCTGGCGTGGTACGGGCACATCGTATTCAAGTCGAAACTCGAACGGGTGTCGCTCGCAGCCATCGTGCTGCTGAGTTGGGGCGTCGCTTTGTTCGAATACTGTTTTCAGGTTCCGGCCAACCGGATCGGCAGCGTCGAATACGGGGTCCGTTCACGCTGTGGCAACGAAAGTGATTCAGGAGGTAATCACGCTTATCGTCTTCTCCTCCTTCGTGTTGTTTTTCAGCAAGAACGAATCGCTTCAATGGAATCACATCGCAGGGTTCTGCTGTCTGGTACTGGCCGTCTATTTTATTTTCAGGCCGTAGACGGACGCCGAAACGACCAAAAAGGCCCGACGTGCGGTCGGGGCTTTTTGCTGTCCGTTTACCGGATGAAATTCGTCCGGACAGGCTCCTCCGGTTCCGGAAGAGGGATCTTGCCCGTTTGGATATTTTTCAGCAGCCACGCCATGTTGTCGCCCAGCGTGCGCATGGTCTGCATACCTTCGGCATCCTGCGTCGCTTCGCCGGGCAGCCGGCCGTGTACGCTGTTCCAGTATTGCGACGATACGACAGGCATGTTGTTGATCGTGAAATACTTGTTCAACCTGTCGAACGTCGCGCTCGCACCGCCGCGCCGGCAGACGGCTACGGCTGCTGCCGGCTTGAAGCGGAGCAACTCCCCTGCCGAGTAGAAGAGCCTGTCCAGAATCGCGCACAGGGAACCGTTCGGGCCGGCGTAGTAGGTCGGCGAACCGACGACGAGACCGTCCGCTCCGGCCAGTTTTCCGTGCAGCGTATCGTACAATTCGTCCCGAAAGACGCAGCGGCCGAGCTCGCCGCATTTGTTGCAGGCGATGCAGCCCTGCACGGCTTTCGTGCCGATCGAGACGATCTCGGTCGTAATTCCCTGCTTTTCGAGCGCCGAAGCTACCTCGGAGAGTGCAAGAAACGTATTCCCCTGTTTACGGGGACTTCCGTTAATGAGTAAGACTTTCATAATCTTGTTTTTATTGTCATTCGTTCGGATCGGCCGGTCGATCGCCGCCGGACTCTTTCCGCCACAACTGATAGCTGTTCACGAAGTTCTGCCACACGATATAGGCCGTCGGGGCGACCGACGAGATCGGATCGAGAAACGATTGCGCCATCCAGACGGCCAGCACCGTATTCTTCTGTCCGAGCGACTGTCCGCCGGCGACCGCATCGCCGTAGCGACGTCCCAGCCAGCGGCCGAACCTGAACTGCACGAGGCAGATCACGAGCGCCGTGGCAGCCAACGCGGTCTCGACGGCGCCGTCGGCCTCGGGATGATCCAGAATGAAGGTCGTCGTGCGGCCGATGATGACCGTCAGCGACACGAGCCACAGGTAGAACGAAATCTGACTGTGGGCGGCCACCCAGCCGCTTACCTTCGGTATTAAGGCGCGGCAGCCCCCTGCGCGGCGGCGAAGGGCAGGATCAGCAGCGGCGCGACCCTGGCCAGTATGACGGCCAGCGAGCAGTCGCCGCTGCCGACCACCGAGAGGATGAAGGGTGCGACGACGGCGATCGTCATGTTGCAGAGCAGGCTGAACGTGGTCATCGAAACGATGTCGGCGCCCAGCATTCCGCCGATCACGACGGCGGCCATTGCGATCGGTGTCAGCACGCAGATCATCCCGCCTTGCGCTACTGTCGGGCTGAACGGCAGCAGAATCCCGTAAACGGCCACGCTGAAAACGATCTGCGCCGTCAGCAGCCAGAGGTGAAGCGGTTGCAGCCGCATACTGCGCACGTCGACGCGGCAGAAGGTGAAAAAGAGCATCAGGAAGATGAGCGACGGGGTAATCATTCCGCCGCTGGCCGTCTCCAACGCTGCGATCGGCCGGCAGAACATCGCCCCGACCACCATACCGAGCGGCATCGAAACGGTGCGGAGGTTATGCGGATGCGGGAAGGTCATCTCAGCCCAACAGCTCCCGGACTTTGGCCGAAATGTCCTTGCCGTCGGCCTGTCCGGCAAGCCGCTTCGAGGCAACGCCCATGACCTTTCCCATCTCCTTGACCGAGGTGGCGCCCACTTCGGCGATGACGGCACGCACGGCTTCGGTCAACTCCTCGGGCGACAGCTGCCGGGGCAGGAACTCCTGCATCACGGCCACCTGCGCCAGCTCCTCCTCGGCCAGATCGGCACGGTTCTGCTGGCGGTAGATCTCGGCCGAGTCGCTCCCCCTGCTTGGCCAGCTTGGCGATGATCTTCACCACGTCGGCGTCGGGCAGTTCGGCGATCTCCGTACCGGCGGTTTTCGCCTCGATGATGTACTTCTTGATGTTGCGCAGCGTTTGCAGACGCACGGGCTCCTTGGCCTTCATGGCCTCCATGATACCCTTCGAGATTTGTTGTTCGAGTGACATAACAGGTAATACTATTTAATTTGTTGTAAACATACTATTTGCGCGGTTCTAGAAAATTCATGATCTGCTGCATCAGCCGGTCGCGCTGCCCCTCGTCGACGATCGCCTCGAACGGGAATCCCATCGCCAGCGAACGGTAGTCGCCCGTGTAGCCCACGGCGGCGGTCTGGTCGCCGTCGTCGTACCGCATGACGGTGAACCCACCCCCGACCGGACGCAGCGCGTCGGGAGCCTCGACGGGATAGAAGTCGCGGCACGGTTCGGTGTTGAAATAGAACCGTTCGCGATCCATGCGGGCCGGCGAAGCCACGATGCGCGCCTCGCCCCGGCGCGAAGCCTGTCCCCGCGATAATCGTACCGAAGAACCGACTTCACGAATGCCCGCTCTTCATCCGTCGACGCAGACGACCGCCACGGATCGGTGGCGATGAAACTGCCCGACACGAAGAGCGAACGACCCGAAGCGGTGAACTCGCCGAGTGCACGCCGCAACCCCTCGGGAAAGACGCGGAACTCGACGCCGCTCGTGCCGCGCCCCATTTCGACAGAGCGTTGTTTGCCGAAAATCACATCCATGAAGAAGTAGTCGTCGGTCTTCACCTCCCCCGCAGCCAGCGCCGCGGCCGAAGCGGAACAGAAGGAGTAGCCCGCCCGCACGATCGATGCGCCGTGCAAACGCGGATAGTCGAACGTATTGCCGCCTATGACCTGCGTGGCGTAATCGCTGTAACACGATCCGAGCGCCTCCTCGTCGTTCTCCGCCTCGGTGAAACGCCGGTCGAACACCCGCTGTTCGCCGATGAACGAAATGTCGTGCCGGTCGGCTACCCCGCTGTCCAGTCTGCGGTAGAAACCGCCAGCGAATCGCCCTGGATGCTCAGCGCGCTCACGCGGTCGAAGCCGTTGACCACCAGCACGCGCCCCTTCGGTTCGGGCACCCATGCCGCCGAGAGCGTTTCGCTCGGAAAACTCTCGCCGCCGGCATTGGTCGCCGTGACGCGGTAGCTGTAAATTACGCCCGGCTCCTGTCGCACGACGGTCGATGTCCCGTCGACCGGCACGCCGTTGTCGAAATCGCCGTCGCCGATACGGGTGTAGAGAACATATCCCGTCGGCGAGGCGCTCGCTTCGAGCGGATCCTCCACGCCGTGCCATTGCAGCCGCACTTCGTCGTCGCGTTCGGCGAAGACGGCCGAAAATCCTTCGACGGGCAGCGGCTGGACGACGCAGGGACGGCCGTACTGGAAGCTGACGTGGCGCAGGATCGCCTTGTAGATCGCACGCGACACGAGGAATTTGAAGCGCGGATCGCTGCCGTAACGCATGTCGGCGAAATTTTGGTGCGACAGCAGTTCGAGCAGCATCGTCGGCGCCGCAGGAACGCGCGCTTCGTAGTAGGAGCGATTCCACAATCCGCGCCGGCGCCATTCGGGTTCGTAGGTGGCGCGGATGTCGCCGACGATCTGACTCATCACCAGATCGGTCAGGTCACGCGACAGGTAGCGGCTGGCACCCCCTTCGAAGCGGCCGCCGTTCTCCTGTGTGAAGTAGATGCCCAGCGTGCCGATCGTCTCGTCGTTGCGGCGCACGCCGGCGTCGGAGTGGAAGGCCAGCGCCATGTCGACGGGAATGTTCAGACCCTCTTCGTCGGGCAGCCGTTCGGAGCCGCCCATGAGTGCGTTGACCCAGTGGGCGCGCGACATGTAATCCTCCTTGTAGTCGTCGAGCCCCTCCTTCTGGCGGTAGACCGTTTCGGGAAATCCCGCCCATTGCAGCCAATAGCGGGCGCCCTCGCAGAAACGGGGATAACCGCTCGGCTCGCAGAAATAGTCGGTATCCTGCGTGCGGAACTCCGCAGCAGGCGTGCGGGCGACGTTGCCCATGCCGCCGCCGATCTTCACGGCGTCGGCCGTCACGACGCGGTTCTTTTTCGACGAGCGGTTGCTCAGCGTGACCAACGCAGGATTTTGTCCCGCCGCGAAGCGGAATGTCCCCAGATAGATCCATGTGCCGCCGCCCATGGTCTGATTGACCGCGAAACGGCTCTCGCCGCCCAGATGGTGCACCGTGTAGAGGGCATCCTCCGAACTGCGTTCGACCGTCTTGTAGGAGACGTAGACTGCATATTCGCCGCTCGCGGGCAGGTCGGCGCTCCATTCGGCACGGCTCTCGCGGCCGTCGGTTACGGTCTGCACGCCGCGTGCCGTCCCCTCCGCAAAGGGGTTCTGGCACTCGACGTAGACCTCGCGCCGGTGTGCGAATCCCGTTCCCGCGTCGAACCAGCGGCGGTCGCCGGTGAATTCGACGTAGGACGATCCTTCGTCCACGCCCGCATCGTTGTCGGCGATCGCCTCCTCGGTCTGCACGTCGCGTTCGCGCGGCAACAGCACGTTGGCACCCGCCCGTTCGAGCATCGGCACCAGATAAGGCAGCACGTAACTTTGCGTGTAGAGGTCTTCGCAGGTCTCCCACAGCCGCGAACGCTGCCAGCGCCAGCGGTTCTCCTCCTGATCGAAATAGCGGCCGTGGCTCTGCCACATCGCTATGTGGCGCCCCGCGAGTCCGTGCGTCGGTTTCACGGGCGACGACAGGCGGGTCACCAGCGGACGGTCCGAACGGTTGGTGAAGGTCTTGCCCCCGGCTGCCGCTGCGGTAGATCTGCGGAATCAGCTCCTCGATCGGGTGCTTGTCCGTCACGAGCGACAAGCGCCGACGGGCGAGCGAGGCGGGCAGCAGGCTGCGGATCGAGTCGTAGATCGCCGCCACGCTCCGCTCGCGGAAGGGATAGTAGGACATGCCGATCGAGGCGTAGAGCGTCAGGCGGTTGCCTGCATCGACGACCTGTGTGACGTTCGTCTTGCAGCCCGCCACCTCGCGGTCGAGGATGCGGGTGAGCATCTGTGAAATCTCCTTCCGCTTTTCGGCCGAGAGGCCTTTTGGCCGCAGCCGGGACGACCGACAGCAGCAGCGGCAGGAAGAGGATAAGGAGTCTGTTTTTCATCATTTTTTACGAACCAGCAGCAACATGCCCAGCATGGTGAACAGGGCGTTGTAAATCAACAATTCGAAACCGATATGGTAACTCCACCACACGCGGGCCGCATATTGCAGCGATGCGCTCAGCAGCGGCGCCGCAACGGCCGCGAACGGTACCCAACGGTCGCGCACCCGACAACGGGTGAACATGCCGAAGGCGAACATTCCCAGAATCGGGCCATAGGTGTAGCTCGCCACCTTGTAGACGAGGTTGATGACGCTGTCGTTGCCGAAGGCCTCGAAACAGAGGATCAACAACCCCATGAGCACGGCCATGCCCACGTGCACCCGCCGGCGGACGCGGGTCAGCCGGCGTTCGTCGTAACGGCGCGTACCCTCCAAGATATCGACCGTAAAGGAGGTGGTGAGCGCCGTGAGCGCCGAACCCGCCGCCGAATAGGTGCTCGAAATCAGTCCCACGACGAACAGGATGCCGACGGCCGCCGGCAGACCGCCGCCGACGGCGACGAGCGAGAAGACCTGGTCGCTCTTTTCGGGCATCGAAAGGGCATTGGCATCCATATAGAGGTAGAGGAAGACGCCCAGCATCAGGAAGAGGTAGATGACCACCATCTGACTGAGTGCCGTCAGCACGATGTTTTTCTGCGAATCGCGCGGCGAGGCGCAGCTCAGATTGCGCTGCATCATGTCCTGATCGAGCCCCGTCATGGCGATGAGCGTGAAGACGCCGGCCCAGAACATCTTCCAGAAATAGTGCGCCGAACGGGGATCGTCGAAGAAGAAAACCTGCGAGTAGGGGCTTTGCCGCACGGCTTCGAGCGCCGCAGGGAACGTCAATCCCAGTTCCCGCACGATGAATACGATGCAGAGCACGACGCTTCCCGACCAGGCAGACCGTTTTGAGCGTGTCGGTCCAGATCAGCGACTTGACGCCGCCCTGCTGCGTATAGAGCCAGACGAAGAACATCGTGACGGCCATGTTGACCCAGAACGGCAGTCCGTAGTGGTCGAAGACGAGCAGCTGCATGACGGCGCAGACGACATAGACGCGCAGTGCGGCGCCGAGCGATTTGGAGATGAAGAAGAACCAGGCCCCCGTGCGGTGGGAGCCCACGCCGAACCGGTCGTCGAGATACTCGTAGAGCGACACCACTTTCATCTTATAGAAGAGCGGGATCAGCACGAAGGCGACGACCATCTGCCCTACCGTGAATCCCAACACCATCTGCATGTAGGAGAAGGAGTCGGCGGCCACCGATCCGGGCACCGAAATGAAGGTCACGCCCGATATGGCTGCGCCGATCATGGCCAGAGCGGCCATATACCATGGAGTGCGGCGGTTGCCCGTGAAGAAACCGGCGTTGTCGGCCTTGCGGCCCGAAAGGTAGGCGACGACGAACAGGACGGCGATGTAGACGGCGACCGTGAGGATGACTGCTGCTGGGGTCATGAGGCGTTTTTTTAGTTCGGGCGGAGCACCCTTCGCCCAAAAGAGCAAAGTTAGTAAAAAATCCGCGTTTCCGCCATACCGGAACGAAGTCGGAACCTGCCGGTGGTTACGGATTGCAGAGGGAATACGGAAAATCGGAGACCGTGTTATCTTTTTCGAGGTTTTATTTGTTTATTAAAAGAAATTGGCTACATTTGTTATAAAAATAACAGTAAATCGATCACGACACATAAATTCATCAAAATTAACTTTATCGTTTAATTATGGCAAAAACTATCAAGATCCGGGATCTGACGCTGCGCGACGGACAGCAGTCTTCGTTCGCGACGCGTATGACGCAGGCGCAAATCGATCGATGCCTACCCTACTACAAGGACGCGAATTTCTACGCGATGGAAGTATGGGGTGGCGCCGTGCCCGATTCGGTGATGCGGTATCTGAACGAAAACCCGTGGACGCGGCTCGAAACGATCCACAAAGCCGTGGGCGGCGTATCGAAACTGACCGCGCTCGCGCGGCCGCAACCTCTTCGGGTATGCCCCCTATACCGACCAGATCATCGACGGATTCTGCCGCAATGCCATCCAGAGCGGCCTGGGCATCATGCGTATCTTCGATGCACTGAACGACGTGAACAACGTGAAATCGACCATCAAATACGTCAAGCAGTACGGCGGCATCGCCGATTGCGCGGTCTGCTATACGGTCGATCCGAAATACCCCGAACCGGGATTCTTCGCGCGACTCACGGGGAAGAAGAAACCCCGTCCGGTCTTTACCGACGCCTACTTCCTCGACAAGGCGGAACAGATGGCAGCACTCGGCGCCGACATGATTACGATCAAGGACATGTCGGGCCTGATTCCGCCGATGCGCGTGAGCGGGCTGGTCAAGCTGCTCAAACAGCACGTCGACGTACCGATCGATTTCCACACCCACTGCACGCCGGGTTACGGTCTGGCATCCGTCCTGAGCGCCATTCTGGCCGGAGCCGACATCGTCGACACCAACTGCTGGTACTTCGCCGAAGGCACGGGTGCGCCGGCCATCGAGTTGATCTACGTCTTCTGCAAGAAGTTAGGCATCGAATTGCAGGCCAACATGGAGGCCGTAGCGAAGATCAACGGCGAACTGAAAGAGATCCGCCGCGAACTGGAACTTTCGGTTTTCGGAGCGGAAAAGCCCGCACCGAAAGCCTTCGACCCGCTGACCGACACTCTGCCCGCCGAGATCGACGCCGAATTCGACAAGGCGATCGCTGCGGCCAAGGCCGGCGACGAAGCGGCGCTGCTGGCGGCCTGCCACAGGATCGAAGCCCATTTCGGATTCCCCGCCCCAACGAGCTGGTGAAGAACGCCGAAATTCCTGGCGGCATGTACTCCAACATGGTGGCGCAGCTCAAACAGCTCAAAGCCGAGGAGATTCTGCCCCGAGCCATGGAGCTGATCCCCACGGTGCGTCTGGCGGCCGGACTGCCGCCGCTGGTAACCCCCACGTCGCAGATCGTCGGCGCTCAGGCCGTCGCCTGCGCGATGGACGAGAAGGCCGGGCCGGCCGATGTATACGACCAAGAGTTCGCAGTTCGTGGGGCTCGTCAAGGGCGAATACGGCAAAGACCCCCGTTGCGATCGACCCCGAATTCCGGCTGAAAATCGCCGGCGTGCGTGAGGAGACGCCTTACGACACCTCGAAATACCAGATGCAGCCCAATCCCGAACTGCCCGAAGCCGGAGGGGTGAAACTCGCCGAGAACGAAAAGGAGGTGCTGCTGCTCGAATTGTTCCCGATGGTGGCGAAAACCTATCTGACGGGAGTGAAGGTGAAGGCATACGAGGCGAAGAAGGCCGCCGAAGCGCCGAAAGCGGAGACGAAGGCCGAGGAGGCCCCCGTCGGACAGCCGATCACGGCAATACGGTCAACGCACCGCTGCCGGGCCGTATTCTGGGAGATCAAGGTCAAAGTCGGCGACAGCGTCAAGGCCGGTCAGGAGATCGCCGTGCTCGAAGCGATGAAGATGGAAAACTCCATCGTATCCGATTACGCCGGAACGGTGAAGCAGATTCTGGTGAAAACCGGCGACAACGTACAGACCGACGCCGCGCTGATCGAGGTGGAGTAACCGGATTTGAAACTCCATCGAATAAGGAGAGAATCTTTTCGAGGATTCTCTCCTTAATTCATTATCTTTGGTTTGCGCCGTTGAGACTCCCGCTCGGCCGACGCTTGCTTCCGCACTCGATTTTCGTATCTTTGGCTGACGCCTTAGATACTCCCGTTCGGCAACGTTCGAATAAATTTGACATTGCCCTCGCCTATTCGTATCTTTGGACAAACGTTTTCGCTATGAAACGATCGATCGCTGCCTTCTTGATTTTATGCTCCGTATTCGGGATACGGGCGCAATGTCGCAATGTCGCAATTTCCATCTCTACCGTAACGAGCAGGGAAAACAAGGCGTAATCGACGGGCGCCGCAATGTATTCGTCCCGGCCCGCTACGACACGCTGATCATGCGGGACACGATTTGGGCGAATTGGTTCGGCGATTTCGAAAAACACGCAGGTCTCTATGTGCATATCGACGGATTGACGCCGATGAACCGGTTCGGATACCTTGCCCGTCAGGACGGGAAGTGGGGTTTCGTCGCGGCCGACGGCAAGACGCTTATTCCCGCAGTCTACGACACGATATGGCCCTGTGAAATCACCGAACGATACATCGTGCGGCGGAACGGGAAATACGGCATGATCGATTGTCGCGGTTTTCAGGAGCTGTTTCCGTGTGACTACGATTCGATCCGGTGTCGAAAGACAGATCGGGAGTTCTCCTATTGTTCGGACAACGACTCGACCTATCTGCTCGGCGTAAGGGTAGAAAAACATGGCGCGACGGATGTTTTGAATCGCGCGATTTCCCGGCGGAATACACGCCGCTCTCGCCGGCAGACTGGAAATCGCTGCTGAATCCGTGACGTATCGCGGAACTACGGCCGATGCGGTCGGTCGTGCGCTCCCGGGGCAAAGCATGCGCCCGCAGCTACTCTTCCGGCGCAGCGTTCTGCCGTTGCAGGTACTCCCCCCACAATACGGGCCGCACAAGCGACGAGTTCGACGCAGGGGCGCTTTTTGTAATATTCGGCCGTCCGTTCCGCAGGCACGGGTTCCTCCTTGCGGCAGGCGAGCCCCAGCAGTTCGCGGCAGACGATCGCACGTTCTCGGCGCGGAACCGCTCGGCGAACTCCTGTACGAGCGCGTAGGTCGCGGCTTTGGCCTGCCGGACGGCCGGATCGGGGCAGGGTGCGAGGAAACCGGCGATGAGCGACATGCCGCCTCACAGCCCCGCACACCTCCCTGCAGCCGTCCCATGCCTCCTCCCAGCGGCCCCGAGATCGTCGCAGCGAGTGTCGATTCTACCCCCAGCAGGTCGTTGTAGGCCAAAAACACGGACTGCGAGCAATTGTATCCCTGCCGAAACAGATCGCGGGCCTTCTCCACCCGCTCTTCGAGTATGAAATCCATCGGTTACGTGCTTAAATTTTCCGCAAAGATAGTACAAAATATTCTTTCGCAGCACATGCCGGAACCGCATGGCCGGAGACGACAACGCCCGGGCGAACCCGGGCGAAGCGCCACTTAACAAAATTCAAAAAATAACGGCAGTTATTGTTCTTCGTTGCTGTAAATCGTATTTTTCACATCGTTCAGCTCGACCAGTTTGTTGACGATCGCATAGATGGTCAGGCCCGCCGGCGAATGTATCTGCAATTTGGCCGCAATATTGCGCCGGTGTGTGATGACCGTATGCGCCGAAATAAACAGGCGCTCGGCGATCTGCTTGTTGGTCAAACCCTTCACCACCCCGACGATAATTTCCTTTTCGCGTGCGCTCAGCAACTCCTGCGAAGCCTCCCCGTCGTGCGAATTGCAGACCGAACGGAGTTTTTCCTTGATCTGCTCGGCCGTGTCGTAGATCGACACGACGGCATCGAAACGCTGCATCAGGCGGGCATCGGCCAAGGCACTCTGGAACGCGATCAACCGCAACGACTTCTGCTGCAATTCCCGGAGCATCTCCTCGTCTGTCAGCGACGGATTGATAATCAACACATCGGGAGCCGCTTCGGCGATCAGTTCCTCCAACTGTTCAGGCTCCCCTGTCTCGACGACCTGCACGTCGAATGTCGTCAACCGTCGAAGGACATAACTCATACCGCTACGCAGAATCAGCGACGGCTCGACCAGGACGATTTTCAGGAAAGTGCTCATCGTGCGTCGCGGATTTTACGTTCCACCTCCGCAACAGCCGGAATGAACAGCCTGTTTTCAAGGTCGTTATGGGAGGCCAGCTCGGATTCGCAGAGAAAGATGTCGAACAACACGCCGTTCATCTCCTTGCCGCAACTCTCCGAAGCGGGATAGTATTTGATCAGTATGTTTTTCAGTTCCGTCAGTTTGGCTTCGATCTGATCGTGCTGGCGGTGGAAGGTTTCGATGTCGTATCCCGCGGGACATTCGCCCGTAAGCAACTGGCGCACGTAGGGAAAAACCGTCTCCTCCTCGTACATCATGTGCTTGTGTACCTCGGCCGCATAGTCGTCGAAGAACCGGATGATCGCCTCCGCAATCCCGTCGCGGCCGCAGGCGACAGCCCTCGCTCAGTTTGCGGCGGATGTCCGGCAGACGGTATTGCAGGAAATAGTCGTGCGAATTGTGCAGATAGCGCAAAAACGCTTCGAGGGAGACGTTCCGGCAATCGACGGTCGTCGTGCCTTCGTCGTAGAGCAGATTGACCACGGCAAGGAACGTCGCCGTGTCGACGCCGCTCTGGCAACACACTTCGTCCACCGTGTGGTCGCCGAATCCCAAAGCGATACCGAACCGGCTCATGATGAGCAGGATATGATAATTGCCGCATACCAGATCGCTCATCCTGTCCGAAGCCGTATATTTCCCGAGCCTGTGCATAATGGAATATCCTTTCGTTCGTTGCAAAGATAGCGACTTTTCACCGTGCGCCAAATACCCACAAATGGGGATTTTCCGCTCTCCTGCGATGCGAAGATCGTATGGGACGGGGCGACGTTTCGACCGAAGGAACGTCCGGACAGGCCGAACGACAAAAAAAGCCATCTCTTTCGAGACGGCTTTTCGGTGAACCCGCCGGGGCTCGAACCCGGGACCCCAACATTAAAAGTGTTGTGCTCTACCAGCTGAGCTACGGATTCAACACTTGCCAAACGGTTGAAACGGTCTTCTTCCGATTTGGTGGTGCAAATGTAGAGAATATTTTTGTTTTACCAAAATAAAACGATATTTTTGTATTGCTGAAAGCAAGAAATCATTTCAAAACCTATAAACTATATGTGTAGAGCTTTGATTATCGGCGCAGGCGGCGTCGGTACGGTCGTAACGCAGAAGGTGGCGGCCAATCCAATCTTTTCGGACGTGATGCTGGCCAGCCGCACCAAGTCGAAGTGCGACGCCGTTGCGGCGGCGATCGGCGGCGGCCGCGTAAAGACCGCTCAGGTCGATGCCGACAGCGTTCCCGAATTGTGCGAACTCTTCCGCGCCTTCCGTCCCGATATCGTCATCAACGTGGCCCTTCCCTATCAGGATCTCACGATCATGGACGCCTGCCTGGAATGCGGCGTCAATTACCTCGATACGGCCAACTACGAGCCACGGACGAAGCGCATTTCGAATATTCGTGGCAGTGGGCCTATCAGGATCGTTTCCGCGAAAAGGGACTCACGGCGATTCTCGGCTGCGGGTTCGATCCGGGCGTGACGGCGATCTTCACCGCCTATGCCGCCAAGCACCATTTCGACGAGATCCACTACCTCGACATCGTGGACTGCAACGCCGGAAACCACGGCATGGCCTTCGCCACCAATTTCAACCCCGAAATCAATATCCGCGAAGTAACGCAGAAAGGACGTTATTACGAAAACGGCAAATGGGTCACGACCGAGCCGCACGAAATTCACAAGGGACTGCATTATCCCGGTATCGGCGAGCGCGAATCCTTACGTCATCTACCACGAGGAGTTGGAATCGCTCGTCAAGAACTACCCCACGATCCGCCGCGCCCGCTTCTGGATGACCTTCGGGCAGGAATATCTCACCCACCTGCGCGTCATTCAGAACATCGGCATGGCGCGTATCGATCCGATCATGTACAACGGCGTGGAGATCGTCCCGATCCAGTTCCTCAAAGCCGTACTGCCCGATCCCAAATCGCTGGGAGCCAACTATCACGGCCAGACCTCGATCGGCTGTCGCATCCGGGGCGTGAAGGATGGCAAGGAACGCACGTATTATATCTACAACAACTGCGACCACGAGCAGGCCTTCAAGGAGACCGGCACGCAGGCCGTGAGCTTCACGACGGGTGTTCCGGCGGCGCTGGGCGCGTCGATGTGGGCCAAGGGATTGTGGCGCGGCGCCGGCGTCTTCAACGTCGAGGAGTTCGATCCCGATCCGTTCCTTGCCGAGTTGGGCGAACAGGGATTGCCCTGGCACGAGCAGTTCGACGTCGATCTGGAAGTATAGCCACGCATTCCGAAACGACAGGGCGGCCCGCTGTACAAGCGGGCCGCCCTGCGTTTGACGGAGAAAACCGTTATTCGTAAATCTCGTTGAGCAGTTTGGCCAACCGGTGACCGCCCTTGACGAACTGCTGTTCGATAAGCGTCGTGAACCGGTCTATATAATCATAGGACACGTTCGTCCCTTCGGGCGTCGCCTCGTAGATTCCCTTGCACAGCTCGGCCGTCTCCATGAACCACTTCTTTCGGCGTACCGCTCTCGATGAGCGTCGCCTCATCGTCCGACAACCCGGTCTATCTGATTCTGCCACTCGGTGTAACTCCATTTGTGAGCGGCTTCGGGCAGCGACGTATCCCCAGATCGAGTGCAGATTCGCCGGCTTGCCGAAGAAGGTAATCGGAATCGTATTGCCGCCACGGTCGCTGCGGTGGCCCGAGTGCATCGGGCAGTGCATGTCCCCTACCAGATGGATCAGCATCTTCAACGCTTCGGCCTCTTTCTCGGCGGAGAGCTCCTTGCTTTTGAGTTCGGCGACCAGGTCGTTCACGGCCGTCACCACATCGCCGGCAGGCTCTTTTTGGGCATCGTGTCGTAGGTATACCCCTTCGTCGATGTTGGCATAGTGCCATGTTCGCGTATAGGCGTACTCGGGCGTATGGCTGGCGGAATCCAGCCAATTGGCGTAATAGACCGGCGAATGACCGTCCAATACCCGGTCGATCTCCTGCGCCGCTTCGGGTGTCAGGTTGCATTCGGCGATGTAAGCCGTCACGTCGTGTCCCTTCTGTCCCCATCCCAAGGCAGTTTGCAGAGAGCCGGCGCAGAGGACGAATAACCAAAATCTCTTCATCGTATCGTTGTTTATTGGTTCATCGTAGCCAGAAATTCCTCGTTCGAAGCGGTCATGTTCATCTGTTTCTCCAGGAACTCCATCGCCTCGACCGTGGTCATGTCCGACAGGTACTTGCGCAGAACCCACGTGCGCGACATCACTTCGCGCTGCAACAGCAGATCCTCGCGCCGCGTACCCGAAGCCATCACGTTCACGGCCGGATAGATGCGCTTGTCGGCCAGTTTGCGGTCGAGTTGCAGCTCCATGTTACCCGTGCCCTTGAACTCCTCGAAGATCACTTCGTCCATCTTCGAACCGGTGTCGATGAGCGCCGTGGCGACGATCGTAAGCGACCCTTCTCCTCCGTATTGCGCGCCGCGCCGAAGAAACGCTTGGGCTTGTGCAGCGCATTGGCGTCCACACCGCCCGAAAGCACCTTGCCCGAAGCCGGCTGCACCGAGTTGTAGGCACGTGCCAGACGGGTGATCGAGTCCAGGAAAATCACCACGTCGTGACCGCATTCGACCATGCGCTTCGCTTTTTCCAGCACCATTTCGGCCACCTTGACATGGCGCGAAGCCTGTTCGTCGAAGGTCGAAGCCACGACTTCGGCCTTGGCGTTGCGGGCCATTTCGGTCACCTCCTCGGGACGCTCGTCGATGAGCAGCACGATGATATAGACTTCGGGATGGTTGTCGGCGATGGCGTTGATGAGCGACTGCATGAGCATCGTCTTACCCGTCTTGGGCTGTGCGACGATCAGACCGCGCTGCCCTTTTCCGATCGGCGAGAAGAGATCGATCACGCGGTTCGAAAGGCTGTTGTGCCCCTTGCCCGTCAGGCAGAACTTCTCGCTCGGAAAGAGCGGTGTCATGAACTCGAACTGCACGCGGTCGCGGATGAATTCGGGATCGAGGCCGTTGATCTCGGCCACCTTCGTCAGCGGGAAATATTTCTCTCCCTCCTTGGGCGGGCGGATCGAACCGCTTACCGTATCGCCCGGTTTGAGGCCGAAGAGCTTGATCTGCGAAGGCGACACATAGATGTCGTCGGGCGAATTGAGGTAATTGTAGTCGGCCGAACGAAGGAATCCGTATCCGTCGGGCATGATTTCGAGGACGCCTTCTCCCTCGATTTCGCCGACGAAATCGTCCTGGTAATCACTTCCGC
>VOFI01002016.1_pt1 | contig 19885 bp, 37 predicted proteins | sample 5384131 | NCBI WGS metagenome assembly VOFI01 (sample SAMN12384728, study PRJNA508395) | human gut metagenome | isolation source: healthy gut H | host: Homo sapiens
CCAGACGATCCAGTACGGTCCAGTTCATCCGGTTTTGTTTATGTGCCCGTAGCAGGCGATCCAACGATAATCTGCCCCAATGATCTGGAAGACTGTCCGCAAAAACCCCAAATAATCCTTCAAAATGATCCTTAACTGGAACAAATACCTGTTTTTGCAAAGGCAATGAAAATGGGTTGATCGAAAATCCGGTTTCAGCCATTCATCACTGTACTGAAATGCCACTTTGTGGTCTGCCGTCATAGCTAATGTTCCACCGTTTGATCCTCACTTAACACACCTGCAGTACTTTATCTTGTTTTCATTGATAACCTCCTGAATATCTTTATACGGTACCTGCGTGAAAATATTTCTGAGCTCATCTGCAAGATCCAGTGCGATTGCAATTTTTCGTTAAAGATAACAGGAAATTTTACATCCTCGTCGTTCGAATCTTTTGATTGAGCCGTAACTCACTCCCGCTTATAGATGCTAATTTTTCCTGCGTAATTGAACACGTCTCTGGGAGATTTTATCCGAATGAGGGCGGCGTAGCGGGCTACGGCAACCGAATGAGGGTAAAATATACCGCAAACAGAATATACTACCCCATGAACTGCCAGAACAAGCGGATCATCGGAAACCGTCTGCATCATGCGGTTGCGGAAGGCTTCATTAATCCCATAATGTCTTCGTCCCGGAATTTTATATTCTGCATTGTGCCGAGAATAAATCGTCGAAACATTTCTGCCCGACATCCCATATCCGGTTGACGTTCGCAAGGTTCTGTCCGCCGTCTCCATACTGCTCCATACGGTACCAGCCGGGATCCCTCCGCGCGGATCTCACGGATTGCCGCTGCAATCTTGCTGTCCCGTCAGAGCTTCCATACGTCTTGCGCGGGATCATCACATGCTTTTCCTGATTGATTGCTTTTCTCCGGCAAATGCAAGAATCACAGCACTAAAGACGAGCGGTAGAAACGGAAGCCTCTGCCCCGCAGCTGTTTTTTTTTTGCCGGAAACCAGCGCCACACCAGATAGCACGCAGTCACACAGATCACACCAGTATGCCGATGCCAGTATGGTTCAAAGTATGTCTCTTTTTGCTTTGGCATTCCACATCAGAATCAGAACTATGAGGTGCGTTCGGGCCTCCCCGCAGCTCTGTCATGACTTTGCGCTTAAAATTCCCGGTGCCGATTTTTTCCACACTCCCGCTTCCGGACAAACTGGTTTTCCACATAAAGCCCGACTTCTGCACAGAGAACCGGAAGAAACGGGATAAATACTTTATCTTTGCTGTACAGGCCACCGTTCAGCAGGTAGCCGAACATGGGGAATACAAAAAGTTACAGAAACGATGGACAGCTGTTTTCACCCTGAACCGGCTTTTTCCGATCATCCGTCCAAAGAGAGCTATTGCTGCAAAGGAAGAAAGACCGATGCCGTACGGCGTGTAGCAGAGACGCAGGATCAGAAACTGCGGTTTCCACATCGCCGGGTCGGTAAAGAGTCCTGCGATCCCGCCCTCTGCGCTGCCGCGTCCGCTGCTGCTGCCGCCGAACAGTGCAGCAGCCGATGGAATCAGTAAAATGCCGGAAAGCAGGATTCCCGCAAGAACTGGAAGTGCAAACCGGATTGCTGCGCGGAAAAATCTCAAACCGCCATTGCCGTTTCACGTATCCGGCAGCTTTTCACCTCTTCTGATTTTTCCCTGCTGCACCATTTTTTCTCCCGCGGCTCATTTTCGCTTTCTTCTTTTGCTGTATCTGAAGCATTTCCCATGGTATTTAAAAATATTCCGTCACCGCATACGCCGTAAGCGCAATCAGCCCGCCGACGGAAAAAATAAAAAGCTGGTCAGGATCATGGCGAGAATGGAAAGAATCAGAAGACCTTTTTTTTTCTTCTGAAAATGGCGATCCACGCCCAGCAGAGCCAGCAGCAGAAACGGCATATAATTGACAAACATAAGCTGATTATAGGAATGATATAAAAGTGCTGTAGAACACGTAAAGAAAAGTGATGTAAAAGACAGTTGCCGTAATGCAGACCCTTTTTGCTGATCCAGCGATAAAAAGCACTGCATCCGCGCATACAGCAGCGCGGAGGAACCCATCACCCACAGGTCCATCGGGATGAACGGGAAAAGGTAGGATAACAGCACGGTCGGACTCAGCAGACCGTAGTAGGCAAAATGGTAAATATTCTGACCTCCTCCCAGATTCCATGCGAAATCCGGGAAGAGGTTTCCGGTCGCGTAAAACCGCTTTCGGAAGTAATCGGCAAGGGGTGCTGTGCTGGCTGATCCAGTCAATCGAGGAGCCGAATACGCCGTATTGCAGGACGAACAGCCGGCATCAAAAGCAAAGAAAAGAAAAACAGACCAGCCGCCGTAAAATCCTTTCCGGTAAGACCTTCAAAAAAGCCGTTCCGCCATCCTTTCGGCTGACCTTTTTTTCCGTGATTTCCCCGGCTCTCTTATTTCCTTTAAGATTTCCTTTTTCATGCCCGGATTTCTCCTCTTTCAGAAGCATGGCGTTTGTCGGCATATTCTGGAAAATACACGTTTTTCTTTTCTGCCGTATGGGCATCTTTTTCTTCTCTTTGCAGCACTCTCCTGCTTTTTCACCGGCTGCACACTGTGCATCTTGACCGTCTCTTCACTCGTCTCCCTTTAAGAGATAGATCGGACGGTGCTTTGTTTTCAAGATATGTCTTGGAAAGATAAATGCCTACAATGCCCGTGCAGAAAAGCTGTACACCGCTCACCAGAAAAAGGATGCATGCCATCGACGGCCAGCCCCGCAACGGGATCGCCAAACAGCAGCGTTCTTCCGATGATGAACACGATCAGAATCATAGAAATCAGGAAAAAAAAGCACGCCCATGACAGATGCAAATGACAGCGGAGCTACGGAAAACCCAGATGCCGTCGACCGAGTACGCGAGGAGCTTTCGAAGCGGCCACTTCGACGTTCCGGCGCAGCGGTCCTCGTGTTCAAATTCCAGCCATTCCGTGTGAAAAACCGACCCATCCGAAAATCCCTTTGGAAAAGCGGTTGTACTCACTCATTTCCAGCACGGCATCCACCATTTTGCGGCTCATCAGGCGGTAGTCCCGTGCACCGCTTACGATCTCTGTTTTGGAAAGGCGGTTGATCACACCGTAGAAGGCATTTGATAAGAAGGATTTGATTTTCCCTCGCCCTCCCGCGAACTGCGGCGTGCCGCCACACAGTCACAGGTACCGCTCTGCAGCATCGCGTACATTTTTTTTCGGAAGAAGGGACGGCGGATCCTGAAGGTCGACATCCATCACTGTTACGTAATCGCCTTTGGCCGCCTGCAGTCCGGCGTACATGGCTGCCTCTTTTTCCGAAATTTCTCGAAAACGAGAGGTAACGGCAGCGCATATCCTTCTGCGCAAGCCGGCGCATCTCAAACAGGCTGTGATCCTTCGAGCCGTCGTCAACAAAGATCAGCTCGAACTGAACCTTCTGCTGTTCTTCCATCTCATCCATCTGACGTACCATCGTCTCGTAGTAAACCGGAATTGCTTCCTCTTCGTTGTAGCATGGTATGATAATACTGATTGTCTCCATTTTTTTTCCTCCCGGGGATTACATACTTTCTCAGAATCCTTCTGCAGATCCTTCCTGCTGCAATCCCGCCTCTGTCTCATTCTTATGCAAGTCAGGTTTTTATGGCTGTTTCTCCCGCTGCAGAATCCTCGCCTGCCTCCGGGAAACGCAGGATGACTTTAAACAGATCGCCGTCTGCCGTAAGCTCCATGCGGCCGCCCATGTTGGCCGTGTAGCTTGATGCAATCGCAGGCCAAAGGCCGTGCCCCTCGCTCGTCCGTGATTCGTCGCCGCGCACAAAGCGTTCCATCATTTCCTCCGCTTCAAAATTCATCTCATAGGCGGAAATGTTTTTCATCGTCACGAAAATCTCCCCGTTTTTCCTTCCCTGCGTCAATGTAAACTCTCGTTCCGCCCAGGCTGTATTTCAGGATATTTTCCACGAGATTCTGTATCACACGGTACATTTTCCCATTATCCCCAAGGAACGGCAGTGGCTCATCTCCGAGCGCCGTGCGGAATATCAGACTGCTCTGTGCAATCGCATCGTCCATATCGGCGAGGGTCTGCTCGATCAACCGTTTCATATCCATTTTTTCCATCTGGAATTTTTTCGGTTCCGCTTGTCGATTTGGAGAGCTCGAAGAGGCTTTGGATCATCTCCTTTAGCTGTTCCTGTTTCACAGAAATCACTTCGACGTAATCCTGTGCCGCCGGTGTCAGATCCTCTTTTTCAGAAGATCCGTATAGCCGACCATCGAGGTGAGCGGGGTTTTCAGATCGTGCGATACATTGGTAATCAGGTCAATTTTGAGACGCTCCGCCTGCATCTGTTTTTCTACGCTCTTCTGCATAGCGCTCTCAATATTTTCCAGCTCTGCAAACGCCGGATACAGCAGGGATTTTTCGGATATTTCATGGATCCGGCTTTCCATGCTGCCTTCTGCCATCGTATGGATCTGTTCCATCAAAAGGCCCATCTCCCGGTTCAGGCGACTGCAGTATGTTTTCCAGGCAAACAGAATTAAAATCAGCGTGGTCAGCCCAAGAAGAATGACAAACAGTACCTCGCCATCCATTCCGTTTATCAGTCCGGTGATCATGGTAATCACGATTAGAAGTTCCGCAATCAGTGCCACACGGAACGGCCATTTACTCTGACCGGCAAGCTGCCGTTCCAGGCTGGTCCGATCTCTGTAACGCTTCCTTTCTCTGCAAAAAAAAAGGACATTTCTCTCAGTTGTTTCTTTTTCATAGCGACAGACAAGAATGCCGGCACTGAGAAGGAAAACGCCACAGATTCCAAAAACAGAAGACCTGTCTGCACACACTCTATTACAGTACCCCATTCGGCAACAATGCGGTATCTGGCATAGCTGTGCCGGGCGGCTGAAGCCATCCGAAAAAAGCAAATCCTCCGACAAGAACCAGAAGCTCATTCGGCACCTTTTTCGGATTTTTTCAGAAACAGCTGCTCTTTCTCTGCTTCCGCAGCGGCTCTTGCCTCAAACTGCATCTGCCGGGATTTTTCTATTTCATCTGTCTCGGACTTATCTGCGGCTGCCCCTTCGCTGCTTTTTGCTGTTTTCCCGCTTTTTTCCGGTTCGCTGCCGGCAAAAAGCAGTCATTTCGAGTTCCCGGTATTTTTCGGAATTTCCATACCAGATACAAGGCTGCGGCTATGCCCAAAACGCCGACTACCGTCACTCCGATGCCGATACCCCCATTCGATGTTGCGCCACATTCCCCATTCGAATTCAATGGCCCATTTCCGCAGAAGCTTTCCGCACAAAATCAGTACCATAGAAAGATCGGTAAGCATCCACAGCAGGATGCGTTTTTCATTTCCGTCAATTTTTTCAATTTTGTATCCAATTCCCACACCACCTTTAAATATTTTGGATTTTTCGGCGTAATTTCGATTTTCTCACGAATGCGCCGGATATGAACCATGACAGTATTTTCTACGCTGTAAGCATCCTCCTGCCAGACCTGGCTGTAGATTTCTTCGGCTGAGAATACATAGCCGGGATGCTCCATCAGAAGCTCCATAATTTTGTACTCGGTTGCGGTCAGGCGAATAGGGTCACCGTCCACCAGGGAGTTCTTTGGTGTTTCGGTTCAGCAGCAGACCGCCGTTTTTCAGGATATCCATGGCTTTGTGTGGTTCCGTTTGCGGCGCCTAAGGAGAAGTAACGGCGGAGCTGGGATTTGACACGGGCCATGAGTTCGGCGGTATTATACGGCTTTGTCACGTAATCATCGGCGCCCATCGAAAGTCCGATGACTTTGTCGCTCTCTTCGGTTTTCGCGGAAAGCATGATAATCGGAATGTTGTTTTTTTTCTCTTATTTTCATCAGGGCGGAAAGGCCGTTCATTTTGGGCATCATGACATCGAGCAGGATCAGATGGATCGGTTCGGTCATGAGGATGTCGAGAGTGCCTCCATGCCGTTGTAGGCTTTTTTTACCCTGTAGCCTTCCAGTTCTAATAGTTTGCCGAGAGATCTTACGATTTCCCGGTCGTCGTCTACGACTAATATGTTTATATTGGCTCATCTCGTTTTCCCCTCTTGGTTCTATGGTGTTTATCATAGCAGAGAAAACGGAGATTATTTGGATAAAAACTGACATTTTTCTTAAAATGTAATCCCCCATTACGTTTTCCTGCTTTTTTTACAAAAAAACACTGATTGGTAGAGTTGTAAGCTGGTGTAAAAATAAAAACAAACGTATATAAATTAGTAAAAATGCCTGCCATAGCACCTGAAAATGTGAAAAAGATAAAAAAGTCAATATAAGGTGGACAAAATGTTAACAATATCAAACTGGGATTTTATTTGATATGATGTAAATATCACAAATAAGCAAAGAAAATGCGTAATAAAAAACGCACAAAACAACGGAAAGGATGGGGATGGCGAAGGAAAAGGTGAAAAAGAAAAAGAGGACAGAAAATCGCCCCTGCAATTTTATGGAAACAGCTGGCTGCTTGTAATGTCAGTACCATTTGTAATCTGGCTGATTATCTTCAAGTATATTCCACTTTGGGGATGGACGATGGCGTTTCAGGAGGCTAAAACCGGCAACGTTCGCACTTCCGATCTGGGAGAGAACCTGGGTTGGTTTAAGAACTTTACAGATGCATTTAAAGACCGTCTGTTCACACAGACATTAATCAACACATTGGGAGTAAGCTTCCTTGACATCGCGGTCATTTGCGGTTCTTCTGAACGAGATGTTCTTTATGAAGTTCAAAAAGTAACGCAGACCATTTCCTATTTGCCGCACTTCGTATCCTGGGTTGTCATCGCAAGTATTGCAAAGAATATTTTCAACGACGGCGGTGTTGTTGACAGTATCTTCGGCAAGAACCTGCACCTGATGAAGTTCCAACTCACCGCTTATCTGGGTAACCATTATCCTGATTAACTGCTGGAAAGAGGTTGGCTGGAACGCAATTATTTATCTGTCCGCCATGGCAGGTATTGATCCTGGTCTTTACGAGGCCGCTGATATGGACGGTGCAAGCCGTCTGCAGAAGATCTGGCACATCACTCTGCCGGGTATCCGACCGACCATCATCGTACTGCTGATTATGAGCATCGGTGGCGCCCTGAACGTAGGTATGGAGCGTCAGATGCTTCTTAGTAACCCGCTGGTTGAGGATCACACGATGGTACTTTCCGGTTCTCTTATAAAGAGGTATCGGAAACAAGCAACTACGGTCTTGGTACCGCAATCGGTGTATTCCAGTCTGCAGTCAGCGTTACCCCCTGCTGCTGATCGCCAATAAGATTGCCGGTCTGGTAGGCGAAGATAAACTTATGTAGGAGGACGCGAATATGAACAAGAAAGCAAAAAAAATTTGACTACGTACTGGCGGTAATCTTCGTATTCCTCGTCATCATCACCATTTATCCGTTCCTGAACGTACTGGCGATTTCGTTCAACGATTCTACGGATACCATTAAGAATGTAAACTTCATCATTCCGAGAAAGTTTACATTAAGCAACTATAAATATGTATTTAAAGACGGCGGCATTGCAATGCCGGCTGTGATTTCTGTAACAAGAACCATCATCGGAACAATCGTAGGTATTGTATGTACCTCGATGGTTGCTTACGATAAGCCGCAGAGACTTCGTACTCCGCAAACCATTCCAGCTTCTGTTCGTTATTACCATGTATGTCAGTGGCGGAATGATTCCGGAATACCTTCTGATTATCCGTACCTTAAAGCTGGGCAATAACTTCATGGTATACATTCTGCCTGGTCTGATGTGGGTTTATAATATGATTCTGGTTCGCTCTTATATCGACGGACTGCCGATGGCTCTGCAGGAGGCAGCAAAGCTCGACGGAGCAAACGATTTTCAGATCTGGTATAAAGTCGTTATGCCGCTTTGTAAACCGGTTATCGCAACCGTAGGCCTGTACTATGCAGTAGGACAGTGGAACTCCTTCATGGATACTTACCTGTATGCGAAAAAACTCCCGACTCTGCAGTACAAACTGTATGAGATTATGAACCAGGCGACCATGAAAATGGACGTTCATGCAGGAACCAATGTACAGACGGCCGTAACACCAATGTCCGTACGTATGGCCGTAACGATTGTAGCAACTGTGCCGATCGTTATTGTATATCCGTTCCTTCAGAAATACTTTATCGGCGGTATGACACTTGGTTCTGTTAAAGACTGATAAAAAACAGTATTAAAAAATTTTTAGAAAAAGATGATGTTTATTCCTGCCAGGCGAAAAGAAAGAGTGCAGGATGACATAAACCATTTTAAGGAGGGCTTTTATGAAAAGAAAAGTAGTATCACTCATGTTAGTATCTGCTATGGTGGCCGGAATGCTCGCAGGATGCGGTTCCGACAGTGGCAGCAGCAAGGAGGGTCCAGCACAGAGACTGGATCAGCGGCAGAGGCAAGTTCTTCAGGCGAGACAGCAGATGATGCAGATGACAAATCTCCGATTACCTTTGAGTATTTTAACGCTGATGGTAAAAACGGCAACTGGGATAACCCGGTAGCAAAAAGCAATCACAGAGGCAACAGGCGTTACACTTGATGTTTCCTATCCGGTAGCATCCCAGGGTGATGCAAAAAGAAGATGTTGCGCTGATGATCGCAAATGATGAGTATCCGGACATGATTTATGCAAAAAGGCTCAGCAACGGATTTGTATCAGGCAGGCGCGCTGATTGATATGACAGACCTGATTGAAAAATATGGTCCAAACATCAAAAAAAATGTACGGAGCAGAGATGGAAAAAAACTGAAATGGAGCCAGGATGATCCCGGAATCTATCAGCTTTCCTACGCAGGTGTAAACCAGAAAACCCCGACAACAGGCGGAAGCTGCCAGATTCAGTGGGCTGCATTAAAAGAAAACGATTATAAATATCCGAAGACACTGGATGAGTATGAAAAAATGATCAAGAGCTATCTTGCAGCACATCCAAAAACAGAAGATGGTCTGGATATGATCGGTATCACCATGAGTGCTTCTGACTGGCACTGGATGATTACCCTTTGAAACCCGGCAGGACTGATCGCTGATGCATCCCCGGATAATGGACAGTGGATCATTGACGACGAGTACAACGTACATTACAAACATGTAACAGATGAAGAGAAAGAATACTTCAAATGGCTGTGCCGTATGTACAACGAAGGTATCCTGGATCCGAACTTTGCAACGCAGACAGATGATGACTATATTGCAAAAGTTGCCAGCGGCCGTGTTGTTGCTATCACCGATGCTGAATGGCATTACAGCCAGTGCGAAGCTACTCTGGTAGCAGATGGAAAAGTAGATCAGACTTATGTTGGACTTCCTGTAACCTTAAGAGAAGATCAGGTAGAAAAAGCCCTTCTGTATCAGGGAACTACCGTTGGCTGGGGGTATTGGAATTACCAAGAGCTGTGAAGATCCGGTTCGTGCCATCAAATTCCTTGACTATCTGTGCTCCGATGAAGGACAGATCCTGTATCACTGGGGTATTGAAGGCGAGAACTACTTCCTCGATGATAACGGACAGCCATATCGTACCGATGAAGAAGTTGCAAAAGCTCAGTCTGATCCGGATTATGCAAAGAATACCGGTATTGATAACTATACTGGATTTCCATTCTATGGAGCAGGTTCTTACACTGAGGACGGATTCCCGTATACTCCAACGACGAAAGAATCTGTTATTGCAAACTACAATACAGCAGAAAAAAGAAGGATGCGAAGCGATGGGATTTGAGATGCTGACCGACATGTTTGCACAGCCGGAAGAGTTCGATCTTCTTCCATATTCTGCACTCTGGGCATATCAGCAGCCACAGGAACTTGCTGAGAAACAGACAATTCTGGACGAAATTGCTTGGCCGGGGACTTGTTAAATGCGTAACTGGTACCGAAGATGAGTTTGATGGAAACTGGGAGAGCATGGTACAGGAGCTGACAGACAATGGTCTGGCAGATGCAGAAGAAGCTATGACAGAGTTCCTTGCTACCAAACTTGTTGATGTAGAGTAAGTAAAGCAAAAACATAAGGTTTTTGCCGTTGAACGGAAGGCAGCGGCACAAAAACATGGTCTGATTATTAAATGTCAGGCCATGTTTTTAAATACAGCGACAGTAATGGGAAATGTGAAACATTGTAAAAAGATAACAGTATATGGAAAATCTGCAAACAATTTCATGAGACAAAATCATAGGGAGGTTTTTGAAAAATGACAGAAAAGAAGGAGTTTCAGGTAAACAAAAACACACCGTTCTGGGATGCATCACTGACGGATCATGAAAGAATCGACTGGCTGTTAAAAAAGAAATGACGGTCGAAGAAAAACTGGGATACCTCGCCAGCTCTTCCCCGGATCTGCCGCGCCTTGGCATCCCGGGAGTCTCTGTGGGCGGTGAGGCGGCACACGGCGTTGAGGGCAGAAACGATCAGAACGGTCTTGGAAAACCGGATGTGACAACATCCTTCCCGCAGCCGATCGGTATGAGTGCATCCCGGGACCCGGAGCTGATCAGGCAGGCCGGTGAAATAACAGGAACCGAGGCGCGCGTCGTATGGCACCGCCATGAGGGCCATGGACTCAGCAGATGGGCTCCGACCGTTGATCTTGAGCGCGATCCGAGATGGGGAAGAAAACGAAGAAGGTTACGGAGAGGATCCTGTGCTGACCGGAAAAATGGCCGGTGCTTATATCCGGGGAATGCAGGGCGATGATCCGAAGTATCTGCGCTGTGCAGCGACCTTAAAGCATTTCTATGGAAAAACAATACGGAGGTCGGCCGCGGATGGAAAAATTCTTCCATTGACCCGCGGAACAAATATGAGCTGTATTTGGAGCCATTCCGCAGATGTATTGAGGATGGCGGCGCAGAGGGCATTATGACGGCATATAACAAGATCAACGGAACGATCGGTATCCTGAATCCGGAAGTGACCGATATTCTGAAAAAAACAGTACGGTCTCCCGTCACGTTGTCAGCGACGGCGGTGCGATGGGACTTGTCGTGAATCTGCATCACTATCTCGGACAGCATGCGGAGACGATCGCAACGGCGCTGAAAGCCGGTGTGGATGCCATGTCTGACGATCCGCGTATGGTAGAGCAGGCGGCACGCGAGGCATATGAGCTTGGCATTCTGAAAGAAGAGGATATGGACCGCTCTATTCGCTGTATGATGGAGACGAAGCTTCGTCTCGGCGTTTATGATCGGGAAAAACCTGAATCCGTATGACCGTGTGACCGAGGACGATATCGATTCCCCGAAGGCACGTGAAATCTGTAAAGAGCTGAGCCGTGAATCGATCGTGCTTCTGAAAAATGAGAACGGGGCGCTGCCGCTTGACAAAGCTCTGAAAGCAGAAGATATTGCCATTGTCGGACCGCTTGGTGATGCATGGTATCAAGGACTGGTACGGCGGAACGGCACCATACCGCACAACCTTCCTGCAGGGGATGGAAGTACTGAAGCAGGAGAACATTACATTCGCGGATGGTCTGGATCGCGTTGTTTTCCGCTGTGATGGAAAAGGTCTTGCCGTAGCAGAAGACGGAACACTTCAGATGGCAGATGAGCCAGATGTGTTTATCAAGGAATACTGGGGTGAGGGAAGCTATACGTTCAAGAGTGTCCGTACCGGAAAATACCTCGGCGCAAGACTCTCAGAGTCGCAGGGGAGAAAAAGCCGAAAATGGGACAGATCGCGGCAGACCGGGAGGAAGCCTTCGACTGGTTCGTGATGGAGATTTTCCACGTGGAGCCGCAGGAGGATGGCAGCGTTGTGCTGACCAACCGTTTCCATTACCCGGTTTATAAGGATGCGGAGGGATTTTTTCTCCTTCGAGCAGACGGAGGGAATTCCGATTACGATGGAGGTTGTCGAAAACGGAATTGAAAAAAGCAGTTGCTGCAGTCCGGGGCAAAAAGCAGGTTTTACTTGCACTCGGCTGTAACTCCGTGATCAATGCGAAAGAGGAGATCGACCGCAACACACTGGAGCTGCCAGAGGAGCAGGAGATGCTGCTTTGACCGGATCGCAGAGGTCAATCGAATACCGTTCTGGTGCTGTTTACGAATTATCCGTACACACTTCAGAAAACGATGGAAAAACTGCCGGCGATCATCATGTCTGCAACGGGAAGCCAGGATATGGGAAGCGCAATGGCAGAGGCTGTGCTTGGAATCTATGCACCGGCCGGTCGTCTGAATATGACCTGGTATGAGAGTATCGATCAGCTGCCGGACATTGACGATTACGACATCATCAAAGGAAAAAGAACGTACCGCTATTTCGATGGGAAGGTATTGTATCCATTCGGCTATGGCCTGACGTATACCACATTTGCGTATGAGAACTATAAAGGTTTCCTTAAAAGACGACCGTCTGCTGCAGATCTCTCTCGATGTGAGAAATACGGGCGATACCGCAAGCGACGAGGTCGTCCAGATCTACGGTTCCGCTTTGGAATCCTGCGTGAAGAAACCAATCTGCCAGCTGCTTGATTTTGTCCGTGTGAAAAAACATTGCCCCGGGCGAGACGAGACACGTGGCACTGGAAATCCCGGTAGAGGAGCTTCGCTTCTACGATGTCATCAGCCGCAGACTGATGGTAGAAGAGGGAACGTATGAAATCTATGCGGGCGCATCCTGCAAGGATAAAGCCGTTTCCACAGAAATCTTTATTCCGGGCGGAAAAGGGGGAGTACGCGATCTGAGTGCATTTACCGCGGCAGACCACTACGATGATTACGAGAACATGTATCTGACGGAAGGCCACTTCAATTTCAAGGCAGTCCGCGTGCAGGATGAGACGAAAGAAGGTGTTCTCGTTTACCGTGACTGTGATCTTTCCGATGCTGCTGTTCTGGCACTTCATGTGAAGAGTGAACGCGGCGGCAGTGTGGAAGCCTTTGTGGACGGTGTTTCAATGGGAAGCTTTACCGGTGACACAAGAACCTGCGAGTTCCGCAGTGCTCGAAACTGGACCGCTATGCGGAGAAAGAAATAAAAGAGCGCAACCGGTACCGCGAGCCGGTTTATGAGGATGTTGAAATTTCCCTCGCAGACAGACCGCAGACGGACGGCGCATCTGAGATCCGTCTCGTCCTGAAGGGAGATATGCGGATCTGCTATCTGCGTGTGCTGAAAAATAAGAGCACAGGAAAAATTCAGATGGGCGTAGCAAACTAACCAGATAATGTATTGTCTGAAAAAAGTATTGACAAATTGTGTGAATATGAATAAAATATTCCTGTAAAAACAAAAATACGGAGATCTTCAGGGCAGGGTGTGATTCCCTACTGGCGGTATAGTCCGCGACCCGCTGCGATATCAAACAGCGGCTGACTCGGTGCAACTCCGGGACCAACAGTTAAAGTCTGGATGAAAGAAGATGAAATAAAGTTTATTTGCATGGAAATATTTTTTGGTGCCCTGAATTCAAGAAAAAGGAATTCAGGGCACTTTTTTTTCGCGGGCAACGAGCCAAAGTCCGTACTTGCACGAGACCTTGGCGACTGCCGCGAAAAACGAGTTCAAATTCGTGGAGCGTATTTGGACTCGTTATTTCCGGCAGAACCGGTCAAGATCTCCAGAAAAAAAGGAGAAATGCAGCTATGAATGCACAGACAACAGCAAAACAGACATCAAAGATGTCGCAAATCGGAAAAACCCGTTACATGGTACAGGTGGCAATGCTCGGCGCCGCCGCAGTCGTATTGATGTTTTTGACATCCCGCTTCCGTTTGCCCCGAGTTTCTACAAGATTGATTTAAGCGAAGTTCCGGTGCTGATCGGAGCCTTTGCGATGGGACCTCTTGCCGGAGCTGCGATTGAGCTGATTAAGATTCTGCTGAACCTTGTCATGAAAGGAAGTACTACCGCAGGTGTTGGCGAGGTAGCAAACTTCCTGATCGGCTGCGCGTATGTTGTTATGCCGGCCGCATGGATCTACAAAACACAGAAAACCAAGAAAAATGCCATGATAGGTATGGCAGTCGGAACCGTATTTCTGGCAGCAGCCGGCGGTCTTCTGAACGCTTTTTGTACTGCTTCCGGCTTATGCAGCAGCCTTTGGAATGCCGATGGATGCCCTTGTGGGAATGGGATCTGCAGTCAACAAAGCAATTACAAGTCTTCCGACCTTTGTTCTGTTTGCCGTTGTACCGTTTAATATCATCAAAGGTGTTGTGGTATCACTGGTAACCATGCTTCTGTACAAGCACATCAGCAGACTGCTGAAGGGTGAGGCGATGAATTAGTTCATCATTTCCGTAAACATTTTTGAATCAATAAATACGTTGTAGAGAGACGGACAAAATGCAGAGAGAAATCCTCTGTTTTTGTCCGTCTTTTTAATTTTCGGGGAATGGCGGCAATGAATTCCGTCTTTAGCAGTACAATGAAGCATAATCGATAAAAAGAAAACGAGGGCAGAATATGAAGGCGAAATGATTGAAAAGAAAAATCCGGGAATCCGGCTATCCGCGTCCGATTTAGGAAGCGATGTTTACGATGACATCTGCGACCAATGTCTGAAGATCACTCATGGCGCGTGTCACGGAACCGGCATACAGAAGAAAAGAGCCCTGGCGCCGATCAAAAGGTACGCAGCGAAATTGGAAAGGAGCGCAAAAAAAGAGATCCGCACATTGGCTGAAATCTCTTTTCTATCACATTTTAATATTGTTATTATGTCTCGAAACTGTTAAGCGCTTTCCAGATGTTCCATCACTTGAACGCCCCATTTAAAAGGGCGGTTCGCATGGCGAAGGTCAGGACTGCGGTAAGCAGAATCATCACGCTCGTGGTGATGTGGATGTTGAGCTGAGGTTTTCCGTACAGCAGGTAGCCGGCTCCGATCAGGATTGCGCCGACGGTGAGGTCGATGAGGACGGAGATCATGGAGCGGTTGTTGGATTTTATGGCGGCGGTTTCGTTTTCCCAGTTTAATTTCGGAAATGCAAGGTCAAAAAGGAGCTGTTCATAGTTGACGAACAGGGTAAATAAAATCGTGATCGCCGTGGTGTAAAGAAGGGTCGCCGGTGCAGACCGAAGACGACAGCAATCATGTTGAAGACCAGAGAGTACGGCAAGGTGCCAAGGAGACTGATCAGGATGCCGCTTACCAGCATGGCACGGATCTGGTCGTGATAGCTCATCGGAATGCATTTCATATAGATGTATTCGCTGCCCTTTCGGGACATCGCTGTGGCGGAGATCACGCAGAACATGGACATCATGACGGCGATTCCGGCGGCAGTATAGGACGGCAACTGCGACGGGCAGTTCCCCTTTCAGGAGGCGGAATATAGTGCCATCGGCGACAAGCCGGGTCCAAAAGGCCGGTAGTTTTAGCCATGCCAAGGCTGGAAATGATTGAAATGAGGGGGCAATACCAAGCATGAAGACCGGCCAGATGAGAGGCATCAGAACACAATTCATGAACCAGGCCGGTGTGCGGTACAGTTTTTCCATTCAATCATCGCGTAGGTGCGGACCGGATTTTTGCTTTTGACGGTTCGGGTCACTTCTTCTTTGGATAAAATGCGTTTTCGCTGGTGGTTTCGCTCATGCCGAGGACAGCCGGGAGGTAGATTTTCCAGGCGAGGGCGAAAAAAGACAGCAAGGATGACGGCTGTTGTAGCGATGTAGAGTATCATTTTGAGAAAGGATGCATCTGCAAGGCTTCCGGTCATCAGGGGCAGGTTCGGAAAAATGGTCCGGAAGGCGCGCAGAGTGCCCTTCTGGCTTTCCATCATGTTCATAATATCCTGCATTTCAAAATTTCCGATACTGCGCGAAAATACGTTGATGCCGATCGCAAAAATCAGGGATGCGGCGAATCCGAGGTAAGCTTAAGAAATCCTTGTTTCGGATATTTTTGAAAAAGACGCATCACGAGCATCGTCAAAACTGCGGCGTAAACGAGCGGCACAACCGGGAAAATAAGGCAGGCGAGGATCATATTGATCCAGTAAAAATGCCCATTTTGGCGCTGTTCCCGTACCCTAACAGAAACGGAAAGAACAGCAGTACAATAAGATAGTATTCGTTCAGCAGACAGCAGAAGCCTTTCGCACCGACAATCTGCGCCGGGGTAAACGGCAGCGGTAAAAAGCTTTACGAGGTCAGAGTCCATGTAATACTCGCTCAGAAACAGCGGCAGGCCATAGAAGAAAATGACCATCATGCCGATGGCACAGACGAACTCGATCAGCAGGGTTTCCAGACCGAGCGGCTGCAGGAAGGTATAGCCGGAATATCCCAGAAGAAACAGTAAGACCGACACGGGAAGGAGGCAGACACCAAGCAGAAGGTATACAACGATACGTCCTCCGTCCGAAAATGCTTTTTTTTCCGCTCTTCTGATTGCTTTTTCCTGGTCCGCTTTTTCAGAAGGAAACGGGTGAGAATCCATAAGTTACGCATGTTCAGTGATCTCCAGAAAGATATTTTCAAGTGTCTGATCCGGATAGGCCGCTTTTAATTCTTCAGGGTACCCAGGTATACCTGGCGGCCGTGATGGATGATGGCGATGCGGTCGCAGAGTTTTTCCGCTACTTCCAGCACATGGGTGGAAAACAGCACGGCGTTTCCGGCATCGGCGTGTTCACGCATCATCTGTTTGAGCTCGTGCGCGAGCGCGGGTCAAAGGCCGGTCAGCGGCTCATCGAGAATCCAGACCGGCGGCTTGTGGATCAGTGCGCCCATCACCATGATTTTCTGACGCATGCCATGCGAGTAGCTCATGATACGGCTCGAAAGGTTCTCTTCCATCTCAAAGCGTTTTTACGGTTTCTTCGATAAAAGCTGACGTTCTTCCGTTCCGACACCGTAGATATCTGCCATAAAATTCAGATATTCAATTCCCCTGACGCGAAGAAACGCATCGGGTCGTCTGGCACAAAACCGAACTGGCGCTTGGCTTCGAGCGGATCCTTCTGAATATCTTTTCCATTGATTTCAATCGTTCCCTCGGACGGTGCCGGGGATGCCGGTGATCATTTTTTAATGTTGTCGTTTTTCCGGCTCCGTTGGGGACCGATAAATCCGGTGATCTTTCCATCTTCGATATCCCAGGAAAGATCGTCGACGGCTTTTTGCTTCCGTCTCCGTAAATCTTACTGACGTGGTTCAGACGAATCATGTTTTATTCCCCCTCTTTTTTCTTTGTAAAGCAAAGCTATCATTCTCTTGCTTCGTTTCTAAAAACAGACTGCCCTTTTCTCACTCCGAAAGCTCTTATCCTTCCCTCGCAGGAAAAGAGTCAGGCGGATATTCGCAAATCCGCTTCGCTACTTGCTTTGATTCGGTTAAATCTCGAAGCACGGGCTGTGATCTTGTGTTTTTTCAGTATGCATTTTTCTGTCAGAACTGTCAATCGTCGGAGCGAAAATACAGAATTTTGTAAGAACTTGTAAGACTTTTTCCGCAAAGTGGGGCTTGCAGCTTGCGGAAATGCTTTTTTCAGATACGCTCCAGGATCAAATTCAATTTTACGCGACAGGAAACTTCAACGAAATTTCCTGCCACGCAAAAAAATCAGCCACAGAAACCCTTTCGGAAAAACTGTGGCTGATGCTTTACCCTCTACTTTTTCAGAATCACATCGATGACTGTATCGACTCCATCCGGCAATACCGGGTCTTCGCCGAGATCGGCGAATGCCATGGTCGGATAATCGCTGTGTACCCAGCTTGTGGAAACCGGGATTTCCGCGCCGGTTGCAACGTAGCGGATCGCCTGAATTTCTTCTTTTTTTCACGCCGGGCAGCGGCAGCGGCCCAACGGTATTTTCATAGACATGAAAATACAGATGGTTTCCGCGGCGCGTCACACGGCCAAAGTCCGGTTTCTCAATACCGGCTTTTCCGCAACCGTAAATACTCTCTCCGTTTTTCTTCATCCACTTTCCAATCTCAGCCAGCCGTTCGATCGACTCTCCGGGATATTTCCCCTGGCGTCCGGGCCGACGTTCAAAAGCAGGTTTCCACCCTTCGATACGCACTCGACCAGCTTTTTGATCAGCATCGGTGCCGGTTTGAAGAAAGTGGTCGTTGGCACAATAACCCAGTGATTGTTGTTCATCGTAACGCAGGATTCCCAGGCGATATCGTTTCCATTTACATCCTGGATGCCATTCGGCGGAATCATCTGCTCGGGCTCACAAAAGTCGCCGTGGTACGGGGGGGTCGGATTTCCGGCCGCCAAGAAGCCGTAGCCCTCTCCGCTCACCTCGAGACGGTTGTCGATGATGACATCCGGCTGGAGCTTCCGCACCATATTGATCCAGCTCCGTCGCTTTCCATGCTTCGCCGCGCAGTATCGTAGGAAAAGTCAAACCACAGCATCGAGCTTTCCGTAGTTTGTGCAGATCTCGCCTACCTGATTGTGCATGTAGGTCAGGTAGCGGTCGAAATCGCGGTCATCGTTTTTGTATGCCGGGTTGTTCCGCATCGGTGGTTCCGGTCGCCGTAATGTGGGAAATCGTCGTGGAACCAGTCGAGCAGAGAAATACAAACCGACCTTCAGTCCTTCTGCACGGACGGCATCAACGTACTCCTGCAACGAGGTCGCGGCCGCATTTCGTGTTGGTGGATTTGAAATCGGTATACTGGCTGTCGAAGAGGCAGAATCCATCGTGATGCTTGGCAGTCAGAACCACGTATTTTCATACCGGCCTCTTTCGCCGCTTTTGCCCATTTCCGCGGCTCGAAATCAACAGGATTGAACTCCTCAAAAATATTTCATGTAATCTTCTTTTGGAATCTGCTCGGTACTCCGCACCCATTCTCCGCGTGCCGGGATGGCATAAAGCCCCCAGTGGATGAACATGCCGAAACGTGCGTCGCGGTACCCTCCATCCGCCTGTCATAGGCTTCTCTGTCAAATTTGTACATCGTTTTGCTTCCTCCTGTTTTAGTTTTATATTGGTAATGATTCAGAGTACCATTTCGCATGGCTCTGAATCGTTACGTCAAGCGGATATTCGCAATCCCGCTTCGCTGCTTGATTCGGTTAAATCTTGATTTTCACCCATTTTTCCCTGTTTGAAGCGGATCGTTGCAAAAGATAAACCGTGACATCTGATCCGCCAGCACGCCGAACCAGATTCCGACGATGCCAAGCCCCAGCGTGTAACCGCCCAGATACGAAACGATCGTACGAATAAATGTAACGCTGATCATGGATGCAACTGCCGTATAAAGCGTATCTCCCGCACCGCGCAGGCATCCCATGTAAATAACCTGACAGATCTGGAAAATGACGACGAAGATAATGACATGGATGATGCTGACACCGATTTCAATGATATGCTGTTCTTCGAAAAACAGGCTGTACAGCCATCTTCCGCCGAAAAGATAAATGGCAACGAGGCATACTGCGATGCCCGCGCCGATCAGACGGCACGTTCTGCCGTACTCTTTCGCAAGATCCGGCTTTTTTTGCGCCGAGGCTCCGGCCGATCAGTGCAACCGCTGCGGACTGAAGGCCGTCACCGAACGCAAACGAAAGCGACATAATATTCATGCCGACCGGTGTGCCGCCATCGCATCGGTTCCCTGCAGCCGCCGCCATGATCGCCGTCATCATAAAGCCGATCCGCGCAAAACCTGTTCGAAAAACACACTGTGCCCGACCCTGACCCGGGCTAATGAACGCGCTGCAAGCGTCGGTTTAATTTTGTTCTTCAGAATATAGCCAAGGTTCAGGAATCCGTCTTGCTTTTGTGATGGAAAGGATGCTCATCACACATCCGACAATTCCGTTCCTGTGACGGTTGCCAGTGCCACAC
>VOFI01004089.1_pt1 | contig 19874 bp, 36 predicted proteins | sample 5384131 | NCBI WGS metagenome assembly VOFI01 (sample SAMN12384728, study PRJNA508395) | human gut metagenome | isolation source: healthy gut H | host: Homo sapiens
CTCAGTACTTCGTTCGGTGCGTATTGCTCTTTTTTACAATCACCCAGCACATACCACCAAAAAGACTGCACACTTTGAAGAAACCGGCCCCTGTCCGTCCGGCTTTCCATGGCAGTCTCGTGAAGAAAGCCCGCAGAGGGCAGGAACTCGTTATCCTGTCGAGATTTTCGCTTGTACCCAATATCAGTCAGGTGTCAGCGCTCTCGCGTCTGTATTCGCAGCTGGTCGCAGAGCCCTTTGCCGCAATCCCAGCCGCCGTCGGCGCATTTGACGCCTGTCTCGATGGCATGGCCAGGCCGGATGATACAGCCGTCATGGCTGTGCTCCACACCCTGGGAAGGCGTATCCGTGACCAGATCGATCTTGTGGCCCCGAATCAGGTCCAGAATATTCTGGAGACTCACTGCAACCGGCTTTGGTCAGGCGCACGGAGACATCTGCATCCAGTCAGGAGCTCCTTGCCGTTCCCTGTGGCGTAAATCTGGTAGCCCAGAGGCTCACGTCGCAGATGGCGTCCACCTCGATTTCCTTGCCCATGCATGTATTTGTCCACAAGGATTGGGTGTTCCTGCGCAATCATGTTGATGATGCCGATGAACTCGTCAATGTCCTCGTCGCTGATGGCAATCTGCATGCCCTGTCCGCCTAAAACATAGGATGGACGGACCAGCACCGGATATCCCAGCTCGTTGGCTGCCTTTTTTGGCCTCTTCTGCCGTAAATACGGTGTGCCCCCTTAGGTCGCGGGATGCCGCACTGCTCCAGGATCTCATCAAACCGCTCTCTGTCCTCGGCCGCGTCCACGTCCTCGGCTGCGGTTCCTAAGGATCGGGACACCCATTTTCATCAAAGCCTCCGTCAGCTTGATGGCTGTCTGTCCGCCGAACTGCACCACTGCGCCGTCGGGCTTCTCTATATCCACGATGCTCTCCACATCCTCAGGAGTCAGAGGCTCAAAGTACAGCTTGTCGGCAATATCAAAGTCCGTGCTGACGGTCTCCGGATTATTGTTGACGATAACGGTCTCGTAGCCCTCTTCCTGCGAATGCCCATGTGCTGTGCACAGAGCAGAAGTCAAACTCAATGCCCTGTCCAATGCGGATGGGACCGGAGCCCAGAACCAGAACCTTCTTCCTGCTGGTGGTTCCGTCCGCCTCATTCTCACTGCCGAATGCAGGAGTAGTAATACGGCGTCGTCTAGCCGCAAACTCAGCGGCGCAGGTATCAACCATCTTGAAGGCGGCCGGATGCCGTTCTCATGGCGCATGGCTTTTGACCTCATCCTGGGTCTTTTCCTGTCAGTCTGGCGATGACGTTGTCCGGGAATTCGATGCGTTTTGCTTCCTTTTAAGCATTTCCCGTCAGTTCCTGGCTTTTCCGGGGCCTTCTGTTCCATCTCCATCTCCACCAGGATCGCCAGCTTGTCGATAAACCAGAGGTCGATTTTGGTGATCTCATGGATCATCCTCGTAGGAGATGCCCGCGGCGCAACGCCTCTGCGATAACCCAGATCCGGCGGTCATCCACGATTCAGCTTCTTTAAGCTCTTCCCTCGGAAAGGCCGGAAAATCATAGGACATCAGGCTGTCCACATGCTGCTCTAAGGAACGGATCGCCTTCATTAAGCCGCCTTCAAAGTTCGTACAGATACTCATGACCTCTCCGGTCGCCTTCATCTGAGTGCCCAGGCCGTGCGCTTGGCGCTGATGAACTTGTCAAAGGGCAGGCGCGGCATCTTCACCACGCAGTAGTCCAGCATGGGCTCAAAGCTGGCGTAGGTCTTTCCGGTAATTGCGTTCTTGATTTCATCCAGCGTGTAGCCAAGCGCGATCTTCGCCGCAACCTTTGCGATGGGATAACCTGTCGCCTTGGAAGCCAGCGCGGAGGAACGGCTTACCCGCGGGATTTACCTCGATCACACAGTACTCGAAGCTGTCGGGATTTAGGGCGTACTGTACATTGCAGCCGCCGGTGATTTTCAGCTCGCTGATGATTTTGAGGGCGGAGGTACGGAGCATCTGATACTCCTTGTCGCCTAAAGTCTGGGAAGGTGCCACAACGATGCTGTCTCCGGTGTGCACGCCGACCGGGTCGATGTTCTCCATGTTGCAGACGGTGATCACGTTGCCTACGCTGTCCCGCATTACTTCGTACTCGATCTCCTTCCATCCGGCAATACACCGCTCTCACCAGGACCTGACCCACACGGGACAGGCGCAAGCCGTTTTCCAGGATCTCCACCAGCTCCGGCTCATTATGCGCGATACCGCCGCCGCTTCCGCCAAGTGTATATGCAGGACGGAGAACAACCGGATAACCGATAGTTGGTAAACGCAACACCGTCTTCTACGTTGTTACGACCTTGGATGCTGCAACCGGCTCGCCGATCTTTTCCATTGTATCCTTAAATTCCTGACGGTCCTCTGCCTTTACGGATGGTAGTGTGCTGTGGTACCGATCAGGCGTACGTTGTGTTTTCTTTCAAGAAGCCTTTTTCTTCAAGCTCCATCGCAAGGTTCAGACCTGCCTGGCCGCCCAGTAGTAGGAAGTACACTGTCCGGCTTCTCCTTTGAAGATCAGCTGCTCTACGACTTCTACCGTCAGAGGTTCAATATATACGCTGTCAGCAATATCCTTGTCGGTCATGATGGTTGCCGGGTTAGAGTTTAGCAGGACAACTTCAATGCCTTCTTCTTTCAGAGAGCGGCAGGCCTGGGTTCCCGCATAGTCAAATTCTGCTGCCTGGCCGATTATAATCGGGCCTGAGCCGATTACAAGTACTTTTTTTAATGTCCTTATTCCTTGGCATTATTTCTCACCTCCCATCATCTTCATAGGAATCTATCAAAAAGGTATCCGGAATCCTGCGGGCCAGGGCATGCCTCCGGATGGAACTGTACAGTAAAGATGTTCTTTCCGTTATATGCCATACCCTCGTTTGTTCCGTCGTTGACGTTTACAAATGCAGGATGTGCGATAGTTTTTCTCCTCAAGTCCCTCTGCGTCTACTACGTAGCCATGGTTCTGGGAGGAAATGTATACTCTTCCTGTCTCAAAGTCCTTCACAGGATGGTTTCCGCCTCTGTGACCGTATTTCATCTTATGGGTGTCTCCACCTGTTGCAAGAGCCATAAGCTGATGTCCAAGACAGATGGCGAAGATCGGAACTTCAGATCATATTTTTTTTGATTTCCTCTATAATGGAAGTACATTCTTTTGGATCTCCAGGGCCGTTACTTAACATAATGCCATCCGGATTGCCTCGCAAGAATCTCTTCTGCCGCAGGTGTCAGTGCCCGGGTAAATTGTAACCTGGCATCCTCTTTCATTCAGTGAACGTGCAATGTTTTCTTGGCGCCGTAGTCCAGAAGGGCAACCTTCGGTCCGTTCCTTAAGCACTTCCTTTTCGCGGCAGGAAACCTTCTCTACCACTTTTCCTGTTGTATATGCTTTTAATCTGGGGATGATTGTATCCAGGTCATAGTTCTCGTCAACTGTGATCATTCCGTTCATGGTTCCTCTTCTCACGAAGGATCTTAGTCAGTGCTCTGGTGTCAATTCCTGCAATTCCCGGAATGTCGTTTTTCTCAGAAAATGCTGAATAGTATCCTACGCTTCTGAAGTTGCTGGGGACTCTTGATAATTCGTACAATAAATCCGTCAATCCGGCTTTCCTTGATTCCATGGTCATCATAACAGATTCCGTAATTCCCGATGAGGGGATAAGTCATACATACTGCCTGTCCTGCGTAAGAAGGATCTGTCATTACTTCCAGATAACCGGTCATGGAAGTGTTAAAGACGATTTCACTGATGACTTCACGTTCAGAACCAATGCTAGTTCCTGTGGCCATCTTCCAATATCAGAAATGCTTTCATACAATCTCCCTTTCTTTGTTCTCTTATTTTATCCTAAATCTTCAAGATTGTATCACAGGAATCGTCATTTTTCAACACCATATGCAAAAAAATGTATAAAACTAACTTAAAATATTTTTTTGAATTTTTTTAATTTTTTTTGAATTTTTCTATTGACATTATCAATTCTGAGTTATTATAAGTGAGCAGTCGACGAGCGGAGCAAACAAAGCGCACCGGTTGAAAAAATGCAGGAATGGCGGAATTGGCAGACGCGCAGGCTTCAAAAGATCGTGTGGGTTCAAGTCCAAATTTATCAAAATCAAAAAACAGAAGCGCCCAACACCGGCACTTCTGTTTTTTATTTATTTTCTTTTTCAAAAGATCTCTCTCCCGCCCCAGAGAAGCGCACCTGTAAATATGAAAGATCCGAAATATTAAATACGACCTTCTTTTCGGATTTTCCCACATTCAGGCTCACATAATCCGTGACGTATCCCTTTCTGCGACGTTCCGTATAATTATTCAGACCGCCGCCCAGGATCATGGAAAGCCCAAGCTTGGATATGCGTGTGCCTTTTTCTCCGGAAGTACGTATATACTCCCCAGATTGCACCGCCCAGCACCATAGATGCAAGATCTCTCAGGAATTCTTTATCTTTGTTTTTTAATATTCCAAGCATCATCCCATGATTATGGCAATTTCTTACGATCAGTCTGCCTCCCAGGCACTTTTCCTTCAGAAGTTTCACTTCATCCAGTGCAAGAAGTTTCTGATACTGCTGAAGGATCGCATTTTTCGGCTCTTGCAGGATCTCACAAGCATATCTTCATCCAGTCCGCTTCCAGTAAAAACAGAATCGGGAGACGTCCCAGAAATTCCGGAATCATTCCGAAGTTACGGACATCCTCCACTGTCACCAGAGAAGATTTTCTTCCTTGTCATATTTGTCTTTCAGATCTGCCTAAAAGCCGATAGACGCCTGTTTATTCAGTCTTTCTTTGATGATATTCTTCAAGATCCGGGAAAGCACCTCCGCAGATAAACAAAATATTTCTTGTATTCACGGTTGTCAGCGGAACCATTGCATTTTTGCTGTTTGCACCTACAGGCACTTCCACTTCGCTGCCTTCTAAGCAGCTTTTTAACATTCCCTGCTGTACGGATTCTCCGCTGACATCTCTCTGGCTGGTATTCTTCTTCTTCGCAATCTTGTCAATCTCATCGATGAAAATAATACCTGTGCTCTGCCTTATCCACATCATTGTCCGCCGCAGCAAGAAGTTTGATACTACACTTTCAATATCATCCCCTATGTAGCCGGCCTCGGTAAGAGAGGTCGCATCGGTAATTGCAAGCGGCACATCCAAAAGTTTTGCCAGTGTCTTTACCAGATACGTCTTTCCAGAGCCGGTATCTGATCATCAGCATATTGACATTTTCTCGATTTCAATGCTCATCCATTACACGTTTATAGTGATTGTAAACTGATCTGCCATAACCTTTCTGGTTTTTATTATGCATATTATAGCACATAATCCCGCTGTAAGTTTTTTATAAACCGGGGAGCTGCATGTTCTTATGCAGCTCCCCGGTTTATAAATGGTTATCCTGTATTTTCTTTTATTTGTCAGAAGAGGGTTTGCTTCCGAGGGTCACTTCAACCGTCTGTTCCTTGTACTCTCCGCTGTTCGCTCTGGAGATCACCACTTCGATGGTTTCTCCTGCCTCATAATACTGCAGCTTATCAACAAGGTCATCCTTGCCGCTTACCTTCTGTCCATCCAGCTTCACAATGATATCGCCTTTTTGATCCCTGCATTATCTGCTGCGCCACCTTCCGTTACCTCAGTAATTTGGCGCATTGATACCGATCACTTCACCGTTCATGTTCAGAAGTGCACCGCCACTGTTTCGGGATTGATCGCTGCATCAGTCTGGATCAGTCCGCTGGCTTCTCCGTCCTCTGTACTGATGCTTCTGTTAAGGGCACTTATCCATCCGGAGGTAACTGACTGTCCATAGCCCAGTGCATTGCCAATGGCAACCACCTGCTCACCGACTACAAGATCGTCCGAGCTTCCCATCTGTGCAATCTTGATCTCATCCATGGTCTCATCCGGAATATCGGATTTCTCCACTGCCACCACTGCCAGATCATTCTCTTCATCGGTGCCTTTGATCTTGGCAGAAACTGCGTTATCCACATCCGCATCTCCATCGGAGCTGCTTGCCATAGCCTGGGTTTCTTCTTCCGCTCCTACCACATCACTGCCTGCAAAGCACACAGTAAGTGTAGTCGCTCCAGATACCACATGGTTGTTAGTCGCAATGAGAAGCTCGCTGTCATTTTCTCCTACAATAATACCGGAACCACTTCCTGCACTCTGATACTGCCTCGTTCCATATCCGAAAAAAAGCTTGGGATCTCCTGCACACTGACAGATGTAATGGCAACGATAGAAGACATGGTTGCCTGGGCTACACCGGCCACTGTACCACTCTCTGCCACAATATCCTTCACAGTAGAATCCGCAGAGCTACTGTCAGTACTGTCCTCTGTCCCGGTAACTGTTTCTGTCTTTCCGATCGTTGTACTGCTGCCATTTCCTCTGTATTTATCTGCTGCAATATTCACGCCCTGAAAAACCACTCCGGCTACCAGCCCAAAGATCACAGCCAGGGCCACTGCAGTGGCTGCTTTCTTTCCAAAGCTGTTGTTGCCTGAAAAATCTCTCTTTTTCCGCGGCTTTTTGGGCGGTATATTTCCACCGGCATAATTACCGGCCTGAGGCTGGTGCACCTCATAATGTCCGTATTTTGGTTTTTCTCCTGCGAAGTGCCTTCACTCTGTCCGGCACCTGCATAACTGTCCTGTCTGCTCTCCTGCATCCTGCGTCCCTCAGAATAAGGATGCGTCAGCGGTTTCTGTTCTGCCGAAGCATTCTTATCCTCATCCGGCAAGTCTGTCACCCATTTATTCTCTTCACTCATGCCTCTGGTGCTCCCTTCTATGTTATCTGATGCATGTATCTGTTACTGCTCACTCCGTTCTCAGTAACATTTATTTCTCTTATAAAAGACAGTTTAACAGGGAATTGTGTTTAAACTGTGATATCTCTTTAAAAAACCGTGACCTGCTCTTATTTGTTTTTTTCCAGTATTCCGGATTCATGGTGCAGGAGCGGATCATTTTTTCAGGGAGCTTTTTTGTATCGTTTTCCGAGAAAAATAGCCGGCATATTTGGAGACACTTTGCAAAAACAGTCCGGGGATCAGCCATATGTGGCCTGTTTTCAGAAGATATGCCATGCTTTTTTTTTACCAGCCGGATGCCCTCACCTTCGGAAGGCACTCCTTCAAAAACCTCCGGATGCTCCGCCTGGGAAACTCCCAGATCAAAATTCCTGTGGAACTGCTGCATACAGGTGTAATTGTGAGAATGATATACACGCGCTTCTGATACATAGGCAACTCCATAGCCTTTTTTTTTACCATCCAGCCTGCATAGATCATATCTTCATTAAAAATAGCATGCTCCGGAAATCCACCAATCTCATCATAGATCCTGTGATCATAAGCAGCACAGACGTTGGAGCAGAAATATGTTTTGATCCGTAGGTCTGTACATCTTTTTCCGTTTTCAGACAGGACTGTTCCGGATAATTAAAGGAACGGGTATATTTTTCCAGAAATCTGCAGTCCTTTTTTTGGAAGCTGACGCGCATAAGCGGCTCCTGCCTAATGGATTCTCTGCAAGAGCTCCTACCAGTGCTCCGATCAGTTCCCTGTCTGCCGGCATTGCATCCTGTGTCATAAATACAAGGATCTCCGCATCCGAAAGCTCTGACGCCTGCCTTCTGGTACCGCCATGGTCAAATTCTTCTTTTGTAAGATGCCGGACTTCCACAAGCGGATATTCCTGTTCCCAGGTCTCTTTCCAGAATTTCTTTTCTGTATTCATGACAAGGATCTTATTGATAGGATATTTCTGTGCGCTGAGTCTTTCCAGCAGTTTTTCAAATTCTTCTCCCGGACGGTATGCCGGGATGATCACGTCTGTTTTTAATGTTTTCATATTTGTCTCCTGTCCAGAAAGGACCACCCGTTACTGGATGGTCCCTTCTGCTGGTTGCTCATTTTGATGTTTTATTCATTCTCCGAATAATCTTCTCCGTCGGTATAATCGTTATAATCCGTATCGGAATCGCCTCCGGAATAGTCCGTATCTGTGCTGTAATCGTCTCCGGAATAATCCGTATCTGTGCTGTAATCGTCTCCGGAGTAATCCGAATCATAATCTGTGTCTGTGCTGTAATCAGCATCATCACTTGTGTCCGTACTGCTGTAATCTGTGGATGTATCTCCCTGCCACGTGTACGAATCATCCGTCGCGTCATTCGGTGTATCTGTCACCGCAGGTGCTGCTGTCCTGCACGTCGCCTCCGCCTGCGATATTTGTGATCTGGGCACTTCTGTTGAGTACATCCTGCGTCGGAGTGTAACTGGTGTCTCCATACAGAAACTGATGCATCTTCAGAACATTGGATTCCAGTGTGGTAGGTACGATAACGCTGCCCTTTACCTGGGCAAATTTATAATCGTTGGGGAAGCCTGTAGTTTCATCAATACTGTAGCCGATCATAGCCGGGATCATCTTCAGGATCTCTGTTTTGGAAACAGAAGTTTTGACCATCAGGAATACCTGATCCATAATATCAAAGATAGTGGAAAGTCCTGCCTTTTTCGCCTTATCTACGATCATCTGGATCACTCGTCTCTGTCTCTCGGTACGTCCCATATCAAGACTTGCAGTATAACGGATACGGCAGTAGGAGGTAGCCTGTACACCATTAAGATGATAGGTATCTACGATTGCTTCCTCATCCTCCGGCTTCGGATCTGGCAGTTCGATCGGTGTGTAGCTCTTTCCGGTTTCCCTCTGATGTCTCCACACAGTAATTGTTCATATGAACGATCTCCGCATAGGAAAGAGGGATGTCCAATCCTCCGAGGCAGTCTACCACAGTTACCAGCGCATTAAAATCAATGGCAACATAATCTGTGATATTCAGATCCAGATTCGTATTCAGCATGGAAACCGCGTTGGTCGGTCCGCCAAATGCATATGCCGAATTGGCTTTGGAATAGGTATCATCCTTTTACATTGAGAAGGGTATCTCTATAGACAGACACAAGTTTGACTGCCTTCGTATCATTGTTGATACTCGCAATGATGATGGTATCACTGTTCTCTGTATTCAGCTTCTCATTCTTGCTTCTGTGATCCAGACCGAACAGTGCATATGTGGTATATCCTGTCATCTGCGGTGCCTGATCATTGGTTACGATATCCTGCTCTGCAAGATCTGTTTCCTGGATGTCGATCTTATCCAGTTTGGCTGAGATCTGACCATAAACGAACAGACCTCCGATAAACAGGAGCAGTACGACGATCTCAGGATAAATAAAATCTTCTTGCTTTTTTTCCGAGGTTTTGACATCTTTTTCCTTTTCCCCTTTTTTAGTATGCGTTCTTATTAATAAATCCTTTGAATATGGTAAGAAACATGATCTTTATATCAAATCCCACAGACCAGTTTTCGATATAATACAGATCACACTCTATCCTTTTTCTGATAGAAGTATCTCCCGATAGCCATTTACCTGTGCCCACCCGGTAAGACCCGGCCGCACCTGATGCTTGACCATATAACGTGGTATCTCCTCCCTAAACTTTTCTACAAAAAACGGCCGCTCCGGTCTTGGTCCCACAAGACTCATCTCACCCTTCAGAATATTAAAAAGCTGTGGAAGCTCATCCAGACTGGTATGACGCATAAATTTACCGATTCCGGTAACTCTTGGATCGTTCTTTACTGTCCACGCCTTTTTTCTTCTGATTCTTTCTGGATCTCCATGGAACGGAATTTATACATCCGGAAAGTCTGATTGTGAAGCCCGACACGTTCCTGCTTATAGATCAGCGGTCCCGGCGAAGTCAGCTTGATCAGCATACACAACACCAGCATCACTGGTGAGGGGACACAATGATCGCAACGATCGCGCCTGCAATATCCATAGATCTCTTGATCAGTGCATTAAACGTGTTGCTCAGGGGCACATACCGGATATTGATCACCGGAAGCCCGAGAATATCTTCTGTATATGGTTTGGTCGGAATAATATTATTATAATCCGGAATAAATTTTGTGTGCACGCCGGATTTTCACAGAGTGCAACGATCTCTTCCAGAACGATAATACTCACTTAAGCCCAGGGGTAATGGCTATCTCATCCAGACGACTGGATGGAAGGATGATCATCAGATTGGCGATTCGACCGATCACCTTAACGCCCTTATAAGTAGTGCCTGCCGGCACATTTGTCATCAGTATGCCCCTGATCACGTATCCCCATTGCGGATTCTGCAGGATCCTGTCTACATATTCCTCGGCAGCACGGCTGTATCCTACCAGCAGCACCTGTTTCTGGTTCATTCCTTTTTTTGCGCATATCCGGAGAATGTAAAATATGACCATACGCACAAACCATTCCAGGACGATATTGATCACACAGAAAGAAACCAGAGTAAGACGGGAATAGTCCAGCTCTTTAAAATTGTAAAGTGCAAACATGATGATAAGGAGCCCTAACGCATTTGCCTTCACAATTCCGGCAAGTACGAGACGACGCCCCTGCATTCGCATCGGTGTATAAAGATCAAAGGCCTGATAAAGTAAATATCCCGGAATAATGAATATCAGCATAAACATATATTCCTGGACGGTCTTGGACTGGACCGCCGAATGTTCAAAAATTCCCTGAAAACGGATCAACCAGGCCAGGGCATAGGAGGCGCGATCCACAAATACATCGATCAGCATATGGAGACGACTGAAATTTTTTTTCTGGTTGTCTTTAATCAATTTCCGCCACCTCATTTAAGTTCATTGCTTTTATCTTATAATAGATGAAACTCAAAAGCAATAAAATCTTCCCTCCGAAATATAAAAATTCTGTGAAAATATGATGTCTTAACCGGCAAAACGCCTAAAAATGTTGATCCAGAGTTCAAACTGGAGCTGTATATAACGCGGAAGATTCCTCATGGAAAATCTGACTTTTTGTTTTTGCGGCTGATCTGAAAGCCGTTTTTGATGCCTGCAAAGGTACTCACGTCCGAATCCCTTGGACGCAAAAAACAGGATCTTCGCACCGAATCCCACCAGAAAAAACGGAAGGTTCAGCACGATCTGGAGAAACGGCATATTCTTATAGATAAGATAAATATTGTTTCTGGAAGAATACCGGATCTTAAACTGATTATATCTGGAGCCGCTGGTGCCGCTTCCTACCATGATAAACCTTCGCTTTTGGAGCATACCAGTTCTGATAACCGCAGATCCTGGCACGATAGCCGATATCCAGATCCTCCAGATAAGCAAAATGCTCCTCATCAAAATCTCCGATCCTGTCAATAAAATTTCTTCCTGTAGATCGCAGCTCCTGCGTGGAAAAAATCTTCTCTGCTCTCGGTCATAATGGCTGATATCCTTACCTTTTTCCCCTGGCAAAGCCCAGCCAAGGGGCACAGTAATAATTTCCGGCATCATCCATCTTGTCCCTGTCATGAAGCTGGATCATTCCTTGCCTGACAGGAAAATGCCTTCTTATGTCTGCGCAGGGCAGCAACCATCTCCTCAATGAAATCTCGGTTTACTTCCGTATCATTGTTCAAAAAGCACATAAGGGGAACGTGCTGCATGGATCCCTTCATTGACGGCTCTGCTGAAGCCGTAATTCTCCGGAAGCTGTTCATCATATGTACCCATGGATATTCCGCCGAAACAAACGCACAGCTGCCATCAGTGGAACCATTATCCACCTAGTATAACCTCAAAATTACGGATAGTCTGTCTTTCAAGACTGGAAGAACACCATCCAGATATGCCATTCCGTTAAAGTTTGGTATGACTACTGATACTTCCTGCATTGCTTTATCCCTTCTTCTTTCCCATTCCCGGGATTGGCTTCAGGAGAATAATTCCATTTTGGTTAAAGGAAAGATTTTTTGTTATAGTATGGATCTCCTTTTTTTCAGGATATCCAGCCAGTGACAGCGCATATATTCGATCTCCGTCTGAAAACGGCGGACCTTTTTCCTCGCTGTCCTCAGTGCCTCTTGACTTGGATTCGTAATGATAAGAGCTTCACATACGGATCATAAGACGATCAGATGGCCGTGGCTTCGCACCTTCAGACAGAGATCCATCATTAAACGCAACTGCAAGTTCTTCTGTAAAATCCTCCTGCCTGCTCAAAAACTCTTTCTTCATCAACAGGCAGGCAGCTGTCACACTGCACTCATATCCTGAAGAGAGGCCTTATGGAGATATCCGGTACGCTCTGCCGGCATGTTTACAAACATGTTCCCGGCAATACCGCCCATTCAACAACACAGCCTGCATGCTGGATGGTATTATCCGGATAAATGAGCTTTGCCTCCTGCACCGTTTCCTTACGCTGGCATACGCCTCAGCATTTTCTTACAGCCAGTCCGGATCGATGACCTTTACGTCATTATTCAGGAAAAAAGATAATCTCCTTTTTTGCATGGCCGACACAAAGTTATTGATAACTGAATAGTTAAATTCTTTTTTCCAGCGGATCCAAAAGATGGACCCTGGGATCTCCGAAAGCTTTCTGTAATACCGGAAGATCTCTTCGGAGCTGCTGTTATTCTCCACAATGATGATCTCGTAATTTTTGTAGGCAGTTTTTCAAAAATGGATTCCACGCAGGCCTGAAGCGTTTCTTTCTCCTCACGGTTCGGAATGATAACAGAAACCAGAGGTTTCCCTGCACCGGATACTTCACACGGTAAAAATCAAAATCCTGTGTGTAAACACGGTTCCCCTTCTGTACCTGTTCTGTCAAAGATTCCCCTCAATGGCACGTCTTGCCGGCTTCAAATGCGTACATTTTACTGGCAGGTTATCTGCAGTGGAGGCTTTGTGTGTTCTCCAGTGATACAGGATTTCCGGAACATGTAAAACCTCTCGGCATTCTCCGTACAGCGGAAGATAAAATCGTAATCCTGAGCTCCGTCGAATTCTTTTCGGAAACCTCCGGCCTTTCTACAATACTCTTTCGCACTACCAAAAAAAAGTGGCAGATATAATTATTGGAATCGCAAGATCCAGATTAAAGTCCGGTTTCAGATGTGGCTGAAAATGTTCTAGACAGATCTGTCGTGACCTTATCCTCGTCTGTATAAACGCATCTGCCTGCGGATGATCCTGCAGTTTTTCACGATCTCATATAATGCGTTGGGGTGCCAGCAGGTCATCATGGTCAAGCCCCACAAATTCACCCTCTGCCATGGCAAAAGCTGCGTTTGTATTTTCTGCAATGCCAAGATTCTCTTTCAGATCCTGATAGCGGATCCTCCTGTCCATCTCTGCATAGGATCTCAGCACAGTCTGCATGTCCGGATCACTCCGGGCTTCCGTTTAAAAAGACACAGCTCCCAGTTCTCATATGTCTGTGCAAGGAGAGAGTCCAGCATCTGTCTTAAAAAACGCTCGGTGTCAGATATGCAGGTACCACAATGCTGATCAGCGGCCCATCGAAATTTGCGTTTCCGCTGCTTCTCCAGTGTTTCCTCGTCGGTCTGTATGCCTCGATACCATGGTCCGTAAGGAACCTCTTCCGGTTCAAAACGTTCATGAAGCCGGATCCAGAACTCTTTCAGGCCATAATGCTTCAGGTATCTTAAGCCCTTTCTGTACTGTATAGGGGGAAAGCTTCTTTTATAAGTCTGTCCATTGGATCTTTCCTGTAGAATCATCTTTACTCATATATTATCTCCGTATTACTCAGTTTGATGTTACTGTTCACTCTGTTCTCAGTAACAGTTTGATGAACATATTTTACCATTCCATCATTTTTTTGCAAGGAAGAGAGGAAAATGTGTTATACTGAGCTTACATACAATGAACAGTTACATAAGAATTATTTTTTATACAGGAGTACCATTTATCATAAAAAATCAAGAATAACCACAGCGCTTCTGGCTATTGGGATCTCCGCTTCCATGGTGTTCCAGACTCAGTTTTTTCGCCACAGAAGAAACGCCGCTGTTGCTGTATCCTCCGGTATTACCACCAATGGGATCAGCGGATGGCCTCAGGGGCCTGAGATTTCGTCTGCCGCAGCAATTGATCATGGAAGATACTTCCGATACGATCCTCTATGCCAAGGATATGGACACCACGCTTTCTCCGGCCGGCGCAGTTAAGATCATGACCTGTCTTCTGGCACTGGAGAACAGCCAGCTTGACGATCAGGTTACCATGACAGAAACCGGCGTATCCGGTGTTACAGACGGAGGCGCTCATATTTCCTCACAGCTCGGAGAGGTTTTCACCATGGAGCAGTGCCTTTATGCTCTGATGCTGGCCTCTGCCAATGACATTGCACTGCAGGTTGCAGAACATGTCGGTGGATCTGTAGATGCCTTTGTCCAGAAAATGAACGACCGTGCCAGGAGCTGGGATGCACCAATACGGTCTTTCACCAATCCTACCGGTCTCCCGGATGACAACCAGCATACCACCAGCACATGATCTGGCTCTGATCATGCAGGCGGCTATCCGTAATGACAGCTTCCGCACCATCTCCGGAGCCACTACTCCCTATACGATCCCGGCTACCAATGTTTCCGGCGGTACCCGTAACCTGACAAGCTCTTTTTACCATGACAGATCCTGCATCCGCTTCTATTATGAAGGATGTATCGGCGGTCGTGAAAGTACCACCACTGCTTCCGGAAGCGTTCTTGTCACAGCTGCACAGAAATGGTACTACTCTGATCGCAGTAGTCATGAACGGGGCGACCGGTCAGACAGCCAACGAAGCGATCTCACTTCTGGATTACGGTTTTTCCAATTTCCAGCTTCTGAATCTCAGCGAGGATGATTTTCACATCCTGTCCGGCGGCACTGTAATGGTTCCATCCGGTGCGACCGCAGACGACCTGACTACGGAAGATACGGAATCTGATGGTCAGATCTTACGCACCTATTCCTTTGGCGGAACTCAGGTGGGAACTGCAGTTGTCGAGGATTCCTCCCAGGAAAGCTCCTCCGATGTACTGGAAAATGATGAAAACATGGATTCTGCAAAAGCTTATTCCGAATCAGATCCCAGATCCCGTATTTTGCCATTGGCGGTGTGGGCATCCTGCTCCTTATCCTTCTGCTGTGGCGCATGATCCGGATCATCCGTTCCTGATCTTGGTCCCCTGGCGGATATATTTCAGAATCAAAAATCCCTCCTATGTACCGGTCATATCCGGATACATAGAAGGGATTTTTTTCTGCCATCTCACCATCTGGGTGTCAGCCATAAAACGGAACTACCAGGAAGATATAGCATAAAAACGGCGAAGCAGCCAGAAGTGCTGTCAGGACCCGGTATATCCACATTCTGATATTTTCTTTTTTACAAAACGCTCAAGCAGACGATTCCAGCCGGCTGGCACAAAATACATGGCCGGATACAGTGCCGGCATGATATAACGTCCCTGTGCCTGGTTGTCACTATAATATACATAATACATAAACAGACCCACAGGGATCAGGATCAGAAGGATCAGCAGCAGATGAAAGATCCCTTTTCTGTCCCATTTATCGTACACGGTTATTGTTTTTATCTTCAGCTTTTCACTTCCTGCTGCTTTTCGTTCTTTTACCACAGTACGTTTCTTTCGGATAAAATATTCCCAGCATGGTCAAAATACCGATCCCACCCATTCAAAGAACAGGAAATATGCCTTGCTCACACTATAAGGCATATAGATCTGCATCAGGCCAAAGGTTCCGATAAAGCTTACCAGAACTGTCAGCAGCCAGTTATGCTGCCAGCCCGGGTCCTGATACAGAAGGATATCCTTCCATGACCAGTTCAGCTTCTCCGGTGTGGGGTATCTGGACGGTCTGTAATCAACAGCCGCATATTTTTCCGCACACTGTGCACAGGCTTTTCTTCCGATAATATCTCCGTCATAGAGAACGGCATTTCGTATAAACCACCAGCCGCATAAGGCAAAGGTTACTGCCGCGATCACGATCCTCTCCGGGCAGAAATGCAACTCTCTGTTTTACCGGCTCTTCCCTGCACAGAAGGACTGTCAGGCAGAAAAACAGAAAGCTGCATAAGATCCATCCGTAGGCATTATAGTAGGACAGTGCACAGACTGCCATTCCAACAGCCAGAAGGATCGAATTTCTGAAGCTCCAGTCTCCCGCTTCCAGATAACAGGACCAGGAATACAGGATCATCGCCATGGATAAAAGCGCCAAGGAATCCGTATTTACATATGTTCCCAGAAACAATGCCTGCGGCATAAAGCCTGCCAGTGCGGCAAACAACCATCTTCCCTCTTTCGGAAAAAGCTTTCGGATGCTTTCACCACAAAATATACCGCTCCAGTCACAAAGAGCACATCTGCCATCCTCGCCGCATGGAGTAATCCGTCTGCAGATGCATGGAACAGACCTGCGATCCCCATAAATACAGCAGATACCATATAGGAAAGGATCGGATAATAAGCATAGGAAATCCCCATGTCGCATCACGGATGGTTGGCTCATCTCCAAGAGGCAGCTTTCCCGGATGCTCATGAAGATACTGTGCCACCATGTAGCGCATTTTTTTCATCGGGGCCTGCCCCCAGGGGCTGCATAAACGCCCATGCAGTCAGGAGCAGAAATGCTGCTAGGACAAGAACCCCTGCCTGAACTCTCTCATCCTTCCAGATTTTTTCTTTTCCAAAATATAACCTCCTATATCCGCTTCAGAGAGAAATCCCTGGCTCTCCAGTGTAAGGTTCGGATTATAGTAAGGATCTCCGTCACGGAGGATCTCCGGCCAGTGCTTCTCAAAGGAAGCGATCTCGCGGTTAAATCTTGCCACCTTCTCCGGTGTATCCTCAAGACCTCTGGATTTGGATTCATAGTGATAAAGCTCCGCATAAGGATTGTATACAACCAGATATCCGGCTTTTCCCAGACGAAGGCAGAAATCTATGTCATTAAAGGCAACCTGAAATTCCTCACTTAATCCGTGAACCTTATCAAAGGCCTCACGCTTCACCATCATGCAGGCTGCGGTTACAGCGCTGTAATCCTGGGCACAGATGATCCTGTGGCAGTATCCGGTAGCGTCTCTCTTCTGCTGCACAAAGCAGTGTCCCGCAATACCGCCGAAGCCAACGACTACTCCTGCATGCTGCACGGTATCATCCTCATAATAGAGCCGCGCTCCTACAGCTCCCACATCCGGTCTCATACAGTATCCCAGAAGCTGCTCCAGACAGTCCGGATTAATGATCTCTGTATCATTGTTAAGCAGAAGCAGATACTCACCCTTAGCATGAGCAGCTCCGAAATTATTGATGGCAGAATAGTTGAAAATACCATCCCAGTACACCACATGGGCTTTGGATTGGATGCTTCTAGCTCTTTATAGTAAGCAAAGGTCTCATCCTCCGTACTGTTGTTCTCCACGATCACATACTCATAATTGCGGTAAGTTGCCTTTTCTTCGATGGAATCAATACATCTCTTCAGATCATCAATGTGATCCTTGTTTGGGATGATGATGGAGATCAGCGGTTTTTTTCCTCCCAGATAAATTTTGTACGGTAAAGTCCAAGATATTCACCCTTTTCGATTTCCACCGGAACTCCGATCCTGTCATAATGAGCCTTGATGGCACGTGCTCCTGCATCAAAGGCATAAAGCTTGCTCTCGGGATTCTCTGCTGTGGAGTCCTCATGGCATCTCCAATGATAAAGGATTCTGGGGATATGATGGATCTGCTCTCTTCCATCCAGTCTTCCACACAGCGTAACACAAATCATAATCCTGTGCACCGTCAAATTCCTTTTTCAGCATTCCGATCTGATCCACGATCTCTTTTTTACGACAAAAAAGATGACAGATGTAGTTTACTGTACACAAAAAGATCAATATTGAAGTCCGGTTTGAAATGCGGCTGAAAGAATTTTGTGCCCGTCCATAGACATCTTATCTTCATCGGAATACAGAACCTTAAGCTCCGGATCCTCATTCAGCGCTTTCACACACCGGAACAAGGCGTCCGGCGTCAGCTCATCATCATGATCTGCAAACACGATAAAATCTCCTGTTGCCGCTTTCATGGCCGCATTGGTATTCTCTGCGATCTGAAGTGCCTGGTCGTTGCGGATCACACGGATCCTGTCATCACTTTTTTCCAGCCTGTTCAGATAATCGGTAAGAGGAGAATCTGCTCCGCTTCCATCGGAAAGACAGAGCTCCCAGTTCCCGTAGGTCTGGGCTTCTATGGAATCTACCAGCTGCTGGAGATATTTTTCCGGTGTTTTGTAAAGCGGGATCACAATACTGAATTTTGGATTCCTGGAAAATTTCGTTTTTTTTCTTCTGCAAGCTCTGCCTTGTCCGGCAGATGCTTCACGATCCATTTGGAATAATCCACCGGACGGTTTTTACGGTCCAGCACCTTTCCAAATACCTTTCCGGTAAGGGGCTGCCCCGTGAAGCTTCATGTAACGGCTTCCCTTACGGAAATATACCGCAGCTTTTCTCCGCAAGGCGCTTCTGTGGCTGCAGATGTACCAGACGAAGCGTCCGCATTGCCTGCCTCAAATACAATGTAGAATTCCTTCACACTGTCATAATGGAATTCAAAGAAAAACCGCTCTTCTCATCGATTTCTGTTTCCTGGTACTGATTCTGTACATCCACACGTTTCAGTCTGGTGATCTCGCAGGGGGATTTCCTTCCGGCTGCGATCCTCCAGGCGTATGGTCAGGGGCTGTTAAAGGCCGCCCAGCCACGGACACGGCAGATCTTTTTCCCCGGCTTCCACCTCGATGCTCTCAATAAGTACTGCGGTTTTCCCTGTTTCCTGTAAAGCTGTGCTGCAGGAACAGAAAACCACCGGATACGTTTTTCACCCTTTACCGCATAAACAACAAGCTTCTTTTTGCCCTCCAGATCCGGCAGGCAGATTTCCATCTGCACACGTTCTCCGTTTACCAGATCCAGATCCCTTAAAGCGCTCCAGGGCGCTGACACGCTCCTGGGCACTGATGGCTGCCGGAAGCTTTTTCCCCGTCAAGAACGGCTTCCGGCTTATGATCCTTCTTCGGCCAGGTTCCCTGAAGGTGATACAGAGAACTGTCCTTCAGGTCAAACCTGTCCTTTTCTACTTCGTATAGCTCTCGCTGCATAACAATTCCTCCATTGCATCCTTTCCGGTATTTACTGTAAGGTAATGTTCCATAACCTTCTGATGTGCGGCCTCACCCATGGCTTTTCTGGCCTTCTCATCAGTAACCAGAGCTTCCAGGGCATTGACCCACTCTTCTTTGTGGTGCACATCCAGCCATCTTTTCCGTTTTCGACCACGTATTCCATCTCACAGTTACGGCTCATGACACTCGGAACCTTTACAAGGGCAGCCTCTGTCCACTTATTCTCGGATTTGCACCAGTGGAACAGGCTGTTCTCTAGCGGCATCAGATTGATATCAAGTCCTGCGATCACGGCAGGCAGCTGTCTCCAGTCCATAAACGGAAGCTTCTCGATGCGGTTCTGCACCGGCTCCATTCCGGATTCATCCAGCACACCCACCAACTTCAGGTAAACCTCCGGGTGGCGCTCCATCACCTCCAGAAGTGCTGCCTCCACCTGGGCAAAATCCTGATCATGGGTTTTGGAACCACTTAAATATCCGATATAGATCCGGTCTTTAGCCTTGTCTGTCTGCTCCACAGCCTCGTGAGACAGGATCTCCATCTCCATACTCATACAGTTGCGGTTGATCACCACCGGTTTTTCCGAAATTCTTCCCGGATCTCTCCTGCCAGTGTCTCCGTAGATGTAAAATATCCGTCGCAGAATCCCATACATCCGCGGATACGGTCTGTAGTTGTGCGGAA
>VOFI01001905.1_pt1 | contig 19855 bp, 9 predicted proteins | sample 5384131 | NCBI WGS metagenome assembly VOFI01 (sample SAMN12384728, study PRJNA508395) | human gut metagenome | isolation source: healthy gut H | host: Homo sapiens
TGCAGATCATTGTAACGATAATTCCATACATTCCCGTCTGTATTGCTCCAGACAGGTACGGCATCAACTATTTCCGTTCCATCCGCAAACAAATGCAGTGTCAGCGTCTGAGGCCTTGTTCCTCCGGCATTGCTGTAATCCACCCAGGTTTTGGTTCCGCTTACCGTGGTCTGTGTTGCAATTCCATCCTTTACCTTATTTTCAAACGAATTTTCCACATTCTTCGTCTGTGTATAGTTTTCAGGCACCGTTTCCTCGACACGATAAGTTATCGGCTTTCCATCCTCTGTGAACTTCTTCAGTCCGGTATAGCTGTAACTCCATACATTCCCCTCTTTTGTCCAAACGGGGGCTGCATCCATTACTTCCATATCATCCGCATATAAATGCAGCTCCAGATTCTCAGGCCTTGTCTTTCCGGCATTGCTGTAATCCACCCAGGTTTTGGTTCCTTTTACCGTAATCTGTGTCGCAGCTCCATCCTTTACTTTATTTTCAAACGAATTTTCAACCTTCTTCGTCTGTGTATAATTTTCAGGCACCGTTTCCTCAACACGATAGGTTATCGGCTTTCCATCCTCCGTGAACTTCTTCAGTCCGGTATAGCTGTAACTCCATACATTCCCCTCTTTGTCCAAACGGGGGTTGCATCCATTACTTCCATATCATCCGCATATAAATGCAGTTCCAGATTTTCAGGCCTTGTCCCTCCGGCATTGCTGTAATCCACCCAGGTTTTGGTTCCGCTTACCGTGGTCTGCGTCGCAGTTCCTTCCTTTACCGTATTTTCAAACGAATTTTCAGCATTCTTCGTCTGCGTATAATTTTCAGGCACCGTTTCCTCAACACGATAAACTATCTCGCTTCCGTTTTCCGTATACTTCTTCAGCCTGCTATAGCTGTAGCTCCATACATTCCCTTCCTTCGTCCAAACAGGGACTGCATCCATTACTTCTGTATCATTGGCATACAAATGCAGTTCCAGATTCTCAGGTCTTGTAATTCCTGCATTGCTGTAATCCACCCAGGTCTTTGTCCCGCTTACCTCAGTCCAGGTTTTCTCTCCGTCTATCAACGTATTTACAAACATTCCCCCTTCATTCACAGTCTGGGTATAATTCGACGGAACTTCCTCTTCCACTTCATACAGGATCACTTTTCCTTCATCCGAATATTTCTTCAGACCGGTATAACTATAGCTCCATACATTTCCGTCTTTTGTCCAGTCCGGAGTTATATTTTCCAGCTTTTCACCATCCGCATACAGGTTCAGGATCAAATCATCCGGCCTGCTCTTCGTTACATTGCTGTAATCCTCCCAAACCTTTGTCCCGTTTACCGTGGTAAGCGTCCTTGAATCATCAGTCAGCTTATTAACCAAATCTCTGCTGTCCCGGGAATCGGTTCTTACATATCCATCCGGTATGGTTTCTGTTACCGTATATTTGATCTCCTGTCCATCGGATGTATATATCGGCAGATTATCATAACGGTAATTCCATTTATTCCCGTTAGTATTGCTCCAGACAGGCGCTTTGTCAACGGGCGAACCATCTGCAAGAAGGATTAAATTAAATTCTTTTGCCGTTGGCCTGGTTTTTTCCGCATTGCTGTAATCTTCCCATGTCTTGGTTCCTTCTACCGATGTCCGGGTTCTCTCATCATCCTTTACGGTGTTTACGAAGTTATTCCCATCTTTTCCAGTCTGTGAATAATCCGGAAGCTTTTCCTCCACTACGGAATAGTTTATGAGCACCCCTTCATCCGTATATTTCTGCAGATCATTGTAGCTATAGCTCCACACATTCCCATCCGTATTGCTCCAGACAGGTACGGCGTCAGTCAATTCCTTTCCATCCGCAAACAAATGCAGAGTCAGTGTCTGAGGTCTTGTTCCTCCGGCATTGCTGTAATCCACCCAGGTCTTGGTTCCGCTAAGTCCGGTCGTCCCTGTAAGTGTATTTATCACATCATAATTTTCTGTTCTTGAACGATATCCCTCTGCTTCTGCTTCTTTAATTTTATATTCAATTTCCGCGCCGTCTTTATTTTTAGGCAGTCCTGAAAATGTCCATGACCATCCATCTTCGGCAGTTACTTCTTTAGAATAAACATTCCCATCAGAGCCCTGAAGAATAATTGTGATACTATCCGGCCTGGTGCCATATGCATTATTATTATCTAACCAGGTTTTCCCGCCTTCAATTGTAATTTCATCAGGCGTATGAGTATTAGTCAGTATGAAGCCGTCATTCACAAAAGCATATTTTGTGGAATATCCTTCTACGTCTTCCTCTTTCACCGAATATTCAATACGTTTTCCATTTTCATACTCCGGCAGATCAGGAAAACGTCCGTTCCAGTTATTCCCTGAATTAAGCGTTATTGTTTTTGCCGGAATATAGGGATTTCCATTCTTAAGCAGTTCCACTGTTACACTTTCAGGCCTGATTCCATCCTGATTATCTGCATCCGCCCATTTCTTGGCAACAGGAATCGTAATATTCCCTTTTCCGACTAACGTATTAGTAATAATATTTCCATCCTGGGAACTTTCGTAATTCTCCGGCACATTCGTTTCTTTTACTGTATAGGAGATTTCCTTGCCCGATGTATCATACTTGTTTACATCTTTAAAAGTATACATCCAGTCATTATCTTTGGTTAATACAGCGTTATTATTGGTAGCCTTGCCATTAGCTGTTAAGTTGACGGTAATACTATCCGGCCGGAGGCCTACCGCATTATCATCGTCAACCCATAGCTTGGTCACCTCTACATCTACAGGAGCATCACCGGGATTTTTCCCCGTATAGGTATTTGTGATATTAAATTTATTCTTCTCATCTACAGACGATACATATCCGTCAGGTACTACTTCCTCTACCGTATATATATACTGACCTCCGCCAGGCCTGTTTTGAGGCAGATTGGCAAAGTTATAAGAAGTTCCTCCGTTTGTAATCGTTGTAGTCCGGTATAACTTTCCATCCCGATACAGGTTGATCGTAACCGTGGGATAGTCTGTCGTTCCTTTCGGCACATTCCAGGTCTTTCTGCCGTTTATATCAATTCTTTTCAAATCAAAATAATAATTGATATCTATCTTATCGTTATCATTATTCGATGCAAAACCAACAACGTTTGAACGTTGGTCGTTATATAAATAGTCAGGATATCTGTCCTTATCTGTGCACAGTTTAATTGCCGCCTTTTCTGCAAGCGCGCTTACTGAATATGAATAATCTACTATGTAGCCGCCTTCTTCCTTTTCGAGGAGGTAATTTATCTTTACATTGGCATAGCTGCTTTTTCCTATGTCTGCCCAGACAGCTTTGAATACAAACTCATTCTTATTATTTGCATATCTTACCGTAGAAGCATTTATTGTAAAACGAGAATACTGCCTGTAAACACCACTGTTATCACCTGCTAATTCCCAATGATCAAAAATCTTCCCGTCCAGTGTCGGCACTTTATATGTTACAGCAACAATATTATTTTCACCTTCAAATGCTGTGTAAGTATCATCATCTGCAATTTCACCGGTTCCGCCGTTTAAATCATACCTAACCGTATATTTTGCTTTCTCTGCGCTCAAAAATATCTGTTTATTTGTTTCTGATGACCAATTTACCTTAAACATATACTTATACGTTTTATTATCTTTCGTATAAGAACCTTCTTTAATCTCAATCCCGTCCATGCCGGTTCCGCTTAATTTTATATCTTTTCCGTCATATCCCGGCTTAACATTAAAGTAAAACTCATTTCCGCCGCTGTTGGCAGCCTTATAAACATCATTTATAGTACCGTTTTTAAACAGGTTTCCATTGGCATCCAGGCCATAAAGCCGGTCGCCCTTTATTCCCTCTAACTGCTTGATAATGATTTCCGGTCTTTTATTGCTTTTAAAATTACCGCTGCTTATATCTATATCTTCATACACATCGCTGATTGTAATTGTATAGGTATATTTATTAAAATTTTGACTTCTCCCGCTGCCGGTACTAATTCTTTCCGAATCAATTTTGGTCAGTTTTACATTCACCTTGGTACCGCTGGGTAAAATTGTTGTTGCTTCTGCGTTCGTCTCATACGAAGAAGGCACATTAATAAATACGCCATTGACCTGCAGGTTATTCAAGAGCCAATCCGTCCAGGTTCCTTCACCATCCTGATGCCCGCTGTCGCTTACCAACGTCAGGACTAATGGCTTTTCACCGGTAAAAGTTGAATTATTTCCCGGAGATGTAATATTACCCTGCATTATTTTACTATTATTATAAGTCAGCTTATAACTAGTTATTTTCTTAAACGTTACTATAACATTCTGCGTTTTCGTAACATTCTGTATCGTATAATCCCATTTATTATCAGCGACTTTGGTTCCTGTTAATGGCATACCGCCATTTATTTTCACATTGTCAATCTCATAACCACGGTTAACTTCAACCCGGAAAGTCAGCGCACTGTTCCTTTTCACACTCACCGGCCCCGTTACTGTTCCGCCGGCCGCGCTCTGTGCATTTCCCACCTGGGTTGTATAAGTCACTTCTACCTTCAGCGAATCCGATTCATAGTACAATACAATCTCTTTATTATCCTCTAAAATCGTCCCCGCATCCGTTTCTCCCGCACTGTAATAAACATAATTCTCATAAACCCCTGCAAACTGGATAACATCATCATCTACTCTTGCTTCAACAAAAGAATATCCGTCAAAAACAGGAGCATGCTCTTTAATTTCCCCTACCGGAATATTGACTGTCCCATTATTTCCATCCGCTCCGGATACTCTTACTTTCACGGTTTCCTCTGTGTTTGCAAGAAGGATATCACGCATAAGCATGCGCAGCTTATTCCGCTCGGTACTGACAGAAACTGTCATATCATCCTGAACATTTTCCAGCTGATACGTACCGGCTGAAGTCCCCAGCTCACTGCCATCCGCCGTTACTTTCTTTATCCGGTAACCATCGGAAGCCTCCACATGAAATTCTACATTTGTACCAGCTTCGATATCTTCTGCGAAAGAAACACTTTCTCCATTCACCTTGACGACAGCCCCGTCACCAACCTCAAAGGAAACCGTAAAGGAATCTTTTTCCTCCTCTTCAGAAGTCACTTCCGTTGAAGTCTCAGTAACTGTCTCTGTTTCAATCTCTTCTGTTTCTGTCCCCTCTTCGGAAGTCACAGCGGCGGGTTCACTCTCTGTACCGCTTTTTGTACTTTCCTCATTATCTTCGGAGGCTGTTTCCGGCTTATCCGCCTTTCCCTCTTCAGATTTCTGCGTTCCTTCCGGGACTTCTGCCTTTTCATCACTGTCGGATGAAGCTGCAGAGGTCTCTTCCACTGTCTTTTTTTCATTTGCATCGGATGCCGAAGCACTCGACACTTCGGTCGCTGATTCTACTTCCGCGGCATTAACAGTCACGCTGTCATTTCCTAACGTAGTAGCAACCAGAACAAAAACCAGCAAAAATGCCCAGAATCTTTGTAATGACTTTGCCCTTTTCATTCCACTTTCCCCTCTCTTTTTTACAATGCTTGTTAAAATTGTCCTCACCATCTTTTCCTTCTTCACCATCTGACCTGCGGACAATGAATGAAGCTTTATGCCTGCTCTGTATGTTTATATTCTGTTCTTCCCGCTCTTTTCTGCCTCCTTGTCTTCTCATATCTGCATATTGGGTTTCAGCCTGCTGTTACGGGAGAACCTCTGCGGAAACATGAATCCAGCCTGTTAATATCGAATTCATAAATCAAATCTCCCCCATTAATAACTCAAGTATAATGATCAGGGTGTTACATCAAGTGTTACAAACCTAAATTAAGGATACTATTTTCCCTTTTTAAGTAAAATTTATAGATGACAGCAGCTTTCCCCTCCGCTTTCGCATATACCAAACGTCAATCCCGTAACGGCAGTAAGCCGTTTGACATATGCAAAGATTCGGCTGCTAAAAATGCGCACATAAAAAGACCGCCCGGATTTCTCCGAACGGCCTTTTTATGTATGGACTTATTTCTCTTCTTTTTTACGTTTCTTTGCAGTAATTCCCAATGTCAGAATGGCTCCCATTATAAGGAATGACCATCCTGCTATCGGTGAGCTGTCTCCGGTTCCGGGTCCCTTGCTTTCACCGAGAACCCCTACTTCAGGAGGCAGCGCTTCTCCAAGGACTCCTACTTCAGGCTGTACAGGGGCAAATGCTTCTCCCAGTACGGCTGTTGTTGCTGTAGGTGTGCCAGGTGTCGGGTCGGGTGTCGGTCCGGGGCCGGGTTCAGGTTCGGGGCCAGGTGTAACAGTATCTACCGCAAAGTGTGCGGTATAAGTTGCTGCCACATTTAAGCCATTCACTTTTGCAGGTACGTAAGTTGCATCTGTACTTACTATATCACCATTATTATTGGTCCAGTTTACAAAATGATAACCTGTTACTGCCGTAGCCGCAGAGCCCTGTGCTTCTCCCTTCACTGCCAGCAATGTTTCATCAGTTCTGCTGACACTTCCACTTCCATCAGCTACATAATTAATAGTGATTTCATTTTCAGTATATATTACCTTGAGCACATCACCATTTTCTACTTTTTCAGGAATATCCTCTGATGGTATCAGAGACTTCAGCATATCCAAAACTCTTCGTTCTGCCTTCACCAGTTCCACTCTGTCATAGCTGTATCCGGGATATTCTTTCTGCTCAATGTCCTCTACATCCAAGGTATCCGGATCGTTTACCCAAACATCCTTACTTACCTCATATGTATCTCTCGCATCTGTTTCTCCTTCTACCCAATACTCCACTCCATAGGAAATAGTCTTTGTTATAGTCATGTCTTCCTCAAAGTGTGCTGTATAGGTATCAGCTACATTCAGATTATCTACCTTCTCGGGTATAAAATGAAGTTCTTCACTTACAATATCTCCCTTGCTGTTAGTCCAATTTGTCAGTTTATAACCATAGTCCGGTTTAGCTGTGGAACCTTCTGCAATACCTGTAGCAGGTGCAAGACTTTCGTTGTCAGGATCCACGACGCCATTTCCATCAGCAAGATAAATTATTGAAATATTTTCATTTTCCTCAAAGTTTGCATAATAGGTTGCCGCTACATTCAGTCCGCCTACTTTGACAGGTGTGAAGGATACATCTGTACCTAACACATTATCATCCGCATCTGTCCAGTTTTTAAAGGTATATCCAGCTGCTGCTGTCGCTGTCGAACCTTCAGCAATTCCCGTTGCCGGTGCAATTGTCTCGTCTGTAGGATTTACGTCTCCTCCAATACGTGCTACATAATTGATTGTTACTTCTGCATTCTCTACGAAGTTCGCATAATAGGTCGCTGCTACATTCAGTCCGTCTACCTTAGCTGGTACAAGGTTGCATCTGTACCTACTTCCTTATCATTCTCATCTGTCCAGTTTACAAAAGTATATCCGGCGACTGCTGTCGCTGTCGATCCTTCTGCTACACCTGATGCAGGTGCCAGCGTTTCTTCTGTAGGAATTACCTTACCTCCGACACGCGCCACATATTTAATTGTTACTTCTTTGTTCTCTTCGAAGTTAGCATAATACGTTGCTGCTACATTCAGTCCGTTTACCTTAGCCGGTACAAAGACTGGATTTGTACTTATTTCATTATTATACTGATCCGTCCAGTTTTTAAAGGTATATCCGGCGGCTGCTGTCGCTGTCGATCCTTTTGCTACACCTGATGCAGGTGCCAGCGTTTCTTCTGTAGGAATTACCTTTCCTCCGATACGCGCCACATATTTAATTGTTACTTCTTTGTTCTCTTTGAAGTTTGCATAATAGGTTGCCGCCACATTCAGTCCGTCTACCTTAGCTGGTACAAAGGTTGCATTTGTACTTACTTCCTTATCATTCTCATCTGTCCAGTTTACGAAGGTATATCCGGCTGCCGCTGTCGCCGTGGAACCTGTTGCTGTACCTGTTGCAGGGAGAAGATTTTCTGATCTCTTGTCTACACTTCCTCCGGTACGCGCTTCATAATTAATTGTTACTGCTTCATTCTCATTAAAATTTGCATAATAGGTTGCGCCTTCATAAGCTCCATCCACTTTTTCAGGTATAAATTCAGGTGCCGTCCCCACTTCGTTGCCCTCTGAATCGGTCCAGTTCACAAACCTATATCCAGGTGACGCCGTTGCCTTCGAACCCTCTGCCGTTCCGGTTGCAGGAGACAGTGTCTCACTTCCCTTACTTACCACACCGCCTTCATTGGCAATATAATTGATTGTTATCTTATTATTTTCCTCAAAATATGCTGTATAAGTATCTGCTACATTTAAACCGTTTACTTTTTTAGGAACAAATTCGGCTTCCGAACTAACTACAGTACCTCCTGCGTTTTTCCAGTTTACAAAATGATAACCCTTCGCTGCCTCAGCCGTGGAACCTGCCGCCTTACCGCTAACCGTTTTTATTGTTTCACTGCTATTGGTAACACTTCCATTATCATCAGCCGTATAATTGATTGTGACACTATTTTCTGTATAAAGTACCTTCAGTACATCACCATTTCCCACTGTTTCAGGTAAATCTTTTGAAGGTATCAGTGCCTTTAACATATCAAGCAGGCCTTTGCTTGCCCTTACATGTTCCACTTTACTATAACTGTATCCGGGATATTCCTTTTGTTCAATGTCCTCCACATTCAGAGTATCATCATCATAAACCCATACGTCCTGGCTTACCTTATATGAATCTCTGGCTGTGCTTTCTCCCTCAAGCCAATACTCTACACTATAGGATATTGTTTTGGTTATAGTTGTATCTTTTACAAAATGTGCAGTATAGGTTTCCGCTACATTCAGGCCATTAACTTTCTCCGGTATGAATTGAAGGTCTTTACCTACCTCTTCACCTTTGCTGTTGGTCCAGTTTTCCAGCTTATAACCATAGTTCGGTGTTGCAGAGACCCCTTGGCTACTCCTGTTGCAGGTGCCAGGCCTTCACTTCCAGGTTCTACTGTTCCTTCTCCATCAGCAACATAAGTAATAGTAATATCTGCATTTTGTTTGAAGTGTGCCTCATAAGTTGCCGCAACATTTAATCCGTCTACTTTTTCAGGAGTAAATGATGCATTTGTACCTACTATATCACCCTTTTCATTTGTCCATTTTTCAAAGGTATATCCATTGGCAGCTATCGCTGTTGAGCCTTGTGCTGTTCCGTTGACAGGAGCTATTGTTTCTGACCCGAGTGATACACTTCCGCCTGTAAGTGCAACATAATTGATTGTTATATCATCATTTTCTACGAAGTTTGCCGTATAAGTTGCAGGAACATTAACCCCATTTACCTTTTGAGGTACAAATTTAAGCGTGGTACTTACAGTATTGCCATCTTTATCTGTCCAGTCTACAAAATGATATCCGGCAGAGGCCGTTGCTATTGATCCTTGCGAAGTTCCGGTTGCAGGTGCTAAACTTTCACTTGTCCGTGAGACGCTTCCGCCTTCAGTTGCCTGATATTTAATTGTAATATTTTCATTTCTGCAAAAACTGCATAATATGTCGCAGCTACGTTAACCCCGTCTACCTTTTGAGGCACAAAATTCAATTGGGTACTTACCGTATTCTCTTTTTCATCTATCCATTTCTCAAAATGATATCCGGCAGAGGCCGTTGCCAAAGATCCCTGTGCGGTTTCGGTAACAGGCAGTAAAGTTTCATATGGCCGTGAGACACTTCCGCCAGTCTTTGCTTCATAATTAATTGTAACTTTTTCATTTTCCACATAATATACTTCGATCAGTTTATTATTGGAGGTTATTTTTGTAGGAAGTTCAGGTACTATTTTATCCTCATGATAACCATTCGGACATTTATCAATGACAGAAGTTATTTCCATTCCATTGACAACTGTGTCACTTTCTGTCCAGGCAGACTGGAATATATCGCCTAAATAGTAGTGAACCTGATAAGTTACTTTCTGCTTTTCATATTCGAAAACTATATTATTTTTAGTAGAATCTATATATATTTCCTTATAGACACTAGGGTTCTGTCCCTCCGCTAATGTATAACCTCCAATCTCCGGAGCGGAAACCCAAATGGCTGCTTTTTTAGTAGTATGATTAGTAGGACCGTAAATAACTTCTTTTGTATCTTTGTCAATACCCGTAACTGTATATTTACGTTCAACAGCATTTGTATAATAGAATGTTATGATGTTTCCACTTTGGGAAAGTACCAATGATTGACTTGCTTCTACTGGAACATATCCTTTTTCTTCCAAATCAATGGCCCATTCTGTTACTGTCTTACCAATCCTTTGATTTGATACTAACTTTTGCTCGTTTAATATCGTATCCGTCCCCTGTTCCAAATAATTCACTACATAAGATGTATAATTTTTAGGAGACCAATGAGCGTACAGCGTAAAACCATCTTTTACCGGCGAACCAAAGTCATACTTTGTACCACCATCAGCTTGTGTATACCATCCCAGGAAATTATATCCCTCTCTCACTGGACTTTCAGGTTCATCAACAGTATTTCTGTACTCAACCTTTACGGTTACTTTGTTTCCCTCTTTATAATTCTCATCAAAAATAACCGAATATGTTTTTACTTTCCATCCTGCATATACTGTCATATTATTTGCAGGCATGATATCTCTTCCCCACTGCACACTACTCTTTGCTCCCGGATCATAGTACCATCCGGTAAAATCATATCCCTCTCGTACAGGAGTCCCATTGGGAGCTGTAATAGCAGCTTCATATTTATAGGTCTTGGAACCAGGTGCATTACTGCCACCATTTGCAGAAAACTCAATCGTATAAGAATTCCTTGTATAATACAAGTAATTATTTGTTGACAAACTTCCTCCTACCTTCCGAGGAACATTTCTACTATCATTAGGATTAAATGTAAATCCAGTAATCGGATATCTATCCTGCTCTGTTAATTCCCAATAACTTTGACTAGATGTAAAAGAATCCAAATGATGCTCTAAATAGGAACTGCCTGATACAGGTTCCACCATATAGTGAATATTAAATTTATTTCTTCCTGTTGAACTTTTTTCAAAACTCATTTCCTGTGCAGGCATAACCTGCATGCCCGCATAATACTTACCATCTCCACCATAAAAATTTTTCCATAAACTTTCACGAGGCCACTTATCATTAATCCATGCCCCATAAAGTTCTGTAATAGTATAAAGCGGATTTCGATCTTTAGCATCTTCAAAAAATTTTAAAGTAAATGTTTTTCTATTATAATATACATTAACTACCGTAGAACCATCCACTTCAATTGTTTTCCCTGTATCCATTTCAGAATACGTAAATCCAGTCTTATCCAGTTTGATTTTTGACAATTCTGATGAACTTATATCTGGAATATCAGATGAATTTACTACTCTTCCCACATTTCCATTTTTGGTTTGGCTATAAAGAAAATCATAATTATTTCCAGTCGGTTTCTGTATCCAATACATAATCTTGTAATTGGCAGTTGCACTCGTATCAATCTTCCAAGATGCTGTAACAAGCATATTTTCTATTAATGAGAAGTTCGTTACCTTATTTCCTTTATTATCCATCCATCCATCAAAAAGATATCCATCCTTTGTTGGTGTTTGTTCCATGCTTAAGGAAATCTGGGTTTCAAAAGGAGCTTCAATTGCTGTCACATAGCTGCCTCCTGCCGAATCGAAGCGGACTGTATAATTCAATCTCGTATACTCAATAACTATAACCGTATTTTTACCAATTGAAGTATTTTCAACAACCCCTGCTTCAAACCCTTTTACATTTTTGGCCTGTGCATCAGTTTCTGTTCCATACATCCCTTGCTTTATTTCATTTTCAATTTCAAAATCCCCATCTAATTTCTGAAATTTGTGTTGCACTGTATATGTAGTTTCTGTAGGATTATAATTTACATTAACAGTCAGGTCTTTATCCGACATTGTACCTTGTACAACTGTCAAATCAGCTTGGTATCCCTCTATCACAGGAGATGTTCTTTTATACGCACTTCCTTCTCTTACATCTACATAATAAGTATCTGCAGCTTTACGTCCAGCCATCATTCCTGCATTTTCACTGTATACATAATTAATTGTAAGAGTGTGTATAGGTTTAACGGAAGAAGGATCTAAAACCATTATATCCTTATGTGCCTCATATCCATCCACCTTAACTGTTATATTTACCGTACCTTCTGCAACTCCAGTAACGATACCGCCCTCGTCCACGGTTGCTATATTGTTATTATCACTAGACCAAATAATCTCTTTTGCCTCAGCATCATTCGGCTCAAATACTGCTTTTAATGTAATGGTCTTTCCTATATTAACAATATCAGGACCTTCTATTTTTAGGCTTTCAACAGATACAGAAGGAGCATTAACTTTTACATCCACGGAATCTGTAAAATCACCGTCCACTGTTTTCACAGTGACTGTTGTATTCCCTGCTGCCAAAGCATCAACCTTGCCATCTTCATCAACAGTTGCAACCTCTTCATTTGAAGAACTCCAGATTACAGATTGATTAGATGCGTTTTCAGGACTGATAGTATATTTAAAGGTATATGAATCACCAACTGTCAATTCGCCAATTTCAGGATTTGTAATTGATATTCCGGTAACTTCTACTGGTTTATTTTTAATTTGGATTTCAATACTGTCTGTCTTCGTGGCATGGCTTACTATAAATCTCCCATAGGTATATTCAACACTAACTTTTACATTCACTATCCCAGCAGCCTTTGTATGAAGTACTCCCGTACTGCTGTCAATTGTAGCAAATTCGCTTCCGTTTACAATCTCCCAAGATTCAGAGTCTACATCCTCTTCATCTATATTTGTTCTACTATATGTAAGAGTTAAATCAGTACCGGCATAAACATCTCCCTCTACCGGATTAATTGTTACTTTTCCATTGCGCGTAGATGCATATAATGCAACATTGGCTGCTGCCGGCTCTGCAATAATATCTACAGTAACATTCTCTTCAATATTATTTAATGTATATACACCATCTGTTTCTGTAAGGACATTGCCGTCCGCCTTCACTTCCTTAATGTGATATCCCTTAGACTCATCAGCTTCTACTGAAAACTGTAAGTCTTTTCCTTTTTCCACTTCAGCATTGGTAACGGCTTCTCCGTCTACCTTGACTGTAGCTTCTCCGGATATATTGAAGTTGACTGCATAAGTCACTTTATTGTTTTCTGTGATTTCCTCCGTATCTGTCACGGACTCTTCCGTTTCCAGCTTATCTTCGTCAGATACAGTAGTGGTTTTACTCTCAGTCTCTGTACTTTCTATGCTGGTATCTGTAGAACTTTCTATGCTGGTATCTGTAGAATCTTCTGACGGATCCACAGTTCCCTCGTCAGTAGTCTGCGTTCCTTCCGGGACTTCCGACTTTTCCTCATTTTCCAAAGAATCTGATGAAGGTGCTGAGGTGTCTCTTCTCCTGTCTTATCCTCAATTGTGTTTGATTCCGGTTCACCCGCTTCTTCCGTTACCGATTGTACTTCCGCGGCATTAACAGTCATCCTGTCATTTCCCAACGTAGTGGCAACCAGAACAAAAACAAGCAAGAACGCCCAAAATCTTTGTAATGACTTTGCCTTTTTCATTCTTCTTTCTCCTCTCTTTTTAAACAACTCTGAACTAAAACCCCTGAATTTCCTAACTGCTTTTACCTTCTTCTTCATCCAAAGCGCTGTCGATAAGCTTTATCAATTCCAAGGCGCTCCGGAAATGCTTTGTAACTCCCCTCTCCGTCCAGGATATGGAGCCCTGCCATGTGGCATTCTGTCTGCTGGTTACCCGGACAATAAAGGAAGCTTTGTGTCCTACCAGATTTTTACTATCCTGCTCATCCCGCACTGCTTCGCCTCCTTGTCTGCTCCTGTTTGAAAAATTGTTTCAGTATACTGTCCCGGGTTACTGCATGAGGAAATTTAAAATTATTAACGGATACGTCTAACTTTATAATTCATATCTCCCTCATCATTAACTTGAGTATAACTATCACCACGTAACACCAACCGTTACATTTTTTGAAATAATGTTACAATTTCAAATTTTTTTTATTGCACAAAAAAAAAGACAGAACAAACGCCCGGATTATTCCAGGCGTTCATTCTGTCTCAATATTTCTTATTATTTATTTTATTTCCATATCAGTCCCAAAGGGAATTCGTCTTGGTAAAAGTTATATTCTCTTTCGGCAGGCTGTCTTCAGCTGCGGGCTGCACCTTGTATTCTATAGCGGCACGGGCCTTCAGGCCAAAGCTGAGGAAGCGTCCGTCAATCCTGTGCTGAATGATCACACAGTCTTCCAAACGAAGTCCATTTAGCAGCATCAGGTACTGATTCATTCCATAACGTGTATAAAAATCACCCTTCCTCAGGGAAGTTCCTATGGCCAGTTTCAGCTTTTCCATGTATTTTTCCAGCTTTACCTCATCGGTAAGGGGGCGCCCTTCCCGATCTACCATGGTACACAGCATAAGATAGGCGGACTGCCCGTTACGTTCCAGCATTCGGCATACTATATGATAGCAGTCGGTAAAACCGGGATAGGTGCAGAAATAAGCTCCGGACTGGAATTTTTCTTCCTGAAGCCCCTGTTTGATATCAGTCATAACCACCGCATGATACTGAACCTTGTCGCTCATGGCATGGAATCTTTCCACCATTTCCTCCGACGGAGTAAGGCCCAGTTCTTCAAAATAGAAGGTAGTTGCTTTTTCATACACTTCCATTGCTTCCTTGAAACGTCCCAATGACATAAGACAGTCAATCTGAAGAAGATAAAACTCCTCATAGGGATAATAACGGCAGGCCTGCTCACTCAATTCCAGAAGTTCCTCATGCCTGTCCTGCTTCAGCAGAATAATCTCCGCTTCCTTCAGACATTCAAAATATTTTTTCTGGTAATCCGCACAGGCTATCGCCACCCATTCTTCCCCGCCAAGCTCCGGCAGGAAATCACCTTGATATACACGGCAGGCCTTCATGAGATAAGAAAGTTTGGATTCCTCATCCGTTTCCATTTCTGCCTGCTCATATGCATTTACAAAAACTTCCGTATCCAGTTCTACCGGCACCTCATTCCGATCCCAGAAATAATTGCCCAGCTTAATCCGGATACAATCTGCATCCTTGAAAGCTTCTGTTTTTTTAAGATATTTGCGCAGGCGATGAGCATTAACCCGCAAAGTCACTGCCGGATCCTCCAGCACATCATTCCCATACAGCCTGTCTATCAGCTGCTTTCTGGGAATACCTGCATTCCCGGCAGCCAACACACTGATCAAAAGCTGGATCATCTTCGTCGTATTAGCATATTCCAATGGAATGGGTTCCTTCCCCTGGGAAAGACTAAAACCACCTAACATATTCACATTAATAATTTTTTTGTCTTCCATTATCCCTCTTCATTTCTATTTGTAAGCTGCTTGAGCATAATAGTTACATCCATCATAAGTTTAGTATAAAAATATTATCCTTTTTTGTCAACGAAAAGCACCATGATAAAAATAATATTCTTTTTAACTAATCCTGAACCATCTGATTTCATGAACGTTTTCTGAAATAAAACATAAAAACTCTTTTCTGCGCTCCGGTCAGGCATTTTGCTGCTGACTTTTATGGTCAACGGCAGTATAATAAAAAATAACGATTGTACATAAGGAGGGTTTTATGAAATTTGACACCATACATCACGTGGCATTGATATGTTCTGATTATAAAGCTTCCCGGCACTTCTACGTGGATTTGCTGGGTTTTGAAATCATCAGGGAAAATTACCGGGAAAACCGGGGAGATTATAAGCTTGATTTAAAGCTGGGGGATTGTGAACTGGAGCTTTTTGCCATCCCGGGCAGCCCGGCACGCCCCAGCTATCCTGAAGCCTGCGGTTTAAGGCATCTGGCCTTCCGGGTCGGCTGCATCGAAGATACGATCCGGGAGCTTCAGGAGCTTGGTATCGAAACGGAACCTGTGCGAATTGACGAGTTCACTCAGAAAAAGATGACTTTTTTCAAGGATCCGGACGGGCTTCCTCTGGAACTGCATGAATAAGGGAATGGCGGGGCTATGCCAACGCCCCGCCATGGAATTCACATTCATAGACCTTTTGGTTTCTGTAATAGATCTCTTCCCTTCCCTGAAACCACTGCATGTTTCCCTGCTGTGAACAGTGGTAAACATATTCCCCTTTCCGGTAGAGCTCCGGCCCGCGGAAGGGGGCTTCTTTTTGCACATGGGAAAGAGCCTCTTTTAAGAACCGGGAGTTAAAGCCGTCCGCCAGAATACGTCCGGCATAATTCATTGACCAGATCGGTATTCTTTTATCCTGCTGCTTTTCCCAGACCGCTTCTTCTCCTGAAAAGGCTGTACCTCCCAGATAGGTATCCAGATATAGAAAATCTTCATCCTCATAAATGAAATCATGGGAAAGGGGCCGGCAGGGCTGTTTTTCTTCCGTACCGTTTCCTGCATAGCTGTTCTTTTTAGCGCTGAGAAGAAATTCCGCCAGCTTTTGAGAGGACAACGGAAAAGCAGGGAGCGTTCCTGCAGTCTCCGTACATTCATTTCCATATATCAGGGCATCCACTGTTACTCCAAAAATATCAGCAAGCAATGTAAGATTGAGGATATCCGGATAGTTTGCTCCCTTTTCCCATTTTGCCACGGCCTGGCGGGAAACCTGAAGCTTTTCAGCCAGATCCTCCTGGGAAAGGTTATGGGCTTTACGGTATTTTTGCAGGTTGAAAGAAAAATGGATTGCAGTCATGGCAGCCTCCTGTATGGTGTTTTTCTTACTATTATACCCGCACTTTTTTCCATATGCCACCAACAGAGGCTTGTCAGACTGACAACCACAGGTTCCGTGCCGGTCCGCATTTTCTTCTGCTCCGTTTTCATCTAATTCCTGTCGAAGGTAATTTTGCTGATGAGGTGTCTTGCTTTATCCGCGTCCTTCTTTTTGACCAGTACTTCATATTCTTTGGAGGAATCCGGCTTTATGCCAAAACTTCCTGTCACTGCCCGGGACGCTCCCAGGCCTGTGCCGCCGGAAAGGTCACGGACCTTCGTCGTATACCAGATATGATTGGAGGCCAGGACGTCCCTCACCCTGGTAAAGTTAGACAGGGAAAAACCCGAAAAAATACGCTCCTTAAACAATCCCATCTGTATCACCCTTCTTCCATGATCAGCAGATTCCATGGCTGAACCTGCAGTCTTTCCCCCTTATCCACTTCCCTGCCGGAAAACAATTCGCGTCCTTTATGGCCGCTGCCGCATTCCTGAAGTTCCCTTGAATAATTCAGGTAATAAGTAACACGGTTTCCACTGCAGTTCCTGCCTTCTCTTATAATCAGGGGAAAATGAATTTCCTGTTTCCAGGTCCACCAGCCTTTTTCCTGCCATATTTCTGTAAGCAGAGCTTTCAGATAGGCAGGCGAGGTCATACAGCCCATATAAATACAGAGGCCTTTGCCGAATTCTTTTCTGGTGACCGCCGCATAGGCTTTCCATGCATAATGGTCATATCCGGAAATCACCTGAGCGTCCCCATTTTCCAGAAGCTCCATAAACAGCCGGGCCTTTCTCTCTTCTTCCGAAATTTGGTATGAATCCCCCATCAATCCCACATTGACAGGCGCTGTGAACTGGTTATAGGTAATACCGAAGCATTCCTTCAGCAGATGAGGCTGGACATCCGGCCAAACCTTTACATGTTCATCGGTAAAAGCTGTTTTAAAGGTAGCCAGTACACAGCCGCCCCGGGCCGCATAATCCTTAATCCGCTGCAGGCATTCTTCCGGAGCGGAGTAAAGGGCTGGCACAAACAGCATATCGTACCGATCCAGCTCCTTTTCATCTGTACTCACAAAATCACATTCGATGTTCATTTCATACAGAGCATCATAAATCCATCTTACCACGTCATTATAATTGACTGTGTTCCCGCCGTCTGCCGGGAAGGGGAACCATTTCAGGGCTGAAAGGGCTTCATTGCTTACCATGATGGCTGTTTTATTCTCTTTTTTCAGATGAACCAGGCTGGGGCTGAGTTCACGGAACTGCCGGCCAATGCAGCAGGCTTCACGATAAACTGCATTTTCTTCCAGGTCATGGCTGAGAAGGCCTTTCCAGTATGTTTCGCAGGCGTTGTGAATGGAATGCCAGTGCCAGTACATAACGGAATCCGCACCGCTGGCCAGATGGCTGAAAGCCTGCAGCCGCAGCTGGCCTTCATAGGGCGTCCATTCGGGAAAGCCCTGGGCTTCTGTTTCTATCAGTAAATAGTTATCTTTTTTCAGGGAACGGATAAGGTCGCCGCCGAAAGCAATTTCTTTACCTGTCAGCAAATCCTGTGTGGGATGGTAAATATCACAGCCGGCTATGGTTACCGCTTCGGCTGCTTTGAAATGATCCACATCGGGCTGTACTCCATGGGAATACCCTTTCCATTCAAAATCAAAATTATGAGTGATAAACTGGTCTTCCCTTTTATATTCTCCTACGATCTCCGCCTGTCTTTTCAGGAAATCCGTAACAAGCTGTCTCTGGAATTTTTCAAACTCACAGCCAAGGCTTCCGTTAATCGTACCGGTTACGCTGGGGAATTCTTCCCAGGAATTGATGCGGTTGCTCCAGTAAGCAAGGCCGAAGTCATGATTGAAGCGTTCCAGGTTTCCGTCATATTTTTTACGGATGTATCTGACAAACATCTGCTGTACATTTTCACTGCTGGTACCGAAATGCTTGGTTTCGTTATCCAGCTGAAAACCGATGACACAGCGGTATCCCTTAACCGCCTCCATCAGTCTGCGTATGATCCGCTCCGCGAAGAATCGATAGGCAGGATGGGTGATATCCATGATCTGCCTGGCACCGTAAGGCCTTCTGCCGCTTCGATCCGTGACCATGACCTCCGGGTAAGCTTTTGCCATCCAGGCCGGTATGGCGTAGGTAGGGGTTCCCACAATAACGTAAAGGCCTTCTTTTTCACAGGCATCCAGAACTTTGGTTACATGGGAAAAATCGAAAACACCCTCCTCCGGTTCTTCCGTACTCCATGTGGATTCCGCGATCCTGATGACGTTGATTCCAGCCTTTTTCATCATACTGATGTCTTTGTCCAGCCTTTCATAAGGCATGTATTCATCGTAATATGCTGCTCCGTATAGCAATTGATCCATGGCTCATCCTCCTGTTTTATCTGATAGTTCTATCATATAAAGGTTCGGCGGGATCCGCAAGACGGATTTATGTGGACAGGTGTCCATGTTTTTTTTAAGGGAAATTTCAATGGTTCATTTTCCACATGCATATGCAGTCTGTAATGTAAATAGCTTAAATGGTCACGCAGTACGTAACCATTTGAAAATTTATGATAACAATACAGCCCTAAATAATTCTTTAGTCTGTAAAGTCTATTGACGGTGAATATGAGCAGGATTTTCGTTGTTCAAAATCGTATTCATATAAAATACATCTACCAAAACCCATTGAATTTTGCCCTAAGAAAAACATGAATGCATTGGGAGCAGAAGCAAAAATATGCAGTACTGCCTGCCGCTCTTTAGTAGTTCTTTGCGATATGGCATTATAAACTGCATTAGCAAGAATTGCTGCATGATTTCCATCCACTGTTGAAAAATTTGTAGTACCGCCTTCACTTGGAGTACAATTAATAATACGCCCAATTGTCAGATTGTTCTCTTTAATAAAATCAATCACATCTTTGTGAATATTGCGAGTAACATTTAGAATTAATGCAGTGTCATATTGATTTTCACTAAACGTTTCATATAATATATCCCAATTACAATA
>VOFI01001793.1_pt1 | contig 19835 bp, 29 predicted proteins | sample 5384131 | NCBI WGS metagenome assembly VOFI01 (sample SAMN12384728, study PRJNA508395) | human gut metagenome | isolation source: healthy gut H | host: Homo sapiens
CTCTGAATTGCCAGAAATAATGGGCATTAGCGATAGAATTATAGTTATGCATGATGGTGAGATTACCGGCGAGTTCCAACGTGAAGAGTTTTTCAGAACAAAGCATCATGACCTGTGCAATCGGGAGGAGAAAAGAATGAACCTGAATTCTAAACAAAAGTTTCTTGAATTGAGCAAGAGATATTCTACACTTATTATCATCATCTTTTTTGACCGTGTTATTCACCGCGCTGAACCCGCGCTTTCTGTCTGCAGTCAATATTACGAATATCGTTCGCCAAGCAGCCATTATGATAATCGTTGCATGCGGAGCTACATTCATCATGATTGCTGGAGATGTTGATATTTCCTGCGGGGGTGTTGCATGCTTAGCTTCAATAATAGCTGCAATTTGTATGACAAAAGGCATGGGAATCCTGGTATCTATAACTGTTGCTGTACTTACCGGTACTCTTTTTGGTCTGTTATCTGGCATATTGGTATCCCGTTTTGCATTCCCCATGATTGCAACACTATGTGTAACAAATCTTACTATGGGTATCGGGAACTTGATTACGAATGGAACAGCAATCTATGATTTGCCTGACGAAATTCTTGGTTCTTGGTCGTGGTTATATAGGTCCAATTCCTGTGCAGGTTGTTATCATGGCAGTTATTACAGTTATATCAGGTATTGTGCTTTCCAGTACAACTTACGGCCGCTATATTTATGCAATAGGCGGTAATCCCAAAGTTGCAAAACTCTCCGGAGTAAATGTATCAAAACTTAAGGTAATTTATTTTATGGTAGGCGGGGCTCTTTCAGCACTCGCTGGTGTATTGATTACGAGCAGAATGGGCACCGCACAGCCGACTTTGGGTACAAACTGGCCAATGGAAACCATCGCTGGCATCGTTATTGGTGGTACACATTTTCAAGGCGGTAGTGGCAGTATCGTAAATAGTGTTTTGGGTGTCTTGCTTATGACTATGATTACTAATGGTCTCAATCTGTTAGGGGTTTAATACATTCTGGCAGTCTGTCGTTACTGCACTATTGTTGATTATTACGATTGTAGTAGTACATTCCAGGATCGAAAAAAAAAAGAGTTTGCTGTAAATGAAATGTTTTTAATCTTTGAATGAAGAGGAGGAGTATGATGTTTGATATTGTAGGAATCGGCGAATGCGTAGTCGATATGACACCAGCCGGGGAATCGGAAAAAGGAAATGCTCTTTTTGAACGCCAGCCGGGCAGCGCACCCAGCAATATGCTTGCTTGTGCAGCTAAGCAAGGCCTCAAAACGGCCCTAATTAGTATTGTCGGAGACGATTCTTTCGGTCATTACCTCGTCGGAGTTTTAAAAGATGTTAATATCGATGTCCGTGCAGTACATTTTTTCTGAAAAATTTACCAACATTTGTTGCATTGGTTGACTACGACGACCGCGGGGATAGACGTTTTTTAAAATGCAGCTGGAATCTTCCCTTTCGGGATTTTCTCCTGACCATTTAGACAAAGAACTAATTAGCCGAGGCAAAAACTTGTTCACATCGCTGGTTCTATGCTGGCGTGGCCTGATTCTCTAGAAGCAATCCGTCAAGCAATTGACTTTGTACATGAAGAAGGAAAACTTGTCAGTTGTGATGTAAATTGGCGTGAGATGTTGTACGATCAAGGTATGCAAACTATAGCAAAGCCGATCCTATATGAAATGGATATCTTAAAGATGTCTGAAGAAGAAATGAGGAATCTCTTTATACCGGGACAAGCGATTTAGTAGAGGGTACGAAAATATTGTGTGAAGCCGGCATTAAGCTAGTAGCTGTGACGCTTGGGGCAGAGGCTGCTATTATCGCTATAAAAACGGATCAGGCCGGCTGTATACTTATGACACAAAAGTAGTGGATACAAATGCTTCTGGTGACCATTTACAGCGGTTATGCTGGCTGGTCGGCCGAATACAGTTACGATATAGACTCTATTTCCAATGACATATGTGCCACATTATATGGAACGAGCAAACGCGGGAGGCGCTGTTTGCCGCAAACCGGCACCAATCTATGCTGTTCCATCGGTTGAGTAAAATAGATAATTGCATGAAAAACCGCCTCTTTAAAGTTAGATTGAGAAAGGAGATAAGTGTATGTTGAAACGTGGTATGCTGAACGCACAGGGGAAAAATTCCTTTTAGCAAGAACAGGTCATTTGGATTGCTTTGGGAATTACCGATGCTGGATTCAACATTCCTGAAGGAATTGAGAGTTCAATGGGTTTTATGGTGAAACCTAATTTACCTGAGTTACTGGACGTTCTAGATATAATTAAGAAAGAAATTGCTATAGAAAAAATCTTCCTTGCAGATAAAATTATTTGATTACGCTCCGAACTAAAGGAATATGAAAAACGTTTTACAAAAAAAAGATTGAATTTATTCCTACGGACAACCGTTCCGTGAAAAGATGAAACAATGTAAAGGCGCTTTTTAGAACTGGCCAATATTGGCTCCACTGTCCCAATGTTATAATTCAAGCAGGATGTACCTACGAAGAGGATATGTGGACTAAGTTCAGTTTTTTGCAAACAGTTTGGCAAGAGGTGTAAACATATGAAAAAAATGAATCTTGCAATTTTTGGGAACAGGAAATATTGCAGCACAGATGGCTGACACTGTTTCCAGAATGAACAATGTTGTTCTTTATGCTTGTGCATCAGAACACAAGAAAAATCAGAAGACTTCAAAAATAGATTCGGCGTTCTAAACGCTTATGGCTCTTATGCTTCAATGTTGGAGGACGACAATATTGATTTGGTATATGTGGCTACACCACACTCATTGCATTATGAACATACGATGTTATGTTTGAATAAGGAAAAGCTGTATTGTGTGAAAAACCCTTCGCTTTGAATTATATACAGGCTAAAGAAATGATTGACACAGCACGCGAAAAAGAAGTTGCTTTTTGGCAGAAGCAAGTGGATGCGCTATCAGCCAATGACAAAAAAAATTTGTGATTTAGTTGATAGTGGAATTATCGGCACGCCCAGATTGTTGCTTGCTAATAAAGGTGAGCTCGATCTAATCGGATTTGCGCCGGAACGAGCTGGTAGTACCCTGCTTGGTTTAGGAGTCTATGCAATCAACAATGCATTTCTCGTTTTTGGTAATAACTATGAAGATGTTTACATCAACAGCTATTTTCGAAGAGAGAACGGTCTAGATGGCGCAAAATGCGATTATTTTGAAGTATGCTAATGGAAAGATGGCTATGTTAAGCAGTAGCATGATTGCGGCGACAAGTAATAAGTGGTATATCTGCGGCGATGATGGTATGTTGGAAATTCAAAGGGTTAAGCAGACTGAAAAACAGTAAGGCATTATAATCGTAAAAGAGAACTGGTACAAGAATTTAATGCTGAAGGCTTAGATACAGGCTATGAATACGAAGTACAGGCCTGTATGGAGGCCCTTGAAAGCGGCGCGCTACCGAATGCCCTCAAATGCCGCATGAGGAGACGATTGCAGTTATGAAGCTTATGGATCGTCTTCGGGATGATTGGGGTTTAAAGCTTGTGGGAGAATAATAAACTGTTGGCGAGACGAGTTGATGTAGCTTGCGCCGGCGATTAATCGCCCTATTGACCAATTGAACAAATTGTGTTTTTGTTCAAACGTATAGTATAGTGCGGCGAAAGTGACTCCTATCTCCCATCTAAATACGAAGAGCGCGTCATTTTGCTCCCTCTATGAGAGACTGATATGATCCCCTAAGGTAGACCGCCAAAATATCGTAAGCGTCAAACCTCCCCGCGTATAAAGGTCGCCATCTCAAGGAGAACTGTTGCTCACCGAGATGGCGGTCTTTTATTTATGAGGCATATAGCATTCTTCCGGAGCATTTGCGGGAAGCAGCTTTTCAGCCTATGCTTCATCAGTTTCGCTCAGCTGCGGCGCGTTTTGCAGGAGCCATAGCAGATAACGGTACGGATCTAAGCCATGTCCGGCAACGGCGACCAGAGCGCAAACTCCATCGGCATCGCGTATGACGCCATCGTCAGCCCGGTCTCCGAAGCTGTCGTCAACGCTTCCGTCGCGTCCGTTCTGTTCGTGATCTGCTGGGATGCGGTCTAAGCCGCACCCATCCATCGCCGGGGAACCTGCTTCCCCGGCAGCTTTTATCATAGGAGGATTCACTTTGAAAACAAAACGAATTCTTGCGCTGTTTCTGGCTGTCGTGACCTGCCTGTCTCTTGCCGTTTCCGCATCCGCGGCAAGCATTTCAGATTTCAAGGATGTGGACAACAAAAGCATGGTACGCGGAAGCTGCTTAACCGCCGCTGTGAATAACGGCTTGCTTTAGTGACGCAGATGACGCTTGTGACGCTGTTTTGAGGATATCCCTATACCATATCCCAGATTCAGCGTCATTAGCGTCATCTGCGTCATTCTGATTTTTGTGTTTCTCGTAATATCATTATTTTTTGTTTCGAGCAGTAGTAAACTGCAAGCGTCATTTCGCTATAAGCGTGACGGTGATGACGATGGTGACGGTGTTCGTGGGATGGGGTAAAGGGGTATATCAAAAAACATCGTCATCACCGTCAGCATCGTCATTCTACAGGCAAGCCGTTTTAATCTGCGGCTTGCCTGTTTTATTTTGAGTAATGTGGCAGGGTTTTTGCCCCGTTTCCTGTTAAAATGGATTTAGATATTTTGTAAAAGTTCAAGGGTTTTTAGCACAATGGGTGATATGCTGGTTTTGAAGTGTAATTTTGGCGTTTAGTCAGATGCGAAATCATTTAAAAAATTTTTTCTTTGCGACATATTTGACCGTTTCTCAGCGGCTATATAGTAGAGGTGCTTTTTCAAAAATTTTGAGGACATGTTGCAAAAGTTGCAATTGCTTATCTGTATGATATGATTTGAATCTTTCAAAAAAATTTGAACTTTTTCTAAACAGTTTTAAAAACCTCGTAATTTTTTCGCCGTTCTCAGCGGCTATATAGTAAAGACCTTTTTATTTTTTTACATAGGAGGAACCCATGAACACGGAATTTCAAGATTTACCCAATGTTGTAAGTCCCAAGGAGGTGCAAACTTACTTCGGTATTTCGCGCTCAACCACCTATCGGATATTTCACGACGCGGCTTTTCCTGCGTTCCACATTGGGAAACCGACTGCTGGTGCGGCAGGATGAACTGCTGGACTGGCTGGAACGGCAAAAGGTCAATAAAGCCCAAAAACGAGAACCCGAAGATTGTCGGGTCTGATGAATAGCTTTGTGGTCGTACCTGTGGTAGTCTTTGTGTCACGAAAGGAGACGATGCACCGTGAAAGACACATCTAAAGCCCCCTGCGCCGCGGGCATAACGAGGGGCAACATCCGTCGGCGAACAGACGGGCGGTGGGGGGTTCGGCTATCCGCCGGAATCGACTACAAAGACCGGTAAGCCCCGGCGTACATCCACCTGCTGTAACACCAGACAAGAGGCAATCGCCATTTTACAGCAGCAAGCCCATGAAGTCCGCGCACAGGGCTGGCGCGATCCGATTTCCGTGACACTGGGAGAGTGGTATGAATACTGGCTGGACACCTATATGAAGGACACCGTCAAGCAATCTACTTACGCCAGCTACCGCAGTTATCTCAACAAGCACTTTTGTGTGCTGGGGAAAATTTTTGCTAAAAAAGTTAGAACCGCACACCTTGCAGGGGTTTTACAACTACAAATTCCGCGAGGAAGGGCTGTCCCCCAAGACCTTGCGCAACTACCACATGGCATTGCACAAGTGCTTACAGCAAGCATAAAAGAGCGTCTGCTGATTTACAATCCCTGCGATGCCGTGACCTTGCCCAGCGGAGAAAAGCCCGAAATCAGCGTATTTACCAACGACCAGCAGCGGGCGCTGGTGCAAGCCAGCTACCGCCACCGCTATGGCGTGTTTATCCGCTTAGACCTGTGTACCGGATTACGCATGGGGGAGTTGCTGGCACTGAAAGTGGGAGGACATCGAGTTCAGCACCGCCCAGCTTCATGTCCGCCGTACCATCAACCGCCTTGCCAAGTACGAAGCCCACGATGGCGAAAACAAAACCGAAATCGTATTCGGCACACCCAAAACCAAGAACTCCCGCCGCACGATTCCGCTGACCCGCACAATGGCAGACGAGCTTGCCCGCTGGAAACAGCAGCAAGCGCAGGACAAGATTCGGGCAGGGGATAAGTACACCGACGATGGCTTCATCGTCACCAACGAGTTTGGTCACTACTTTGAGCAGAAAACTTTCAAGGATTACTATGACCGCCTGTTGAAAGATGCCGACATCGGGCACTTTACCTTCCACGCCCTGCGCCACACGTTTTGCCACCCCGTGCGCTGGAGCGCGGCATGGACTACAAGACCCTGTCAGCCATCCTCGGTCACTACTCGGTAGCCTTCACAATGGACACCTACGTCCACAGCACGGACGAACACAAACGGCCAAATGGACAAGATGGACGATATGTTCGGGGTGCAGTACAGCATCTCCGTAGAGAACCAGCCTTATCCTGTGCTTTGTACACTCTCGGCAGAACGGCTGCACCGCCCATGTTCCTGACTTCCCCAAAGTTACCGCACAAGCCCCCACGCTGGAAGCCGCCCTGCTGGAAGTCAAGCAGCAAATCCAAAAAGCCCTGCGCCAGTACAAAAAACCGCCCATTCCCACCAAACAGGAACAAGATCGTCGTACCGCAGAACAGCGTGTTGGTACTTGTCAAGGCTGAGCTGACCGCGCAGACCGATCCTATTTTTACCCCGCCAACTCCGCAAAATTTATCCAAATGCCGACGAGCTCATCATGGCGGAGGCGACACCTGTTTCGCGGAAACCGGCGATGTTGGCACCGGCGACGGCGTTGCCCTTCATGCCGTACTTTTCGGCAGTGGCGGCAGCGGTCTTATAGATGTTGACCATGAGTATTTGTGCAGGCGCTCATCCACTTCCCTTCGGGTCCAGGACAGGCGCAGGCTGTTCTGGCTCATTTCCAAGGCCGGAGGTAGCAACGCCGCCAGCGTTGGATGCCTTAGCCAGGGCAAAACAGGATGCCGTTCTGCTGCAGGTAAGCGATGGCATCAGGGGGTGGAAAGCATGTTGGCGCCCTCGGCTACCAGTAGCAGCCATTGGCAACCAGAGCCTTGGCACCGTCCGACAGCAAACTCGTTCTGGGTGGCGCAGGGCAGGGCGATGTCGCAGGGGACGGTCCAGATGCCCCGGCTGCCCTCGACGTACTTAGCGGTGGGGGACATACCAGGTAGGTCTTGATGCGGGCGCGCTTGACCTCTTTGATCTCCTTGATGACCTTATAGTCAATGCCGTTTCTCGTCCACGATGTAGCCGTTGGAGTCGGACATGGCGATGACCTTGCCGCCCAACTGGGTGGCCTTCTGGTTGGCGTAAGGTGGCCACGTTGCCCGGAGCCGGAGATGACCACGCGCTGGCCCTCGAAGTTTTGCCGGCGTCAGCCAGCATCTCCTTGGTGAAGTAGCACAGGCCGTGCCGGTAGCCTCGGTACGGGCGAGAGAACCGCCGGGGGATGCCCTTTACCGGTCAGCACGCCGGTGTACTCATTCTGCAGGCGCTTGTACTGGCCAAACAGGTAGCCGACCTCACGGCCGCCAACGCCAATATCACCGGCGGGCACGTCGGAACTGCCTGCCGATATTGGCGGTACAGAAACTCGGTCATAAAAGCTCTGGCAGAAACGCATGACCTGTCAGACTTTGCCGTGGGGTCAAAGTCAGCGCGCGCCCTTGCCGCCGCCCTGGGCAGGGCGGGGGTCAGGCTGTTCTTGAAGCACTGCTCAAAGCGGGAGAACTTCAGGATAGACAGGTTGACAGAGGGGTGGAAAACGCAGGCCGCCTTTGTAGGGACCGATGGCAGATTTGAACTGCACACGGTAGCCGCGGTTGGGACTGGATCTGCCAGCGTCATCGACCCAGGCACACGGAACATGATGATGCGCTCGGGCTCGACCAGGCGCCTCGATCAGGCCGGCCTTCTCGTACTCGGGGTGGGCAGCCACAACAGGCTCCAGGCTCTCGAGGACTTCCTCAACAGCCTGCAGAAACTCCTTCTGCTCGGGGGTTGCGCTTTTGCAAGGCCCTCATATACACACCCTGCAGGTAAAGCATTCTGAATTGCCATAAAACGACACTCGCTTTTATATAATTTCAAACACCGCCTTCATGTTACCACCACAAAAGAAATTTTCAAGAGTTTTTTTGTTTACTTTTCAAAATTTTGTTTGCGGCAGGCGTGCCGGTGTTCTTGTCTTGTGGACAAATCGGCGTTTTTGCGCATAATTATACAACCGTTCATTCTGTCGCATACATCGTGACCCACGCGGTGGGCTGCCGTCGGCCAAAAAGTCTGCCGGGTCCCCAGAGGGCGTAGAGGCTGTACTGCGGGTCATAGCTGTCGCGGGGGTTGGCGGTTGTCAGCCATTGGCCCGACGCGGTGCAGGCCAGCAGCAGCGGGGCGGCGCACGCCCTCCGCCGTGACCGCGGGGGCCGGGAGGACGTCGCCGGTCCATGTCCAGCAGGCAGTCCGCGTAGGCGTCCCTGACGTTCAGCACGCGGAGATATACCGCTGCGGCACGCCCGCAAACGCCGGGCGGCGAAAGGGTTCGCACACGTCGATGCCGTAGGTGTCAAACAGGATGGTCTCGAGCAGCGTTTTCTCGGTGCCGTCGGCGGTGTCAAAGTACAGCAGGGCGGCCTGTTGGCCGGGGGTGTCGGCATTGCGGAAATTGCCCGGTGTAGTAGATCCTGCCGTCGTGGGAAATAGTTGTGGAAATAGCCGTCCGCGTAGGGGCGCGTGCGAATTTTCCCCGCGCCGGGTGGCGGGGTCGAGCCAGGCGTAGACGTAGACGGCGTGCGCCAAAATGGCATTTTCCCTGCTCGGCGCTGCCGAAATTGGGAACGGCCTCGTTCGCCTCGATGCGGATCGTCAGGAAGCGGCTGCCTCGCAGGCGATGATCTTCCTCGTCGGCCAGCATCGGGATGGTCTGCACCGTGTCATTTGCCAGTCCCAGCGGTAGAGGGTGCCGGGCTGATGACTGGCGGCGAGGGGGCAGCCGCACAGGGCGTACTCGTCGCACCATTGCAGCTGCATGTGGTGGGGCAGGGCATCGGGCACCGCGTATTACGGGCGTTTTGCCGGTGGCGGGGTCGATGCGGTAAATCTGCGTTGGGGCGACGTTTGTCAGCTCGCCGGGATAGGTGTAGACCGTGCCGTCCACGGCCATGACGCCGACGCAGAAGTCGCTGGCCAGGTAGGCCGGGCAAGCGTCGGAGTCGTGGTGCAGCCGGGAATATCGCAGTAGACGGACTGGGTCAGGGCCGCGTAGTCGGTTTTGAGGACGAGGGCCTCGGGGGTCATATTGCTGGCGTCCCGGAGCTCATAGAGCGCGTCGCCGGTGTTCCAGACGGAGCCGCTGTTTTGGTTCTGAGGGAGGGTGAGAAGATGTCCGACGGGAATTTGGGGGGGTAAGCGGCGGGGCGGAGGTTTCGGCGGCGGGCTGTGATGGGGTGGACGCTGCGGCGTCAGGTTGTGCCGGAGAGGACGCTGCGGCGGAGGGGGAGGTTGTGGCGTCGGCGGGTTGTGCCGGTACGGCGGACGCGCAGGCGGTGAGCAGGAGGGCAGCGAGGGAATGGCGGTAAGATGGCGGTTGCGCATGGCGGGATTCTCCTTTTTAAGTGAAAGTGTAGAGATGAGTGGGATTATTACGCAGTAGGGGCCGGGCATGCCCGGCCCGCAGGTTTGCGTGGGCGGATGTTTGCGGTGTTTACCGGGGATGGCCGTTGGCGGGAAGGTTTCGCGGGGCGTCGGGGACGCCGCCCCCTACGGTTTGCCGGGAATGGGCGGTGACGGAAGCCTGCCCCTCATCCGGCCCTGCGGGGCCACCTTCCCCTGGGGGGAAGGCAGGGCTGTAATCCCTCCCGGGGGTGTTGGCGGGAGGTTTCGCGGGGCGTCGGGGACGCCGCCCCTACGGTTTTTGCCGGGAATGGGCGGCAGCGGGAGCCTGCCCCTCATCCGGCCCCTGCGGGGCCACCTTCCCCCAAGGGGGAAGGCAAAGCTGTTGTTGGCGGCGGTGGAAGGTCGCGGCGGGGTGGGGGCACCCGCCCTACGGATGGGGATATGGAAACGCCCGCGGGGTTTACGCGGACACCGTTCCGGCCGCCGCGCGTAGGGGCCGGGCACTGCGGGGTTGTAAGCGTGGGACCACGGTTGAGCGTAGCGAAACCGGGGAGCGAACAATGTTTGCCCCGCGGGGCAAAAACAACCGCACGAGCGGGCCAGCTTTGCTGGCTGGCGGCGCTCGTTGTGCGCCGCCAAGCGCCCGGCCCGGGGTTAGCAGTGAGCACCCGATTCCCGTTTACCGCCTCACCCTGCCCACATCTCCACCGGCGTATAGTCGGTGCTACCGCGGCAAAATCGTTGGGGGCGATCAGCCCACTTAGGCCCCAGCGCTCGTTTTCGTCGTTGGATTCGGTCCAGAGGGAGCCAGCGGCCATCGGCGGTCTGGGCCAGAGCGGGACGGGGGGGTATGTTGTAGGCGTAATTTTTTCATCCGCGGGGTTGATGGGCACCAGCTCGCGGGTGGCGGCGTTCAAAATAGCAGCGGTTGCCGCCCACCGCGCCGTCGGTGCCGTACAGCCAGAAACCCGGTCGCCGGCCGGCTGCCCCGGGCGGGGCAGGACGTTCGTGTAGGTGTCCTGATAAATCCCACAGGTTTGCCGGTCGGGGGGCGTCCCACACCGTGGCGGTACTGCCGTCAGCGGGGTCATACTCACAAGGCGCCGCGGTTGTAGCCGCCGCCGCCCTGCGGGGCCTCGCGCTCCTCAAAGTAGAGCTTGCCGTTGTGGGTGCCCAGATACCCGGAAAACCGCTCGTCCGCGATGTTGTGGGGGCGCCTGATCAGCTTGCGGCGCTCGCCGGTGCGGGGGTCGTAGCGGTCAAATTCAACGGTGGCGCTCTGCACGGCGGCCCGGAACTGCTCAAAGTCGTCGGGCAGGGGCGCGTCGGTCATATAGCGCACCGTCAGCAGCGCGCCGTCGTAGCAGGTCACAAAAGTACTCTGTGGGCTCCAGCGGCACGGACTGCAGCGCACCGGTGGTCGGGCGTCAACGCGGACGGCCTTTGTGTTCTGGCCGTTGTTGCCGGAGGTCGTCATCCCGTACAGGGCTGCGTCGTCGCAAAAACAAACTCGTAATCCACTCTCGGCGGGCAGGTCGATGCAGGTCTTGCCGTCGTCGGTCAGCCTGTACACCTGCGGCGCGGCGCTTTGCTTGCTGCCGCAGGCCGTAGTAGTGGGCCTCCAGCTCCTCGGGCGTGAGGGGTCGGTGCTGTCCAACCGGGGCGTGAGGTATTCTTCGCGGTACTCCTCCCAGTTTGATCCGTGTGGAATAGCGTCGCGTTGAGCACATAGACGCGCCGTCCGCCACAAAAGGGCAGTAGCGGTACTGCCCCGGGAACCAGGCCGGGCAGTCGGCGCTGTCGTGGGTGCAGCCGGGCACGGTGCAGGCGACGGTCTGTGCGGCGGTGGCGTAGTCGGTTTTGAGCAGCAGGCCGCCGTGATTGCGGTAGACCATTTCATAGTAGGCGTCGCCGCTGTTGAAGCTGCTGTCGTGGCGGTTCAGCCGGGCGAAGTCCCCGGCGGCGGGGGTCGGGTGTGGCTGTGGCGGTGGGTTCGGGGGGTTGGGGTGGTCAGGGGGTGCCGCATCCGTGGCGGACGTGCAGGCGGTGAGCAGGAGGCGGCGAGGGGAATGGCGGCAAGATGGCGGTTGCGCATGGTGGGAGCCTCCCTTTTTTAAGTAGTGTAGAGATGAGTGGAATTATTACGCGGTAGGGGCCAGGCATGCCCGGGGGTTACGTGGGCGGATGTTTGCGGGTGGTTGGGGATGGCCGTTGGCGGGAGGTTTCGCGGGGCGTCGGGGACGCCGCCCCTGCGGTTTGCCCGGGGAAGGGCGGCAGCGAGGCCCTTTCATCCGGCTGCGGGCCACCTTCCCCCCCGGGGGAAGGCAAAAAGGGGTTGTTGTTGGCGACAGCGCAAGCCTCCGCAGGGGGCGTCGAGGACGCCGCCCCTACGGTTGCCGGGAATGGGCGGCAGCGGAAGGTCGCGGCGGGGGTGGGGCACCCCGCCCTACGGACGTGGGGATATGGAAACGCTGTGGGGTTTACGTGAGCAGTCGTTTCCGGGCCGCCACGCGGTAGGGGCCGGGCATGCCCGGCCAGGGAGTTAGCGTAAGGCGGAGGTTTGCGGGTCTGTTTGTAGGGAGGGGTCTTGACCCCTCCGCGGGTGGCTGCCCGGGGGGATGGCCGTTGGCTTGGGAGGTTTCGCGGGGCGTCGGGGACGCCGCCCCCTACGGAATTTGCCCGGGGAAGGGCGGTGACGGAAGGTCGCGGCGGGGTGGGGGGCACCCCCTACGGATCGATATGGAAACACTGTAGGGTTGACACGGGCAGCCGTTCCCGGGCGGCGTGCGGTAGGGGCCGGGCATGCCCGGCCCGGGGGGGCACCGGTCAATGGTTCGGTCCGTAGGGAGGGTCTTGACCCTCCGCGGGTGTTGACGGCAGCAGGAGTCTCCGCGGGTGGTAACCCGGGAAGGGACGTCGGCGCAAGCCTTCGCGGGGCGTCGGGGACGCCGCCCCCCGATTTTGCCCGGGAATGGGCGGCAGCGGGAGCCTGCCCCTCATCCGGCCCTGCGGGGCCACCTTCCACCGAGGGGGAAGGCAAGGGCTGTATGGCGGCAGCAGGAGGCCCGCCCCCTACCCCCGGCAGCTGGTCCTCGGTGCGGGCTGGAGGGTCAGGGCTGTAGTACCAGCGGTCTGACGAAACCGGCGCAGTACCGACGTAATCCTGGTAGGTGTAGGGGTGGGTCGAGGCGGTGATGAGCGCACCGCCGTTCGTGCTGTAGAGGGCGCAGCCGTAGGGGCTGTCGGCGGGGGCGGCCCAGTCGCCGAGGCTTTCCAGTCCGGCCGGGCGGCAAAGCTGCGCAGGGCGGTCTCCGGTGGGCAGCAGGGGCGTTTTACGCGTCGGTCCCGCCATCGAGGCACGCCTCACCCTGTGCCGGTGCGGCTGTCCATAGTGACGCTGTAGCGCGTAAAAAGTGCATTGTCCGTCATGCCGAACCGCCGCACCGTCACAAAGCCGAGGCTGTCGGTGACGCAGTAGGTCGCGTCAGCAGTAATATTGCCGTCCCAGTCGGTGTAGCTTTCGCCGGTCTCAGCCGTGTCCAGCGCCCCGGCAGCGGGCGGCGGGCACGGCGCCGGTTTTCGGCCAGCTGGCGCAGGGCGTTCTCGGCGGCCTCGGCGGCGGCGGCGGAATCCATACTGCATGGATTGCAGGCTGGCGGACGCACCTATGTACATTTTCAGGGGCTGTCAGAACCTCGGCAGGGGGCGCTGCTCCCGCTCGCTCTCGGCGTTCCGGCTGCGGGCGGCCAGCTGGCGCAGGATATAATAATCGTCCGCCGTGGGCATCGGGGCAACGTAGGGGTCGGCCACGGTCTCGACGCGGCAAGGCTGGCGGCGTCGGCTGCGCCAGAAACACCGCGGGTGCGGCGGCGCAGCCCAGCACGGCCACGGTGCAAAAAGCGCGGCGGTCAGCCGCGGATGGTTCCAAAGGCTCACGGTGCATCCTCCTTCCAGACGGGCAGCGTCACACTGACCCAGGTGCCCCTGCCGGGTTCGCTTTCGATGCGCAGCGCACTGCCGTGGGCGGCGGCAATGCGTTGGCAGAGCGCCAGCCCCAGGCCGCTGCCGCCTGACGGCGGGCGCGGGATTTATCGACCATGTAGAACGGCTCGGTCACGCGGGGATCAGCTCGGGCGGGATGCCGCAGCCGCGGTCCGCCACGGTCAGCGTGACGGCGTCCCCCGGCCTGCGCACAGAGCACCAGCACCGGCGCACCGGGCGCACTGGCCTTGGCGGCGTTCTGCACCAGATTGCAGAGCAAGGTGATCCAGCAGCAGGTCGGCGCGTCCCGCGCACGGTCTGCGCGGCGGCGGGCGTGCGCAGGGGTGACGTCCGGAGCGGGCGCGTGCAGCCGCGGCAGAGCGCGGGCAGCGGCACGGCGGTCAGTTCAACGCCCTCCCTCATTCAGGCCCAGCAGGGCCAGCAGCTTGCGGCTCAGCGCGCGCCTCGAGCCGCCGCCCCTCGTGCACGATGGTTGGGCGGCGGCCCCTGCGCTGCCGTCGGGGTCGGTCTGCATGGTGTGGAGCATGTCCGCATAGCCTGATGCAGATGCTGGTCATCCGGGGTTTTTCAGCTCATGGGTGAACGCGCCGACGAAGCCTCCCCGCCGCTGGACGTCGGCCTCGAGGTCAGCTTGATCTTTTCCTGCACACAGCATCAGCCATTTTACCAAAGCTGCGGCTCAGCGCCTCTCACGTCTCATCGCCGGTGTGCAGGTCGGTGCGGCGGCATGGTCCCCGGCTGCGATCTGCGCCCCGGCGTCGGTAGGACGGCCAGCGGGCGGGTCAGGCGGCAGGCCAGCAGCGCCGCCGTGACGGCAGACGCGCGTGCGGCACGGCGGCCTCCAGCAGCAAAAGCGCATCAAGGGCGGCGTTTCTGTCCCGGTAAAGGCGGTCAGGTCGTAAAACTGTGACGAGCCGCAGCCCGCCCCTGCAGGTCGCTGGCGTAAGGAGCGGCGTAAAACTGGAATTTTCGGTCCTGACGGTCACGGTGGCGGCGTCGCCAAAAAGGGGGAGGCTTTGCAGCCAGCTTCCAGCGTGGCGCAGACGAGGGGTATCACTTCGCCAGGCGCCGCGGGGACATCCTGTGCCGTCACGCGGCGGGGCGTGAGCGCGGCATCCCCGGTGGATATGCCGCGGCGCTGCAGGTCCGGGTTCGGTTTGCAGCAGCGTACACGCGGGCGTGGGCGGCGGCGTTGGCGGCGGCCATGCGGCTGCGCTGCACGGAGAAATCACTGTACAGCAGCACGCACCCGCCCACACCGAACGACGCGGCCGAGGAGGGATCAGCAGGCAGAGCAGTTTTAGGAAGTATCGCATGAGAGCTCCTTTGGTGGGGGCAGGGGTGTTCGTTGCCCGGGGACGAAGGGTGTGACGGGAGGCTGCGGGGCGTCGGGCTTGCACCCCCGGTGGGGGTTGGTTGTAAGGTGCCAGGAGCAATTGGTGGCAGGAAATTACGGGGTGGCACCGCCCTACGAATGGGTGGAAGGTTTGCGGCAATGAGCTGTAGGGGCGGCGTCCTCGACATGAAAGAATGCAGGGGTTGTGAGCGTGGGCCCACGGTTGGGCGGGCGAAATCGGGGGGGCGAACAATGTTTGCCCTGCAGGGCAAACAACCGCATGAGAAGCAGGCCAGCTTTGCTGGCTGACGGCGCTCGTTGTGCGCCGTCAAGCGGTCGAACCCCTCCCCTACGATGCAAAAGATAAAGGGACTGCAATGGCACTTGAGGCTGCGGGCGGGCATGCCCGGCTTCTGAGGACCGATAAGCAGATCGTTATGCCCGAGAGGGGCCAAGGGAGGGCAGCCCGGCCCCTTTCAGTGGGCAGGGGTTGCCCGGGAATGGATGGCGACGCAAGGCCCGTCAGGAATCCCCAGTCACCAAGCACGGTGACAGCCCCGCTGACGAAGGGGCCTCGCTGCGGGGGTTCGGGAGAACCCCGACTCAAAGGTGGAGGAGGGGCGAGGGGGCGTTAAAACGAAAAAGTAATACTGCTTTCGTTTAGCCCCCGCCCCTCCACTGGGGGTCTTGAAGTGCAGCACAAGTCGCGGGTGATCACTGCGTCGAAAACAGCGGCAGGTTTTCTTTGGTTCTTTCTTTTGCTGCCAAAAGAAAGAACAACCAGGAGACTGCCGTTCCCGGTTCAATCTTCCTTCTTCAACCGATGCCCGATCTTGTACACCGTCTCGATCTTGTCCATCCAGCCGACTTTTTTTTTTGCGCAGACGGGCAATGTGGGTGTCAACGGTGCGCAGACTTTCGGTGTCGGGGATGCCGCCCCAGACGCGCTCATACATCGTCGCGGTAGAGCGCCGCGCCGCGTGCGCATCAAAAAGCTCCAGCAGATCGTATTCCAGGCGGCGCAGCTCCCACAGGCTCACCACCATTCTGACAGGGCGGTGTGGTTGACATGTCCAGCACCACGTCGTAGGCGCACAGCTCCCGCTTGCACCGCGCCCGGTGCGGCGCTCAAAACCGTGCTCCATCCGGGCAACAAGCTCCTCCGCCGCGAACGGCGGTTTATGTAATCGTCGCGCGGGCGCAGCCCACCGCGGTCGCTTCACCGCGCTTTTGGCGCCGTGATAAAGATGACCGGCACGCCACACGGGGCCGCGAACATTCCAGCAGTGCATAACCGTCGAGCCGGGCAGCATAATGGCACTCCCAAAAAGCGCCATATCAAAATTGGTGGTTTCGATGAGATCCGCCGCCGTCCGGCCATCCTCGACCAACGTGCAGCGGTACCGGCGCAGGTCAGCGTCATCTCCACGATCAGCCGCGCACCCCGATCAGGTGCTCATCCTCCACGATCAGTATGTGTTGTTCATCCGCGTTTCCTCCTGTTTGGGGGTATTGTAACCCGTGTTGTTACAAGGTTGTGTCCTCACAGCTATAATTTTACACTTTTTATTTTATTTTCCACCCGCGTCGTGGTATAATGTTGAAAACTTCTTTGTCAAAGGAGAATTTTCCAATGTACGCTACCGTTCAAGAGCTTGTGGACGCGCTGACGCTGGAAGAAAAGGCCGGTCTTTGCACCGGCGCGGCGGGTCCGGCGGCTGGGCCTTCCGGCGCTGCGGGTCAACGCGGCCTGCACAGTCAGGAATCTGCCGGGGGCGTCTGCTCCGTCGGCGTGCGCGGCGGCAGCGTCGTTTGACCCGGAGGCGGCCCGCCGCATGGGCGCGGCGCTCGGGCGGGAGCGCGCAGCGGCGGCGCACGCTGCTGGACGTGCCGGACGTCAACCTGAAGCGCGGCCCGTTGAGCGGACGCAGCGCGCCGACACGGGCCGAGGACCCCGCCTGACGGGGGCGCTGGCCGCGGCGTTCCTGCAAGGCGTGCGGGTGTGGGTGGCTGTGCGGGGCGGCTGGCCGTGGTCAACCAGAAGGAGACAGACCGCCGGACGCTGAACCGCCGTGTTGATGAGCGCACGCTGCAGGAGCTTTACCTGCCCGCGTTTGAGACTGCCGTGCGGGACGGCCTGTGCAGCGGGGCAACTGAACGGCATCCGCATCTGCGAGGACACGGCTCTGTTGACCGGACACACGCTGCGCGGCGCGTGGGGTTTTACCGGTGCGGTGTTGGCAGAGCCGGGCGCGGTGCAGGACCCGGGTCTGAACGCGCTGGCGCGGGCGTGGACTTTGCCCCTGCGGACGCGGGGCGGCTTCGCGGTCCGGCGCACTGGACGAGTCCGTTTTTAAACACGCGCTGCATCGAGCATTATACGCGCACTTTCTTGGCCGCATCGACCCAGCCGTCCCCCGCGGACCGCACCGCAGACCGCAGTCTGGCTGTCGAGCTGGCCAAACAGGCGGTGCTCCTGCGCAATCCGGGCGCTGCCGCTGCACAAGGGGCAGAAGGTAGCCCATCGGCGCCTTCGCGGAAGCCACCCACGCTTATTCCGCCGGTCATCCCCGTGCGCCGCAGGTCACAAGTGCCATCGACGCTGCGGTCCTGCCATAGCCGCAAGATCCATTATATCGAGGTTTCCCCGCGGACGCGACCAGCGCGACGAGGCGGAGTTCCTGCGTGCCGTGGCCGCCGCCGAGACTGCGGACGCCGCGGTCATCTTTGCCGGTCCACCCGGAAGCCGCGAGGAAGCTGGCCGCCGCGGACCGGCGGCACATGCGCCTGCCCGAGTACCCAGAACAACCCTGATCGCGCGCGCCGTGCAGAAGAACACCGTCGTGGTGCTGCACACTGCGGCCCGGTGGAGTGCCCCTGAGGGCACGGGGCGATGTATCGTCGGTTTGGCGCATGTATCTGGCGGGCGAGGGGAATGGAGGCTGAGGCCACGGACGCGCCCTGCTGTGGGGCGACGCCGACCCCTGCGGGCGTCTGCCCGAGACCTGGCCCCTGCGGCTGGAGGACACGCCCTGCTATCTGAATTTCCCGTGACGGCGTGACCGCCACTTCCGCGAGGAGGCGTCTACGTGGGCTACCGCTGGTATGACGCCCGCAAAATGCCGGTGCGCTGGCCGTTCGGCCACGGGCTGAGCTACACGGGCTGGCTGTCTACCGCGGCGCGGCGCTGGACGCCGACACACGCTGACGCCGGGCGGCACCGTGACCGCGCGGGTGACGGTGAAAAAACAGCGCGCGGATGCGCGGAGCCGAGGTCGTGCAGTTCTATGTGGCCGACGCCACGGGCGCACTGGTGCCGGGCGGGCGGGTGCCCTGTGCGCTGCGCAGGTTTGCGAAGATCGACCTGCAGCCCGGCGAGGAGCGGGGAGGTCGTTCCTTACGCTGACGCCGCAGGATATAGGCTGCGCGTTACAGCCCCTGAGCTGCACTTTGGTGCGCGCGCCGGGCCGGTACGTGAAATACGCATCCGGGCATTGAGCCGGGGCCATCCGCGCGGTGCTGGCCGGCGCCTGCGGACGCAAAAAGTGAGGATTTACTATAAAGAAGGAGATAAAAGCATTGTATCAAAGATATGAACAGAATTTTTGACACCGAGGGTTTTGCAGAGCGCCATGCCCGTCGTGGTGGTTCTGGGGCGTTTGGTGCGGCCTACTATGATTTCCCCGTGCTGGAGGAGCTCGCCGCGGCCTCCACCAAATCAAGGTCGGCAAGCTGAGAGCAGACGCAAGGAAGCTTTGGCGCGGCCCGCAAGATCAGGCACCAATCCAGCGCTGGCGCTTTTCAGGAGGAACGCGGTCAGGAGGTCGAGCGGATGCGTCGGCTATAAACCCGCGCCGCTGGAGGCATTTGGCGCGAAGGGGCGATTTAATAGGATAAATAATAAAAGGTGCTGCTGTCGGGAAAAGTGACAGCAGCACCTTTTTGTTTATAGAGTTGTAGGGCGCCGGGCATGCCCGCCCGGGGGATCGCGGGCAGATGTTTAGGGGTGGGTGTGGGGGAGGGATTTATCCCCCCTCCCGGGATGCTTGCGGCAGCGGGAAACATCCGCGGGGCGTCGGGCAAACAGGCGTTCACGGGTGCTTTGGAGAGCGGTTCGACCGCTCCGTGCCCGTGTACGGCAAACCGGCGTTTACGGGCAGCCGCGGGCCGCATGCCTGGCCCCTACCGCGCGGCTTTGGGGCAGATGTTACCTGTATTACAGCCGCAGGGCGGTGCTTACCCCATCGCCTCCGCAATTTCCGCGTCCGTCAAGGGTCTTGCGGACCGGCTGCGGCCCCGCCGCCTTCGTGCAGAACCATCACCCAGTACTCCAGATCCAGCCATTGGCCGAACTTGTACCGGTGCGCTTCTCCGTCGCCATCTTCCTGAACCCTAACGCGCGGTGGAAATCGTTGCTCTGGCGGTTATTCCCGGCCACAAGGGCAAAGGCGTTTGGCGGCAACCCTGCGCCTTCAAAGCACTTGCCAGCAGCGCGGTACAGCCGCCTGCCGACACCCTGACCGACGCAGTCGAAGCGCACAATGGGCGTCGTCTCGACATCCACGAGTACGCCTCGCGCTCATGCCTGGGTACTTTGAGCAAAAACCCTGCAGCCGCCGTCGGCGCTCTCGGCGAGACCAAACAGCGCGTTCTCCCGCATGGGCAATGTTCGCGTATTCCTCCACGGTTGGACAGCACTGGAGATGTCTGCGTACCGTGGCTTTCATGGCTTTTTGTGTACCTGGCCCACGCCCTTGCTGCGGTGGGCTTTTAA
>VOFI01001695.1_pt1 | contig 19828 bp, 36 predicted proteins | sample 5384131 | NCBI WGS metagenome assembly VOFI01 (sample SAMN12384728, study PRJNA508395) | human gut metagenome | isolation source: healthy gut H | host: Homo sapiens
ATAGCATTAAACTTCCTCCTTGTACTTTTCAATAAGTTTGTAAATACTCTGAGACACGCGCGAATGTTCTGCCATAACGATGGCTTTCACTCTTGCTACTGCCTCTTCTAAATCACCATTGACAACACAATAGTCGTATTTATCTATGTATGATACTTCCTTCAAAGTCTGGGATAGCCGCAGATTGATGGCTTCTTCTGTCTCTGAACCGCGACCTGTAATTCTCTTGCGAAGTTCTGCCATAGACGGTGGCAGGATAAAGATAAAAATCCCATTGGGGTAGGCTTCCTTCACTTTAAGGGCTCCCTGGATATCAATCTCCAAAACCACATCGACGCCATTGCTCAGCTTTTCTATTACCTTTTCTCTAGGGGTTCCGTAAAAATTGCCGTATACTTCAGCATACTCAAGAAAACCACCCTTTTTCTATCTCGGTCAGAAAATCCTCTCTCTCTGTAAAATAATAGCTTTTGCCATCAATCTCACCAGGTCTTGGATTCCTGGTCGTCATAGAAACAGAGATCTCAACCTTGCTCTCCTCTACAAGCCTCTGGCAAATCGTTCCTTTACCAGCGCCTGATGGGCCTGATATAATAAATAGTTTTCCTGAATGTTCTGCTTTATCCATTGTTTTTCTCCTCAAAGCTGTTGTTGCGTTTCAAACGGAGCGAAGCTTCCTTGCAGGCTTCCCTTGTCAAGGACCAGGGCAGCTTTTGCGGCAGATGCAGGGCGCTTCAGCACTTCCGGCGTCTGTCATATGAGTTAATATTATAGCATTTTTCTTCCGTTACTTCAAGAATAATCAGCCGGAATTATTCGATATTTTGTACCTGTTCTCTGATTTTTTTCTATTTCAGCTTTGACTTGCAGCATCAAATTGGTAATTTCGATATCATTGGCCTTTTTGATCCGATGGTATTAGCCTCCCTGTTCATCTCCTGTACGAGGAAGTCCAGCTTTTTGCCGTCAGGCTGGCTGCTCTTAGAAATGATGGATTTCAGCTGATCCATGTGGCTGTTGAGCCGGGTCAGCTCTTCCGTGATGTTGCACTTATCTGCAAAGATTGCCGCCTCCACCAAAATTCTGTCTTCAGGAATGGCCACGCTGCCTCCGATGAGTTCTTTTGATTCGCTCTCTGAGCTTCTCAGTATAAGCCTTCGGTACCAGGTCTGCTCTTTCTTCAATTTGGTCAACCAGCCCCTTGATGATATCCCCGCGCATGACCAGATCCGCCGCTAGTTTTTTTCTCCCTCTATGCCGCGCATTTTTCTCTAAATTTTACACATGCTTCCTTTACAGGAGCTTTAGGATGCATTTCGTCATCTCTTCTTCGTCATCTACATCCGGTATGGATTTCAACACGTCTGGCATTCCCGCCAGCATCTGCAGCGAAATATCTCCCGATACATCAAAGCCTTCCTGCAGTGCGCGCAGATTGTCAAAAATACTGCTGAGCAACCATCGTATTTAATTTGATATTCACATCGTTTTCAGTCAGGTTTTCCACCATAATTGAGACGTCCACCTTGCCTCGTTTGATTTTTTCTTTGACTGTGGTCTTGATCTTGTCCTCAACAAAGGAATACCGTCTGGGCATTTTTACTGTTATATCAGAATATCTGTGATTTTACCGACTTTATTTCAACGATTATGTTCCTCTTTCCGTCATTATATTCGCTTCTTCCCGAAGCCAGTCATGCTTTTTATCATCTGTGGTTCTCAATCTTTTTTATACGTTACCTTCGTCAACGGAAGGCAATGATAATACATATATTTTACCACAAATCGCGGTCGTTGACAAATCAATACGAATAAGGGTACAATAGAAAATATCTAAAAAGAAGAGAACATCGTGGAAGAACTCACCACCATCGAATGAAAGGAACTCAATTATGGCTTTTGACGGAATCATCACCTGCGCCATGGAAAAAGAGCTGCAGGACAAGATTTATCTAGGAAAAATAGAAAAAGTTTATCAGCCGGAAAATGATGAGCTTGTTTTTCATATACACACGAAGACCGGTAATGTAAAGCTATTTTGCCTCCGTGGGAAGCGCCCACGCAAGGCTGCATTTTATCGAGGAGAATCCAAAGAATCCGCCTGTCCCTCTGGCATTCTGCATGTTGCTTCGCAAACATCTGCAGGGAGGCCGAATCGTGGAAATTTCTCAAAAAGACTCTGAGCGGATCATAGAAATCTCTCTCGAAACCCTCAACGAACTGGGCTTCACGGTATCGAAGAAGCTGATATTCGAAATCATGGGCAAGCACAGCAACATCATTTTAGTCGACATGACTACAGGGAAGATTATCGACAGCATCAAACGGGTCTCCATCGACGTCAACAGGGTTCGTCAGGTTCTGCCAGGCAAAAGTACGAGTATCCGCCAGCCCAGGACAAATTGCCTTTCAAGGCGATCGCCTGCGGCCAGCTAGATGCCATCGATGCAAACAGCAAAGCTATCCTCTCAAAGGTCGGCGGTATTTCTCCCGCCATTGCTTCCGGAGCTGGCAGCGAAAAAGACCGCTATGGTTTCTGCAGCAGATTCTCGAATCTATCGCCAGCGGCACCTTCGTACCGCGCGTCTATCTGGACGAAAAGGACGTTCCTCAGGAATTCCATATCACGGACCTTACAGAATACGAAGACGCAGCCAGGCGCATGGACTTCAAACCTTGAGCCAATGTCTGGCTTACTACTTTGACAACAAAGGCATCCTCCAACAGAGCCAGACAGAAGTCTCACGATCTGGTTAAATCGGTCACCACCACTTTGGACAAATTGTATCTGAAAAAAGCAGCGTCTTTCAGAGGATCTATTGAAAGCCGAAAATTCAGAGGACTTTGCGGCTCTACGGGGAGCTTTTGACTGCCAATATGCACTTGATCAAAACTGGCGATAAATCAGTAGAAGTCGTCAACTACTCTGACAATTCCACCGTGAAGATTCCCCTGGATGAACGCCATACACCGGCAAAAAACGCGCAGCAGTACTTCAAACGTTACGGGAAAGCAAAGACGGCAGTCAAGGAGAAGCAGATTCAGTTAGAAGAAGTAGACGATGATATCAAGTATTTAGAATCCGTTCTAAGCTATTTAAATAATACTGATAGCGTCGAAGAGATTGAAGCCCTGCGTACGGAACTCATTGAAACGGGATACATCAGGCGCAGAAAAACCACCTTCAAGGAGAAAAGTACAAGCCCCAACCCCACAGATATGAAACTACCGACGGATTCACCGTGCTGGTGGGCAGAAACAATAAAGAGAATGATTATCTAACCTTAAAAACTGCCTCAAAGGCAGACATTTGGTTTCACACCAAAGACATCCCCGGCTCTCACGTGATCGTGCAGACTGACGGCAAAGAATTGTCAGAGAGCGGTATCTTCGAGGCCGCAGCGATTGCCGCTTACCACAGTAAAGGACGCACTTCCGAAAACGTTCCGGTAGACTACGTGGCAGTCAGATATGTCAAAAACCTGCCGGCGCAAAACCTGGCATGGTCATATTCACCAACAACAAGACAGTCTGGGTGAATCCCGGATTGCCAGAATAATAAAAGGAAAAACGGCTTTTGATAGAATCATCAGCCGTTTTGCTTTTATTTACAGTAAATTAATTACACCAGTTTGTATTCCTTTATATAATACAGAAGACCCACTTCACTGGAATGATTTCAAAGAACGTCCGCCTGGATGTGCTTTTTGAGGGGGACGACTCTTGGTATGATGTCGAAATGATGGATTCATCCAATCTCTTCATGCCCGGGTAAAGGAGTTCAACGCTTCGCTCCTCCAGGAGCGAGGCTCCTTGCGCTGTCCGTTTCGCCTTGCCAGCTAAAGCTGGGGCGAAAAGGCAACACGTCTGAATGAAGGCGGAGGGAATCGAGACGGTCCTGATATGCAAAATCACAGGACTTTCCATTGAAGAAATCGACAATCTATAGCCAATTTTGCAAATGAAAAAGCGTAAGACGGTTATTCTTATCATTGCCTTACGCTTTTTCTTTCCCTTATTCTGCCGCTGCCTTTCCGATGACTTTTGTCTCCAGAAACAGGCGTGTACCCTCGCCGCCGGCTAAATCATAATAGTCTTCAAAGACGGCCAGCTCTACTTTGATGCTGCCTTCAGCGCCCTGATCTACCGCTTTCTGGTAAGCCCCTTTCTTCAGCAATTCTCTTTGCTTCGTCCAACGCTTGATCATAATATTCGAAGGTGACGACTTCAGCACCACCTGTCACCATAAAGTTTCCAAATCCGCCCTTATATGCACACGGCTCAATTTTTACCGCATATTCAGATACAATGCTGCCGACTGCCGCGCCGATGGCGTTGGCAACTTTTGCATATTCAGGTATGTCGGCAGCAGTTCCAAGCAAATCAGATACATCCTGAGAAAGATTCTCGTCGGCGCACCGATGCCGATCAAATTGATTTTCGCAGCGAAGTCAGCTTTCAGAAATTGAAAACCGCCTTTTTGCCTCGATGATTCGAAGATATACCTGGTCAGCTTTTCCATTGCTGCTCTGTTGGCAGGCGAAGGCTCTTTGCCAGTTTCATATTTCATGAAGATCCTCACCAGATTGTCGTAAAGCCTGCACTTTGCCAAGTCATAGATGCTCTGACAGATCTCTTCTGCCGGCTTTCTCGTTACAATATGTAAATAGTCAATTCCCATCTTTGAGGCCTGCACATTATAATCTGTATAATCGCCATAGAGATGCATCACATCTGTCGGCGTCACGCCGCAGCGAATGATAACCCCTTCGTCTTCCAACCGCTTCGTTTTGAAAAAATAGGGGCTGACACCGACCGCTTCTGCCGCCTCCTCAAAGATCAAAGGACCGTTTGCCAACGCTTCCACCAGTTTTTCTCTCACCAGCCGTGTATTTTTCTATATTCTCAGGCTCATTGAGAAGCATAAAAAACTGGTTGGCAGGATAACTGTACGCCGCATAGGTTGACACCAAATTGTGAAGCTTTGTCACCATCTCAGGATGTTTTGCCGCCGCCATACAGAGCGGGACCACTCTCCTCTTGTCCAAGTAAATCTGATTATCCTCATATTCCACGGCGCTGTCTCCGCCTAAAGCAAAGGTATCAATGGTTACACCTTTGACCATGGTCTGCCATTCACCGATGGAAATCCCTGCCGCGCTGGTTACGGGCGCACCGTTTTTGACCAGAGCCACGTCACTGGTCGTGCCGCCCATATCCACAATCAGCGTCCTTTTTGACTGGAAAGCTCCATTGCGCCGATGATGCTGGCCGCCGGACCGCAGAGCAATGTCTCAACAGGTCTGCTCACAGCGTATTCCCTGCTCATAATGCTGCCGTCGCTTTTGACCACCAATATTGGCGCTTTCAGACCCAGTTCCTCTCAAAGAACGGTCGATAGATGCAAAGAATGCGTTCATTACAGGAAGCAGTCTGGCATTGAGCAAGGCAGTGGCGCCTCTTTTTGCACGTTGATTTCCTGATAAAGGTCATAGCCTCTCACACATGGAACGTCTAGTTCCTCTTTGATAATCTTCTCTGCCAGCAGCTCGTATTTCCCGTCATTGTATTTCGATTCATCTGCACCACAGCAACACTGTCAAATTCACAAAACATTTCTCTGACGTCTGCCCGAAATCGTTCCCAATCGGGTTTCTTTTCCTCGCCAACTGTTTCTGATGCGTCACCTGGCAGAAAATAAATTTCAGAGACGGGCGGCAGTCCATAGGTTCCCTGCATTTTTCCACAAACGCAGGTTTCACGCCGATAAAAACCAGTTTTGCCCGACCGCCTTTACCTTCCACGCAGGCGTTGGTCGCCAAGGTCGTGGAGAGGGAAATGTGCTCTGCTTTCTTCAATAACTCCTGATCCAGACAACGCAGCGCTCCCAGAATTCCCACCTTCAGGTCTTTTTTCGTGGTGAGGGTTTTTCCATAAGATAAGACCTGATGACTGGCCGCATCATAGATGACAGCGTCTGTACAGGTGCCGCCAGTGTCGATACCGATTGCAATCATATTTTCCTCCTTCAAGTCAAAAAGCGTTCTCAAGAAAAAGTATCCGAAGAACGCTTAAATAGATCGATATTATTTCTGGTATTTGCCGTAATTCTGGGCTTCTTCAACGATCAGTTTTGCCATATCAAAGTTCAAAGCTGACGGATATTCACAGCCAGTCGCCAAAATAAATCCGCCGCCTTTGGCCAAACCATCAATCTGGTTTCTGCATTCCTCTCTGACCTGATCCTCTGTGGCAGCTAAAAGCCAGCCCGGTTCAATCATACCGATAAATGTGGTCTGGGCGCCGTACTTTTCCTTCATCTCCTCCATCGTCTTGCAGTCAGGCGGGAAATGATCCAATGAAAAAGCAACCGGCTGCATCCTCTTTATCTGCTCTTCATATAGAGACCTTCTCCGCAGTTATGTACCATAACCATGGCGCCGTGATCTCTCACAGTCTGTGCCAACTCTTCTACGAGAGGGCCTTCCACCTTATCCCACATCTTAGGGCTGAGAATTGTCTTTGATGAATATAAGGTGTCAAACATAATCGCGTGGCAACCAGATTCAATCAATGCAATGGCAAACTCCTTGAGGGTTTCTGTAATGTTGTGCAGAGCCTGGTTCATCTTGTCAGGGCATTTAATCATGTCATAGAACATCTGCTCCTGGCCTCTCATCATGCTCAGTACGCCCAGGGGCCAAATACGAAGCCGATAATCGGTTTTTCCTGCCCCTCTCGCTTCATAGAGCTTCTTCGCCAGCTCTATGTGTTCGCTCATTCTAGGTGTTTCTCTAGGATCGATAATCTCTACCTTGTCATAATCATCTTCACTTTTAAGCAGTCTGTCATCCATATCTGGATGTGCCGCGTTTTTCGGGCTGTAAACCACCTTTCTGCCCCCAGTCTGCCGCTTCTACAGAAAGGGCAATCAAAGTGCAAATTGCGTCGACACCGATTTCGTCCGTTGCTCTGATGATGGATTCTGCACATTTGTCCACATCCTTGACCATTCTTCGTAATCAATACCGAGGGTCTGCATGGATACGCTGTTAATTAACGGATATACTGGCACCCTGTCAGGTTCCTGATGGTTTAATGCCATTGTAACTCTCTCTCTATGGAATTCATAATTACCTCCTAAAAAAACAATTTTACTTTTATTTGATAATTACAGTATATCCGTCCCCATTAGAAAAGAATATGAAAATTTCCTGATAATTATGAATATATTTAGGCAATTTCCTTTAGTATTAGACTAAATCTAATACTACTTCAATTCAAACCTCTTTCTTTGGTCATTTTTTTGTTTTATTTTTGTAATCTTCTAATTTTTTCTCCCTGATTTTTTAACATTTTCATATCAGTCTCTGCGATGGTATCCGCGCATTCCTTCAACTCAGTCATTATTTCATCTGCATTGTCGATATCCTGTTTTGTATTTCATCTGATGTTCCAGGCTGGCCCAGAAGTCCATCGCCACAGTTCTAATCTGCACCTCAACCCGCATCGGTCTTTTCTCATTGAGAAAAATACGGGTACTTTCCACGATCATATGATAACTTCTGTACCCGTTTGGTTTGGGATTCTGAATGTAGTCTTTGACTCTGATTAGCTTAATATCGTCCTGTTGAACCAGCATTCTCGCAACTTTGTAAATATCATCTACAAAAGAACAGATGACCCTGATTCCCGCAACGTCATTAAGATTCTCTTGAATCGATCCCTAAAGAAAATGGCGTCTCCCTGTCGCTTCAATTTTTCCAAAATGCTGAACGGTTTTTTTCTTCTTGACGATACCGAAGAAATTGGGCTCTGTTCTGCCAGCAGAGATAACTCGTCATTGAGAATCTCAGCTTCGTCCTCACTTCTCTGATAGCGGAATCATATCGCATCATCAAAACGTCAAACTCTTCCAATATCTTCAATGTTTCTTGCGGATCATCAGGAAGCAGTTCCTGCATCAGTTCCTTGGTTTTTTCCTCATTTATTGCTCTCATTTCCCGTCTATTCCTATTCTAAAATAAATTCAATGATCTTTGCTATAACTTCATCGCCGGTAGTCTCTGGACCGCCATTATGTATTTCGTGGCAGTAACCCGGCCACTCGATATAAGTAAATCCTGCTGTACCAGACAGACGTCCTGCGACTGCTCTGCTCCCCTTGATATCGCAGATTTTATCCATATCACCGTGCATCAGCAACAGAGATTTTCCTTCTGCACCGCGGTTATCCTCGTTTACGCCCGCTGCAATGGCATTGCCAAAGTCGTAACAATCCACGGCACACCTGAGGGAAATTTTATCGTGAACCAGCGGGTCGTCGTGATAAGGTCTGACATATTTCAAATTCCCCAAATCTTCTTCCGGAAAGGATGAAGCGATGGTCTTTTTTCGGAAACACCTTCGAAGCAGCCTTCACGCAGGTATACAGCGGCCCAGGAATCTGCATTACCAGCTTGATCCAAGGTGCCGACACGATATACTTCTGCGGCACATCGTTTTTTCTGCCGACGGCTCGATAATGTAAGCAGATGTTGCCGCCCATGCTGTGCCCATACAAGATCAGCGGAAGCCCTGGATAAAGCTCCTGCGCATACTCGATCAAAGCATCTACATCTGCTAAAACTTCTTTTTCGCGGCGCAGTATCGCCTCGTACACCGCTGGAAATCCCGTGCCCCTCTCAGGTCCATTGATAGCACGGCGATTCCTCTCTGCCAGTTTCTTTGCCATGCGTTGGTATCTTCCGCATGCTCGCCAATTCCGTGAATCAAGCACATCACATAGGACGCATTGTCACAAGGAAAATGATAGCCAGTGACGGCACGTGCTCTCTTCTCGAAAGCAAAATTCTCATACATGATTACAAGCTCCTTTACAAAAAAATACTAAATCGTTACAAAAAAGTTCAAAAACGAACAGATCAGATGATTTCCCTTGCATTCCCCCCCCATACAACAGGATTACAGTAACTATACGAGATACAGCCGTGCACCATAGAAGGAGGGTCCTGCGTAATGAAGAAGAATTGTTCACTCTGCGGAAACATCTATCCACAACACCGTATTTAAAGGCGGATACGTATGCGAAGATTGTATCAAGTTCGTCAAACATATCCAGGATTGACAACATTTTCAGTGAATTTGTGTACCCTTAGTCACTGAAGGTAAGCTATCACTACAGATTATTTGCCGACACCTACTCATAACATTTTTTAATCTGTCATAGATTGTAGAATATCAAATACGAAGCGCACGGTTTTTGTATCATCAGAGGCTGTTATGTCAGCCTCTTTTTTTTCCTTCGATTGGTATTTCTCGCCATCTTTTTCCCGATTGATTCGTTTACGCGTCTTCGGCTTCATGATGGAGTAGCCGAACTTACCGAGAGGCTGCCTTTTGAGACCAAAGTATTCGCCATGGTTGTAACTGAGCATCCCTGCTTCATCCAGGCAAATTCGTCCCTTTTCGTCAAAGAGCTTCTCATCTGCGTGAACCTTGACGATTTCTGCAATAAACATATCGTGAGATGGATATTCTTTGACTTCCAGCACCTTACATTCTAAATTTACCGGGGACTCCAAGATCATAGGGCAAGAGACGATTTCAGCCTTTTTCCTGATGCAGTCCCGTCTCTTTGAATTTATCCATATCACGGCCTGACTTTACGCCACAGAAATCAGTTGCCTTGGCCAAATTCTCTGTGGTCAGATTAATGACAAATTCACCGCTTTTACTGATCAGCTGGTGAGAATGTCTGCTCTTTCTGACAGAGACATAGGTCATGGGAGGCTCTGAATTGATGATGCCCGTCCAGGCGATGGTGATGATATTTCTTTCATTATCGCTGCCGCAGGATACCATGACCACTGGCAGAGGATTCAGCATCGTTCCTGGTTTCATTGCTCTCTTTGTCATAATCTATTCCTTTCTGAGTCCTGTCAATATCGTTACAAAATATTCCGGCAGAGGACTGTCAAATTCCATGTAAACGCCGGTTCTAGGATGTACAAAACCCAGGGTTTTAGCGTGAAGCATCTGTCCTTCTACTGGAACGGTCTGTTTTTTTCGGCCCATATAGCAGATCTCCCACCAGAGGATGTTTGATGTAAGCCATATGAACCCGGATTTGATGAGTTCGTCCTGTTTCCAGCTGCGCCTCAATCAGGGTATACTTGCCGAAACGTTCCAGCACTTTTATAGTGGGTGACTGCATGCTTGGCATTCATATTCGTAACAGCCCGTTTCAACCGATTTTTCGGATCTCTCCCTAGGGGTGCATTTACGGTGCCTTCGTCTTCTCTTATATTGTGATAGACCAACGCTTGATATCGCCTGGTGATGGAGTGCTCCGCCAGTTGTGCAGACAAAGATTCGTGTGCCTTATTTTTTCGCGATCATTAAAAAGTCCGCTGGTATCCTTGTCAATTCTGTGAACGATGCCGGGACGTATCACGCCGTTGATAGAAGACAGTCTCTCTCCGCAGTGAAACATGACCGCATTAACCAGAGTGCCCCGTATAATTGCCTACTGCCGGATGAACGACCATTCCCCGCGGCTTATCGACCACCAGTAGATCCTCATCCTCATATACGATGTCGATGGGAATGTCCTCCGCTTCTATTTGCAGGTCGACAGGTTTCGGTATCGTAATCTCAACCAGATCGCTGGCAGCTACCTTGTATTTCTTAGATGTGCAGGGCTTTCCGTTTACCAGAATGTTTCCCTTTTCAAAGAGTTTCTGAATAAAGCTTCTCGACGTATCCGGTAAAGACAAAAGAGCACGAGATCAATTCTGGTGCCCTTCTGTTCTTCTTCGATATAAAATTGATATTTTTCTTCTTTCTCACTCATGTTTTTTTAGCCTGTCACCTGCTAGAATATAAACGATAAACAGTGCACAGCCAAAAGTCACCGCGATATCAGCAATATTGAACACTGGTGGAAAAATGCTGAAATCAAACATATCGGTAACCTCACCAAAAGCAATGCGATCGATCAGATTGCCGATTCCGCCTGCGATAATCAGGGGTCCAAGAAGCGTAGAGTGTCCAGTGTTCCCCTCTATGGCGGTGCAGATACCACAGCGCTGCAACGATACCTGCAATTGGAATGACGACCAGCAAGAGTCGCTGTCCGCTCATCATACTGAAAGCTGCGCCACTGTTTCTTATATAAGTCAGCCGAAAAAATCTCCCAAGATGCTGATAGAATCGCCTACATGCATTGTCATTCTGATCACCGCTTTGGAGACTTGGTCCGAGGCGATTACCAGGGCTGCAGTCAAATAATATTTCATATAAATCACGGGGCAACTGGTGCCCCGCCTCCCATTAACTTTTTATTGTGCGACATACACCATCAGATGATTCTCGTCTTTGTCAAATCCTCTTTACAATGGTCTTTTCGGTTCTTCTTGTTTCCCCTTGCCGAAATCCTCCATCAACATATCCTCAAAAGATTTTTCATCAATTACCATGGTTTCGCCTTTCAAAGGAATCCTGACCTCTGGAACTGGAGGAACTGGTTCCTTCATCACGGATGCCTGCGTCGGTACCGTTTTCTTCACCGGTTCGTCCATAGAAGCCGGCAAAAGTCCCTTTCTAAGTCAGCCAGCAATTCTTCACTGGAGCCGTCCAGTTCATTGAGCTCATCCTCCAATATTTGTTTATATCTGCCCCGGAATCGGGTGATTTTATCTTTCAGCTTCGCTCCCTCCTCTGTCAGCTTAGAGATGGATTCTTTCTGCATCTCTCTGCATGACATCGGCATCCAACTGGGCATTTTTAATGATAATTTTGCTCGCTTCTCCGCACTTTCTGAAATATCCCTCATCAGTTTTTGGCTGACTCCAGAGTATTCAGCACAGAGGTCTCTGATTTTTTGTACTGATTCAGATCACTTTCCAAACTTTCAACTTTGCTTTTAAACGTTCATTCTCTGCGAGAAGTTTCTGCAGATCAAGAGTAATTTCATCCAGAAATTGATCTACTTCGTCATTATATCCTCTCATTGCTTTGGCGAATTGTTTGTTTTTTTTCTATCTCAAGTGGCGTAATCATAGTATATCCTTTCGTTTACAGTGCAAACATTATCAATATCCGTATTATAATTCTTGAAATGATTTCTATTGCAATCATTGCCAGCATCGGAGAAAAAATCTACCGGCCCTGTATTGAATTTCATCAATAACTTACGAAACGGCGCTACCACCGGATCAGTAATCTTGGCCAGAAATTGGTATATTCTGCCTGCTGATGAGTATGGATTATACGCGACAAAAAACTCATCACACACATGGCAATCAGAGCAAAAGAAATTAACTGTGCAAATAAGTTAATCGCTCGAATTAAAACGTATATCACCTGTCAATTACCTCCAAGGACTTTTTTCATCGGATGAGAAATCAAAGCAGTTCTCTCATCCTGAGAAGAAGAAATATCCACATTTTCTGGTGCGAAGATGAAGATATTGTTCGCAACCTTCTGCACATTTCCATTCAGAGCATAAGTCGCTCCACTCATGAAATCAAAGATTTTTCTCGCAACCTCTGTTTCAGTTTCTCTAAATTAATTTATAACCGGTCTTCTGCCTTTTAAACTGTCCACTAATTTCGGGCATTCTTCGAAAGCTTTCGGCTCGATTAAGACCAGTTTAAAAGCGCTGGTGTTCGTAACAGAAAAGCGCTTTCAGAGGCTTTTGAAGAGCTGCTGCTCATAGGCGGCTTCGGCTTCTTTCTGTGGTCACCGTATCGCTGACATAAGAGCGTCTCGGCTCTTTCGCTATTTTTTCTTTTGCTGCGTTGACTTCTTCCTCTGTAATCATTTTCGTCATCGTCAAGCTCTTCTATACCGATTACTTTTTTGATTGATTCTGCAAAACCCATAACTTTTTCCTCCCCTAGGTATCACTTTTCTTCTTTGCGGTAATCTCTATACCCGAAAATGGCTGTTCCGACTCTGATCAAATTGGAGCCTTCTTCTATGGCTGCCTCAAAGTCATTGGTCATTCCCATTGACAGATACTCAAAATCTACCCTGTCACTCTTTTCATTAACGTATTTGTCATATATTTTCTTAACTTCTGCAAAATATTCTCTCGCATCGTTGGGATCTTGTTCAAAAGGTGCGATACACATCAACCCTTTTATTTTAATATTCGGGCACTGCTCTGCAATGTCTCTGATCAGCTGATCAGTTTCATCTGTGGTAATTCCAAACTTGGAATCCTCTTCTGCCGAGTTTACCTGAATTAAAATGTCCATGGTCAAATCGTGCTGCTGGGCTCTCTTGTTAATCTCCTTTGCCAGATGGAGGGAATCTACAGAGTGAATCAGACTCACCTTGTCGATAATGTATTTAACCTTGTTGGTCTGTAGATGACCGATTAAATGCCATCTCACCGGCTTCACTCGATCAAATTTGTCCATAATTTCCTGTACTTTATTTTCCCCCAATATCGGTAATCCCTGCGTCAATAGCTTCATTCATTTCCTCTGGCGTATGAAGCTTCGTTACAGCAACTAAAAGGACATCGTCACCAGTTCTGCCTGATTTTTCAGCAGCCGCTGCCTTTAATTCGTTAATATACTCGATATTTGATTTAATTGACATTTCTACACCTGCCTTCATAAATTTTATTATAGCATTATTTTGTTCCTTGAGAACCACATCGTAAATCTCTATGGTATCGTATGTCTTATCTGTCTCTTTATCATAGAAATAGGTATCTTTCACTAAAGACTTTTTTCACCATCGCTGACGATGACTTTGATGGGAACAAAATAATAATCGTTGGTCTTGTTCTTCACATAAACCCCTTGCATCCCTTTTTCTTCAGTAATACTGCTGTTTTCAATAATTAAACCCTTGCCGCTGTCTGTTACAAGGGAGATATCAGCTACTCTCATCCTGGCGAATTTCTCATAATAATAGTCAGTCACTAAAAATGACTCGCCCTTTGCCATCCTGTTCATCGGCTTTGTAAACCTTGGCTCTGACAAAATCGTCTTCAAATTCCACGGTCACTTCTTGATCTTTTTTGTGTAACGGCCCAGATTCTTTCTTATCGATGAAGCAGACGATGTACCATTTGGTACGGTCCGCAACTTTGAATACAGGCTCGCCTTTGGCGATGGAGTTTCTCGCAAGATCCAAAACGTTGTCCTGACTCAATTTGCTGAAATACTCGTAAGTACCATTTTCCATATTGTCCGGTCTGATCTTCCCTTCGTAGCCGTCTGCATAATAGCTGATGACACCGCCTTTTTGCTACAGAAAAATCGCTGGTCGATACAGCGTCTCCCCCAGCCTGGTCAGCATGTCCGTATATTTGGCAGACACTTCGCTTTCTGAACTGCCGGTCACTTCCATGACGGTTGTCCCAGCACGCACTAAGGTTCCGCCCTTGATGTAACGATTTGCCTTACCGCTTGCCGCTGAGACGTAAACCTGCTCGTCTCTGACCAGATATCCTTTTGCGTCTCGTCGGCCACTTTCAGTTCTCCGTATTCTACGGTATAAGAGGACACCAATGCCCCCGTCACTTTTGGTATAATATATATAATTATGTACAGCGCGATTAAGGCTATCACAAAAATTAATATCGGTTTTTTTCTAAATTTACTCATAAAATTATTTTACATCATTTTAATACTTTTTCCAATACCTTATGTTCATCTTTTGTCAGTTTTTTACTGTTCTTCACAAAGTCTTCAAATAAGTCAGGGGCGCAATCTCTGGTCAGGCGCAAAGACTGTTCAAATTTCCAAAGATAAATCAGTTTATGATTGCCGCCGACCAAAATCTCCGGCACATCCATACCTTCATAACTTCTCGGTTTCGTGTATTGCGGATATTCCAAGAGGCCCGAATAAATGGATTCTTCTGTGGCAGAATCTTCGCCGGCCAATACGCCGGGATTAAGCGGGCTACAGTATCGATCAGGACCATAGCTGGCAGTTCGCCGCCTGTTAAAATATAGTCTCCAATCGAAACCTCCTCCATATCAAAGTGATCCAAAACTCTCTGATCTACACCTTCATAATGGCCGCATAGAATGGTCAGCTCTTCTTCTTCTGCCAACTGCTGAATCTTTGTCTGGTCAAGAATATTGCCCCTCGGAGACATGTAGAGAATCTTTTTGCCTCTCGCGTCGATAGAGTTCAGGGCACCAAAGATGGGATCTGCCATCATGACCATGCCGGGACCTCCGCCGAAAGGGTAATCATCGACCTTTTATGTTTATCGTTGCTGAAATCTCTGATATTGATAAAGTTGAATGTAATGATGCCTTTCTCGCAGGCTCTGCCCAGGATGCTGCCAGTGACGGCTGTGAACATCTCTGGGAAAAGAGTCAATACGTTAATCTTCATCTTCAATCATCCCTTTTATTAAACGCACTTTTACGTATCCCTTTTCAAGGGATACTTCCTTTACAAATTCTGAAACGACGGGAATCAGAACCTCGCCGCCTTTTGCCAGCCTGACCACATATAGGTCCTGTGAGGATGGCTGCAGCACGTCTTTGATGGTTCCTAGAATCTGCTCCTTCTTCATCGATGACGGACAGGCCGATCAGATCTCTTATATAAAAGGTATCCTCTGGCAGCTCAAGAAGATCATCCTCTGTAATAAAGATGTCCTTGTTCTTCATGGCCTCCGCCGCGTTTCTGTCGTCAACGCCAGAAAGCTTCAAAATCACCATCTGCTGCTGATACCTGACTTTTTCAATTTCGTATTTTTATCTTCGACAAAGATTTGTTCCAGTTCTTCGTATCTCTCTCTGTAACCGGAGTAATTGTAAACCTTCACTTCACCTCTCAGGGCAACGGCGTTTACGATTCTCCCAATCTTAATTTTTTTCCATTTTTCTCCTATTATATTTCAGGCACATGAAAATACCTCTGTAATTCCATGTGCCCTTGCTCGTAATACTATTCGTCTTCTGAGACGATTTCTACTACTACTTTTTGTTTTCTTTTGTTGCGGCTGCTTTGACAACAGTGCGCAGTGCTTTTGCAATTCTACCCTGTTTGCCGATCACTTTTCCCATATCGTCAGCAGCAACTTTTAGCTGCAAAACGCTGCCATGTCTGTCATGCTCTTCCGTCACAACAACTTGCTCCGGATGGTCGACCAGGGACTTTGCGATTGATTCTACTAATTTCGTCACGCCGTTTCACCGCTTTCTTACTCAATGATGCCAGACTTCTTGAAAAGACTTTTAACAGTTTCTGTCGGCTGTGCGCCGTTTTCTAACCATTTTTTTAGCCTTTTCGTCGTCGATTTTGATTGTAGGCGGCTCTACTAGTGGGTTGTAGTAACCGAGCTCTTCGATGAACTTTCCATCTCTTGGTGTACGAGAGTCTGCAACAACTACTCTATAGAAAGGTTTTTGTGAGCACCCATTCTCTTTAATCTAATCTTTACCATTATATTGTTCCTCCTTTTATCATTTTTCTTATCTTACAACTCAGTCACTTACTGAATTATTAGCTTAAAACAACCCTCTGCACATTTTGTTTCTCTTCATCGCTTTTGGATTAGAGAACTGTTTTACCATTTTTTTGTCTCTTCATATCTCTTGATGAGATTGTTGATCTTGCTGACCGGCTGTCCGCAGCCCGCCGCGATTCTCTTTCGTCTGCTGGCATTGAGCAAGTTGGGCTCCTGCCGTTCCTCCCGGGTCATTGACTGAATGATGGCCTCCATCTGGCGAAATTCTTTTTTTTCGCTTTCTGCAAGGTCCACGCCCTTCATCTGTGCCGGACTCATTCCCGGCATCATCTCCAAGATTTTGCCGACGCCGCCCATACTCTTGACCTGGCCCATCTGATCCAGGAAATCTTCCAGAGTGAACTGATTTTTCTTCAGCTTCTTTTCTAGCTTCTCGGCCTTCTCCTGGTCAAAAGAGGCTTCTGCTTTTTCTATGAGAGAAAGCATGTCTCCCATCCCCAGGATTCTGCTGGCCATTCTTTCCGGGTGAAAAGGTTCTAACGCATCAAACTTTTCTCCTACACCCATGAACTTAATCGGCTTTCCGGTGACTTTCTTTGCGGAAAGGGCTGCGCCGCCTCTGGCATCGCCGTCCATCTTGGTCATCACAATACCGTCAACGCCCAGTTTCTCATTGAACCCTTCAGCTACATTGACTGCATCCTGACCGGTCAGGGCGTCAACCACCAACAGTATTTCATGGGGTTTTACGGTTCCTTTGATGTCCACAAGTTCGTCCATCAAGGCTTCATCTATCTGCAGTCGTCCGGCCGTATCGACAATCAATACGTCAAAGCCTTTTTCTCAGCTTCTCGCTTGGCCTCTAAGGCGATCTTTGCCGGTTCCCTGCTGTCTCTTTTGGTAAATACAGGCGTGTTAACCGACTTACCCACCACTTCCAGCTGGTCGATGGCCGCCGGTCTATAGATATCACAGGCGCAGAGCATCGGTTTTTACCGCTCTGCTTCAGGTAATTCGCCAGCTTTCCGCAAGTCGTCGTCTTACCTGTACCCTGCAGACCGACCATCATAATGGTAGTAAATCCTGACGGGGAATAGGTCAGCTTGCTGTTAGTGCCGCCCATCAAGTCAACTAATTCTTGATTTACGATCTTGATGATCTGCTGTGCAGGCGTCAGACTTTCCAAAACCTCTGAACCCAGACACTTCTCTTTCACGTCATTTACAAATTCTTTTACAACTTTGAAGTTGACGTCTGCCTCCAAAAGCGCCAGCTTGACTTCCCGCATCGCATCATTGATATCGGCCTCTGTCAGTACGCCTTTGCCCTTCAGCTTTTTAAATGCACTCTGTAATTTATCCGATAAATTTTCAAATGCCATGCTACAGCCTTTCCAGTCCGTTGATAACGGACTTAATCTCTTCTAAACCATCTACTAATTCTTGATTTCCATTATATTTCCGGGCCAGCTCCAAAAGCATGGAGTCAATCTTGGCGATGGCCTCGTTTGACTGCATCAGCTTAGATACAAGACCCAGTTTCTCTTCGTATTCTTTCAGTGATTTCTCCGCAGATTTCAGCGAATCGTGAACAGCTGCTCTGAAATTCCAAATTCCTCTGCAATCTCCGCCAGAGAAAGGTTCTCCTCGTGATAAAGTTCCATCACTTCTTGTTTCCGCTTTGTTAGAAGCTGTCCGTAAAAATCGTACAAAAGACTGGCTTCTGTAATACTGTCCATCATCTTTTTTTTCCTTTCTGTTAAGCAAAATTCCTTAACACCATGATACTTTATCATACATTGCTCAGGCTGTCAAGGATTTTTTGCTTTACATTTTATTGCTTTTCTCCCCAAAACATTGTATAATGACTATGTTCGTCCATGAGACAGGAACAATACACAGGAGGCAATTTATGAGTTTATTACGAAAGTTTAAAATAATGCATATGCGGATCAACGGCTTCTACGGCGGTAAAGCCCGCTGGTGGCTCAATGCAAAACAATATGACGAGAAATATAACCAAAATTATACGGAAAGAGAAAAAGTGGGCATACAAACACGGTTTTTTACCTTCTGTCGTGGAAAGATATGGTATCAACGACGATAATTACGAGGATTTTATTTCTCTCTATGATTATTGTCACATTTTCCCCGTCAACGATATCTTTAGAAAGTGGATCAACGACAGAGTAACTACAAGAGACGTATTAAAGCCTTTTGCAGAATATCTGCCCAGACAGTATTTTCAGCTTTATAAGCGCGACTCTGACGTTCAGATCATCAAGCTGCTGGATTGTCCTGACGAATATGAGGATACCTACGAAGGAATTCTTCAGTTGATTCAAGACAAAGGAAAGCTGTCTATTGCAAAAACCCTCGGTACGAATTTCATCACTCGCTTATGAGAATGGTCAGTACGCCATAGATGATGAAATCGTCTCTGACGAAGAACTGATCAATAAGATTATCGATAGCTTGGGAATTCTCGTTATCATGGAATATGTCGAATGCGGTCAAGCTACCAAAACAATTGAGCCAGGCAATGCAAACTACTTGAAACTAATCGTATATAATAAATATGGAGACAATCCGAAAGTCGGACAGGCTTATCTCAGTATCAACGCCTCTAAACAATACAGCAATCATGAGTTCTTTTATGCAGAAGGCACTACCTCTATGGGTAACGAAGAAGATTTAGACTCTAAATCTGACATGCAGGCAAAAAGACACGGAAATTGATCAAGACGACGACACGATCGGCAGAAACTTCATGGAAAATGAAGTCGTCCTTCCTTTGCAGGGACAGCCTCAGAAAGTGACGCGAAGAGTGTTTGTACCGATATGCCTGGAAGACGGCACCTTTGATGGCGGTAAACAATTACAAGGCAACCGCATTGCTGAAATAACAACCCACCCGACCACTAACGCACCTTTAAAAGGTCAAATCGGTAATTGGAACGAGATTTTAAATCTGGTTGAAAAAGATAGGAAAATTCATTCCACAGATTGAATATATGGGAATCGATGCGATTCTCACCGATGACGGAATCAAAATGGTTGACTTTGCCGCACATCCAAGCTATCCGCAAGTAGTTGGATTTAACGAGGAAATGACGGATTACCTAAAGCTGAAGGTAAACCTGACGAAGAAGGAAGCTGCAAAATGGGCGAATAAGAAGAAGAACTTCAAGAAAAAATCAAATACTTTTATGTGGATCAGATTGACCAGATTTCTATGCCCTCCTAAAATGCGTCCTCTGATATATAAATGGTGGCATATTACCATGTGGGATGATTTGTTCTCCAGAAATGGCGTTTCTCTCAAAAGAGAAACGTTGGGCTTATAAACACGGCTTCTTATCCTACCGTTT
>VOFI01002432.1_pt1 | contig 19828 bp, 29 predicted proteins | sample 5384131 | NCBI WGS metagenome assembly VOFI01 (sample SAMN12384728, study PRJNA508395) | human gut metagenome | isolation source: healthy gut H | host: Homo sapiens
GTATTTAGTAATTTATAATTTCTTGATTATTCAAACAGGAAACTGAATAATCCTAAGAACGTCCAATATGGCGAAAGGTGCCGATCGTCGTAGGCTGCATGCCGCTCCGTTACGACAGGATTTGGGTCAGGTTTTCCGAAGTTTATCGTCCGTGCAGCAGGAAGACGATATCGTTCAGATGCATCGCACAAGCGCTTGGCATCGATCCGGGCAGCCGCCTTTGAGGCGCATGAAGCGGCAGCCATGCTCGGAGGCCCGTGCCCGAGGGTGCGGTCGCCATCCAACGGTTCGCGCGCCGTTTCGGCCTACGTAGAGGCTCTCGGATGGCTGCGATCGCCTTCTGTTCCTATTGCACGATTCCATACATTCGAGTAGGTATCACAGCTTCGACTACGAAAACCGTTCGTGCGGATGTGTCCGATCGCGTTTCAGAAGGCGTAAAGGAAATCGTCTCATAGCCCCAGGATACGGGGGCGATGGGGGTCAGGATTTCGAGGACGAGTCAAGCTTGGCATGGCTTGTGGGGAGCGCTTGCGGATGAGTTCGCCGATACCTGGTTCCGCGTCATGTACATCCGCCCGAGGGATTACTGACGAGTTTGTTGCATACCGTCGCCGAGCATGGCAACATCTGGCTCCTATTCTCGACATCCCCCTTCAGCATGTTCAGCCGAGCATCCTGAAGGCCATGCATCGCAAGGGCTCGCGCGAGAGTACGAGTCGCTGGTGGAGCGTATTCGCCGCATCGTCCCCGAGGTAACGCTGCGCACAACGCTTATCGCGGGCTTTCCTGAAACGGAAAGATTTCGACGAGCTTTGGCGATTTCGTCGAAGAGGGTTTCGATTACATCGGCGTGTTCGCGTACTCGCGCGAAGAGGAACCCGAGCATACGATTCTGGCCGACCAGGTCGACGACGACGAAGGCGTCATCGTGCGCAAACGTGTTGCGTGACCTTGCGGACGATGCTTGCACGCCCGCTTGTAGCCGCACGTGTCGGAAAAGTCATGAACGTGCTCATCGAGGGCAGGGAAGAGGACGGCCAGCTGTTCGGTCGCGCAATGTGCCAAGCTCCTGGAGGTCGGTGGCGTAACCTATGTCGACAACGGCGAACCGGGCGATATCGTTCGAGTCACCATAACCGATACGCTGCTGTACGAAATGGAAGGCGAATAGCCCATGCGACAAGCTGCAAGTGGAAGCCGCGCCGCAAGTTGCTGTAAAATTATGGACACCGGCAAACATCGTCACGCTCATCCGCATATGCTTGGTCCCCGTGTTCGTCGTCGTGCTCTTTCTGAGCCCGCTGGCCGCAGTGGTTCCATCTGCCTGATTTGGCAGAACACTCCAAAAAGCCTCATCGCTGCCGCCATCTTCGTGATGATACTTCGCACTGACTGGCGTTTGATGGGTATTTGGCGCGAAGTCGTGGGCGAAGTGACCGATTTCGGCAAATTCATGGATCCTCTGGCCGACAAAATCCCTGGTCATGGCGGCCCTCTTGGCATTGATCGAGCTCGGATCGCTTCCCAGCTGGGTCGCGCTCAAAATGCATCGTTGCGTGAATTCATCGTCTCGGGCGCGTGCGCATGGTGGCGGCCAGCAAGGGGAGCACCGTCATCTCCGCTAGCTGGTACGGCAAGTTCAAGACGGTCTTCCAGATGGTCGCCATCGTCTTGTTCGGTGAAGGAAAGCCCTGCCTGGGCCGACGCTTGTCCGGATTTTCGGGCGTGATGGCGTTTATCAGCTGGCTTGTCATGGCGATCGCCTTGATTTTCACGATGGTGTCCATGGTCGACTACATTCAAAGGCGCGCCATTTATCCGGGTTGGGGCCTTCCAAGCGAGCAAAGCGCAAGCTCGGCGATCGTCGAGCAAAGCGTCGCTCGCCGAAAAGACGAACGTGGGCGTACGAGCCGCAGATATCGAGCATCTTCGGCACGGCGGTAATTTCGCATGCCAGGGAACGGGACATCACCATCGGCACCGCCGAGGGGGCTTCGGCGGTATGATCAGGGCGGCGTGGTGAGCTACGTTTCCGGAAGGTCAAGCCGTTGTGCTCGGCGGGATCACCAGGTGCGCAACCGCGTGCAAATCCGTCAGCGTCCTTGATGTGCGCGATGGCGCATCATCAACGAATCTCGAGGTTAGCACGACGGTTTCACCATATGGCGCAGGGCGCGTGCGGCCCTGACCTGCAACGTAGCCGTTGCCGTCACCGGCATGGCGGGTCCGTCGGGGGCGGCACCGGGAATGCGCGTCTCGCTTCAGGACCGTCGCGACCGTGCGCCTGCAAAGCGTCGATGCCGGCTTCGCATGCGGCTCAACTTGAAAGCATGTCGTAGGGGCGCGCCGACCAAGGGTTTTCGCATGCAAACCACCTTTCAGGCCCTGCGTATGGCTTCGATGCGGCGAAGGCGGGCAACAGTTTCCCGTCGCTAGGCCTTTAGTCCTTTGCGTGCAACGGCGCAAGCTTTATTGCCGATTCACGGAAGCGTCGATAACAGCAAACAATCGAACAGGTTCACCGGACAACGGCCGTGCTGCGGTTCTGCGAACCTGTTGGTTTTTCCGGCAGTTTCTTTGAATGCGGGGTCGGCTGGTTTATGATGGTGATAAGTCGTACCGATGTTTGTATTTGGTATTGACTATGAAACATCCGTTCGCAATAATGCTGCGGTAGCGTTGCAATCAGCGCAAAGGAAGGTAACCAGCGGATGAACGGACAAAGAAAAAACGCTCAAACTCACAACCGACCAAATCCGATCTAAGTTCGGCAAAGGCGCCATCATGAAATACGGTGATGGCGGCCATGACCTTAACCTGGAGGTGGGGGCCACCCTACAGGCTCGCATTTGCCGCTTCGATGCGGCTGGGGATCGGCGGCGTTCCGCGGGGCCGAATCATCGAGGTCTACGGACCGAGTCGAGCAGCAAAGACCACGCTCGCCTTGCAAATTCTTGCCGAGGCGCAAGCGCTCCGGCGGCGTCGTCGCGTTCATCGATGCGGAGCATGCCCTCGACCCGGTCTATGCGGCCCGTCTTGGGCGTGGATAGCTATCGACGACGTGCTCATCTCCCAGCCCGATACCGGCGAGCAGGCGTTGAGATCTGCGATTCATGCTCGTGCGCTCGAATGCCATCGCGCCATCGTGGTCGACTCGGTGGCCGCGCATTGGTCCCCGCGCCGAGATAGGGGCGAAATCGGCACCGTCGTCTGCAACGCAGCTTATGTCCCAAGCGCTTCGAAAACTTGGGTTCGCTTTCCCAAATCAATACCACGTGCATCTTCATCAATCCAGCTGCGCGAGAGAAAAATCAGCGTGATGTTCAGCAGCGAAACCACAACCGGCAGTCGTGCCCTGAAGTTCTTCTCCAGCGTTCGAATCGACGTACGTCGCATCGACTCCATCAAACGTGATGGCGAGATCGTTGGAAACCATGTTAGCGCCAAGGTCGTCAAGAACAAGGTTGCGCCGCCGTTTCGTCAAGCGGGGTTTCGATCTTATGTACGGTGAGGGCATTTCACGAGAGGGTTGCATCGTCGATATGGCGTTTGAGGCTGCGTCGCTATGAAATCCGGCGCTTGGGTACACGTACGCGGCGAAGAGCGCTCTTAGGACAAGGACGCGAAGCAGCAAAGCATACTCTGAAAGAGACCCCGATCTGCGAGAGGAACTGGAAACGATAGCGTTCGAGAAGCGTTTGACATTCCGATCATCACGAAAGAGCAGGAAGACTTCGACGCCGTTAATCCTGGCGCGAAACCTAAGGGCAAAAGAAATAGCCATGCATGATGCAAAGGGCGCGAAGCATTGCGGATTTGCGCGCACGAATCAAAGCGCCATAGCGAGGCAGGTTTCAGATACGAATGGGCGGGTCTGGCACTCATCCCCGTCAATGCGAAGGCAACCTATTGCGCGGACAGCTGGAGGTGGCGAGGAAGATGGTACCAGCGAAATCCAGCAAAAGTCAGTGTCTTGGAGGCTGCTGGGTGTCCGATTATTGGCAGTTCTGGAAAACGATGGGCAATTCATCGAGACAGTCGAAAGCAATCGGATGCAGATCGCGATCTAAAGCAGATTCGGCATTTGCGAAGATCCAGCGATTGCTGGCGCATCCGTGAACATGCCAGTGCCCTGCTGGCATAAGCGGCTGTTGTCAAGCGGCTATGACGACCATGTATCGCTTCCGAGGCTGTGCAACGGGCAATCAACTGCGGGCTTGTGAGCGATGAGCGCTACGCCGATGTCTTGGTTCGAAAGCAGGCTTTCTCAGGGAAAGGGGCTTCCGAGGCATTGCGTCTGAGCTTGAACAGGCGGACATAGATCAAACCGTGCCAGCATGTGAGGAAGCGCTGTTCCGTGATTCAGGTCCTGATGAGCTAGCCCGAGCAGGGTTGAGCCTGCGCGTTGTCGCTAAACCGCCGAAAGCCAAACGAATTCGTGAAGCCGCATATCGAAAGCTCGTGCAGAAAGAAGGCTATGAATCGAGTGTAGCGGCATCGGCTATCAGATATTCGCCGAGCAGCATGGTTGCACCACCCTCGAAACCGCCTGTTAAATCTCGATATCTTTAAATCAAAAGCCGGTTTCTCACGCGGAACTTAAACTTTCCTGCCCTTTTCCATTTGAAGAACCTTTATCATGAAAAGCCAAGCCTGAGCTATCGTGCCTTATACGGCACTGTTGGAACTATATAAACAAATGTATACGTCCAGTCGTTGCGCACGTACGCTCATGCCCAGTTATGCCGGGTTTTATACAATGGAACCTATGAAACCCACAGTACCCGTCAAAATTGAAGGGGACAAGCATGGAATCCATCATTTGGCTTATCGTTGAAAACCGTCATCATCGCCGCCGGACGTCATCAATAAATTCGTTTGCCAAATCCACGGCCCAGCGCTGCCGACGAAGCTCATACCGTTGTCGAAGATGCGAAACGCCAGGCGGAAACTTTGCGTCGCAAGCGGTTGTCGAAGCCAAGGACGAAGATTGAGATCCTCGCCAGGAGGCCCAGGCAGAGAACAAGGGAACGCTTGAAGGAGTGCGCGCTGAGCAGCGCGTCAATCAGCGCGAAGAGTTCTCTGATCGCCGCTTTGAGTCGCTTGACACGCGTGAGAAGTCTCTGGACTCCTGAGAGCATCAGATCTCTTCCATGCAGGCCAGCTCGACCGCCGTCAGCGCGATCTCCGTGATGGAATCCGAAGAGCAACCGGTATTCGTTTGCGGCAAGTCGCGGGCATGGACCGCCGACGAGGCAAAGAGCGAGGCTGCTCGATACGCTCAAAGATGAAGTAGCGCACATCAGTCCGCTGCCATCATCCGCGATCTCCGAAGCCCGGTAATACCAGGCGGAGGCGGACAAGAAAGCCTCGTTCCATCTCGCCATCGCCGTCCAGCGCGTTGCGTTGCGGATCATACGGCGGGAAAGCTCACCGTTTCTGCAATCCGCCCATCGCTTCTGATGACCTGGAAGGGGTCGCACCATCGGTCGCGAAGGTCGCAATATCCGTTCCTTCGAACCGGCTTACCGGCACGGCCTCATCATCGATGGCGCGCCGGAATGCGCGTCACCATCTCCTGCTTCGATCCGGTGCGTCGCGAAATCGGTCGCGTGACCATGGAAAATCTCATATCGCAGATGGTCGTATCCATCCTGCCCGTATCGAGGAGATGTTCGGCAAGGCCGAGAGGCTTGTGAACCAACGCGTGCAGGAGGCCGTGGCGATCAGGCTGCATTTCGAGAGCGGAACGGCGATCTGCATCCCGAGCTCGTGCGCACGCTTTGGGCGTTTGCGCTTACCGTACCTCGTATGGCCAAAACGGTGGCTTAGCACTCGCTGGAAGTTTGCGTACCTGTCCGGAGTCATGGCGTGCTGAGGCTTGGTGTCGCCCTGTTCCGGGCAAAGCGTGCGGGTCACCAGCTTCATGACCTCCGGGAAGGCCCGTTGACCATGAAGTCGAGGGTAGCCATGCGGTCATCGGTGCCGATCTTGCCCGTCGATTCGGCGAAAAGCCATCCATCGTGCGGGGTAGAGCGCACCACAACGACGTGGAGCCCAACAGCGTGCTCGACGTGCTGGTGCAAGCCGCCGATGCCCAAATTTCCGCAGCGTCCTGGTGCTCGTAAGGAAACTCTGGACGCCCATCAAGCGTCTGGAGAAGCTTGAGAAATCGCTAATTCCTACAAGGGCGTTGAGCGTGCCTTTACGCAATCCAGGCTGGTCGCGAGGTTCGCGTCATGGTGCAGCCTGAACTGGTCGACGCCGCTCAGACCAACGTTTTTGCCTCGATATCGCGAAAACGCATTGAAGACGAGATGCAGTATCCCGGCCAGGTGAAGGTCGTGGTCATCCGCGAAAGCGTGAGCCATCGGTATCGCAAAATAACGAAAGGCGTCAACTATGGGCGACGGCAACCTCGTTTATCCAGACGTTTGCGGAGAAGCCACCTTCTGGGTCGAAACCGATCTCGGAGGTGGCTTCGTTCCGTTTACGCAGCTCGGAAGCGGGCGTCGACAAGCGGCGCAGGACATCCGATCTTCTGAGGGACATCATCATCAATGCTTCGAAATGCGCGCGATGCTTTCACGCGTCCGAACATTTTCGTAGCTTGCCGCGAAGGGTCAACCAGGCGAATCGTCATGATCGACGACGGAGACGGCGTTCCGAAGCATCTACAGCGAACGGTGTTTCCGAAACCGCGCGTCACCTCAAAACCTGATTCAATGCGCCAATATGGACAAGTGGGGTGTTACGGCGCGGCATGCTTTGTATTCCATCGTGGTAAACGCCGAATCTGCAACTATTTCGGGCATCGGATTCCGGGCCTCAGGTCGGCATTCGTCATTCAAACGGATCTTAATAAACTCCCAGAGAAAACCGACCAATCCAGCTTTCCGACGTTTGAGCTCAACGAAGCGGGAACGGTAGCAGTGCGCGGTCCGGAAGAATATCCTACGAACTGCGTGTGAATTTGCCATTGAATCTCGGGCCGCAGTCAATGTGTTCATCGGATCGTCAACGGATATCGCGGCCACGTTGTATGCTTTTTGGGCTTAACCAAGCTTTCCGCGGAAACCCAGGCTTTCCGGTGAAACGATTCCCGATTGCCGATATGTAAACGCTTGTCGGCATGTTCGAGTCTGTCAGCTTTTCATCAAACCGCCGAATCTCTGGCATTGTGTCGAACGTTCTGCGCGTGTCATCCTCGATGGGCAAAACGCCCCTTATCCCCATTGCTGGCAAAAATCAAAATCGATGGATTGCAAACGACCCATGATCGAAAGGAAGGGGCCGAATCCCAGGAAAGACCGCCAACTACGTCCCGACATGCAAAAGGATTGAAGCTTGCGGGCATGAAGATGCCGCCCGTTTTCGCTCGCCAGATTTCACAAGCATACGCAGAACTGGCCGATGCGTATCTCGACGCGAACATCGAGGAAGCCTCGCATCCAGGGTGAGCAAGGACGCCATTCATTACTATACCTGTGCTCATGCAGAAGTCTTGGCGCAGGCCTTCCACATCATGTTGCCGGATAGATTTCGTTATAGCTACAATTTAGCTTGCATTTAATTACGCCGAAACACACGTCAAACGGAACATGAAAAGGTGAATACATGGATGCCGAACAACAAGCCCCGGAATCCAGGGGCGCACGCAAAGAGAGTTTCCTCAAAATCTTCCCCCGCATCAGTGGCGAGGCGCCATTGCCGGCATGGTGAAAGACGGTGTTGGCGTTGGGGAATCCAAGCTGGCCGGCGCCGGTGCCGTGAAGATCAAGCCGTGAGGCGATTGCCATCTCTCGGATTCTTGTCGCCAATCGGCATCGAAATCAATGCATTCCCTTCATTTGCCGACATCGTGATCGATGGCGAATACCGGACGGCCATTCGCTTTGCCGTGGAGCCTCGATATTTAATGGCACGCCAATCGCCGATTCCGCTCTTGGCGAGTAATTTCATTCACATAGCGTTGCTATTCTCGATTCGATCGGAACTGTATCTTTATGCATACCCCATTTATGAATATGACTTTTTGCGTCCGCACCTTCGGATGCCAGATGAACAAGCATGACTCCAGACGTATTGCGGGCGTAACTCCGAGCCTCGGCGGCGGCCTTATGGTCGACACCGTGGAGAGGAAGCCGATATCCTGATTTACATGACGTGCTGCGTGCGCGAAGCGGCGATACTCGCTTATACGGTCAGGTTGCATCGTTGAAGAACATCCCGTGAGGAAGCGGGTCCCCGCTGAGCAAGAGGATCGTTGCGGTAGGTGGCTGCATCGGCGGCCAGCGCGATGGCGACTGAGCTGACGAAAAAAGCTCCCTCATCTTGATGTGGTCTTCGGCACGCACAATCTGGCATCTCTGCCGCATCTACTTCAAGCTGTTATAGAAGGGCGGTCATCGGTTGAGGTGCTCGATGCTTCTTCCTCCTTCCCGACTGAACTTCCGACAAGCCGTGAGCATTCGTGGGCTGCGTGGCTACCTATTACCATTGGATGCAATAATTTCTGCACGTATTGCATCGTGCCGTACGTGCGCGGTCGGGGAAAAATCGCGCCCAATCGAAGACATCGTCGCCGAAGCGGAACGTTATGTGGCAGCCGGTGTGAGAAGGAGATCACGCTGCTCGGTCAAAACGTCAGCTCTTATGGCCGCGACCTGTGTGGCAGCCCTCGTTTCGCTCAAATTCTCAAAGCTCTTGACGAGACGGGTGTCGAGCGCCTGCGCTTCGCCACCAGCCATCTAAAAAGAATCTGTCCGACGGGTTATCGCGCAGTTCGGCTCGCTGCGTTCATACATGCCGGCACTGCATCTCCGGCGCAATCCGGCTCGGATCGTATTTTTGCAGCTGATGAACCGTCGCTATACCCTCGGCGCATTATCGACAGCTTGTCAGCAAATTGCGCGATGCTTGCCCGGATATCGCCTTGTCCACCGACATTATCGGCGGGATTCCAGGCGAAACCGAAAAAGACTTCATGGACACGGCTCGTCTGGTCGATGAGATCAGGGATATCACCAGGTATTTACCTATTTACCTCAAGCGAGGGACTCTCTGCTGCGAGCATGGAGGATAACACCCCTCATGAGGTGATTCAGAAAACGGTTCGATCGCCTGGTCGATATCATCGTTCAGGCTCATGCTTTCGAGAAAAACCAGCTTGACCTGAAGCAACCATCCCGGTTTTGGTGGAGGCTCATCGAAGCGTGACGAATTGCTTATTGCGGGTAAAGCCCGAAGAACCAAAGCGGTACATGCGCCGGTTCCTGCCAGCAAAACACCCGAGGCAGCACTGGCTGGAAGCATCGTCAACGTTCCGAATCAACGAAGCAAAATACCTGGCATTTGGCCGGCGATATCGTTCGAATAACGCCTCAAAGGCTGCTGCAACCGTGAATGCGGCGGCGGCAGCCCCCGCAGCCCGTGATTTTGCGTGGTAGGCTACACGCATCCGAAAACCAGTGCGCACGGCTCGTCGCAACGCGTTTGGACGAAGCGGTAAGCGCCGACTCCATGCAGGTGTACTCGCGGCATGGATATCGGCAAACAGGCAAACTCCTGAAAGCGAACGACTGGTACCCTCATTGCGGCTTCGATTTGGTGGATCCTGGTGAGCCGTTCTCCTCCGCAGCATTGTTTCAGCAGCCATGCGCGGGAAAGCTTCGTGGAAATCGAATCTAGTGGCAAGCGCAGTACGTCTCTAGCTGGCGGTACCGGCTTTTACGTACGCGCAGCCATCGATGCCGAGTTTCCCTGATGGAGCAAAATCGATAATCCGGTCCGAAAATCATTGGAATGCGTTCGCCGCAGAATATGGCCCCGAACGAGTTGTGGAGTGAACTGCACCAACGTGACCCAGAGAGTGCGCAGTTAATACCTCCAGCAGATATCAAACGAGTGATTCGTGCTTTTGAGCTGCTCGAAAGCAGGGAGATAGCGCGCGATTCAAAAACAACGACTCCAATCCTCTACCGCAATGGGTCCCGCAATGTTCATCGGTTTAGCGGTAGACCCGATGTTTTACGCGCACGCATCCGAGCACGTGTTGACTCCATGGTAGCCAATGGCCTTATCAGAAGTGGAAACTTTACTTGCATCGGCTTCCGAAATGATGGAATCACTGCGCCGCAGGCGCGATCGAATTACAAAGAGATCGTCGCTACTTGATGGCCTCACCAGCATGGAAGAGGCAATCGAATCCATAAAGGTGTCAACTTGCCGATACGCCAAACGTCAGCGCACGTGGTTTAGAAAAGATTCGCGGATTCATTGGCTTTAGCAGATTCAGGGGGATACCAATGCACTTGCAGATGAAGCAATATCCTTGATTGACACACTGGCAAATTGTATTTACCCTTGTTAAAGGGCGTGCGTAAAACCTCATGGAATTGGATTTTGTTAAGCTTCATGGTCTTGGTTAATGACTTCGTTTTCATCGATGATTTTTCGAGAGATATCGAGCCGACGCAGGAGCAGTCGCCTTGCTGTGCGATCGTCATTTCGGTATCGGCGCGATGGCGTGATTATGGTGCGCCCTTCGAAACGCTCCGAGTGTGCTGCATATATGCACCACATCAACGCAGATGGCACGCTTGCGCAAATGTGTGGCAATGGTGTTCGTTGCTTGCAAAGTACCTCGTAGACCGCGGGTCCGTGCTTGCAAAGCGATGGCTCCCTTCGTAGCCGACACGTTGGCGGGTCCGAAGCCGATCAGCTTTGAGGTGGACAAGCACGACAAGTTGACCTCTTTGCCGCGTTTCGATATGGGTCAACTGCCGTTCTCGAACCGCAAAATGTACCGGTTGACTTGCCTGCAAACGCCCTCGCTGATGACGAGACGGGGTTCGTGAAAGACGACCGTGCTATCGAGATCTCCTTGGGGGCGTTTGCCTTCACGTAGCGTCTCCGCGGGAATCCGCATGCTATCTGCTTCATCAGTGAATTTCAGCACACTGCCCGATAGACGTTAAATAGCGCGGCGATAAAATGCGCCTGCAACGCGCTCGACCCTGAATCAAATCGGCGCATATTACGAAAATTTAGTGTTCCTAAGAAAACCAATGTCGAATTCGCCCATGTCGGTAATGACGCCATTGAAATGCGCGTATTCGAACGCGGTTGCGGTGAGACGCTTGCCTGCGGCACCGGGGCTTGCGCCACTAACGTCGCAGCAGCGTTGACTGGACCGCGCTTCTAGGGAGAACGATATCATATTGCGCGGCGGTACGCTTCATATCAAGTGGGATGCCGATGAGTCACGTTATGATGACTGGTCCTGCCACGGAAGCCTTCAGGGGTACCGTTGAGTTGTAGCCGCTCGTAATCGGAGCGGCTTATCGCTATCGACAAGCGCAGGGAATGCACCTGCGCTTGTTTTTCTTCAAGGGGCCACATCAAGCACAAGCCGTAATCCATTACAATGGCACGCATTTCAGCTTGAACCCACCGGAGAGGGATTACCGATGTCAGAATATCAATCGGTCTTAATTAAGTGCGAAAACAACTGTTGAAAGAAGCGAAAGGCCGTGCTTGTTGGCGTCGAACGACCCGGCATGCGTTGGAATACCTCGTCTTCCTTGGCGGAGCTTGAGCGATTAGCGGATACCGCAAGGGCGGATACAGTTGCCGTTACAACACAAAAGCTTGATTCTCCAAATCCCAGGACTTTTGTGGGCGGCGGCAAAGTGGAAGAGATCTCCGTCTTTGCCAAGTCAACTGGAGCGGATTTGATCATTTTTCGATGACGAGTTAACACCATCACAGCAATCAAATCTGGAAAGTCTGTTGATCGCGAATTGAAAGTCATCGATCGCACCGCTTTGATCTTGGATAATTTTCGCACTTCACGCAACAACCAAAAAAGGACGTTTGCAAGTTCGTCTTGCTCAAGAATCAATATCTGCTCCCCCGACTTCGTGGTATGTGGTCGCATTTAGCCTCAAAACCCATGGGCGGTGGCGGCAGCCGATTCGGCGAGGCAGAAAGCCAGCTTGAAGTTGACCGTCGATTGGTTCGCAAGCGTATCACCACCATCAAACGCGAACTTGCACATTTGGCTAAGTTCGAGGCCGTTCAACGAGAAAGCAGATACGAAAGCGGGATGTTCAAGGTCTCGCTCGCAGGGGTATACCAATGCTGGTAAATCAAGTTTGCTCAATCGGCTCACCAATGCCGTGTCCTTACATACGACAAATTATTTGCCACGCTCGACTCCACTACAAGGAAATACGAACTGCGAAGGACGCGAAATCACGCTAACCGATACGGTCGGCTTCGTTCGAAACTACCGACCACCTTGGTTGAAGCATTTAAATCTACGCTGGATGAAATCACCGGCTCGGATTTGATATTGCATATGGTTGATGCCTCTTCACGAGCCGAATTTGAAGAACGAATAGTGGCAGTCGAAGAAGTCTTAGAGCAGATCAATGCGCAAACCTTACCCAGGGTGCTGGTTTTTAATAAGTGCGACTTACTGACGGTGATTGAGCAACAGGAAGCATTGGCCAATCGCTATGTGATGCGCTGCTCGTATCGGCAGAAACAGGAGGAATAGATCAGCTTGTCGACAGGATCGCTTATGTAGCATCCGCTCAAGACACGCACCCTGGATGTAGTCGTTCCGTACCACCGCGGTGATTTGGTATCGAAGGCTCACGAGCGTTGCAGAATCTTGACCGAAGAGCATATCGAAACTGGGACTCATCGACCATGTTAGTGCCAAAAGCATATGTAGATGAATTCAGATCATTTGAGCGATGCCAAGCAATAAATCGAGACAGCCGCTGGGCAACTCATAAGCCCGGCAGAAAAAGACGTTTTGCACTCTCGTGGCGGACATCCTTCGTAGGATCGCTAACGGCCTGAATGCGCGCATGCTACATTCGGGCCGTATTGGGGCTATGCGGGCATTATTCAACTCATAGCGGTTCGCGTACGGTATCCCGGCGACCCAAAATCACCCCACGTACCCCATGTAGCTATATCACTCCCGCGATCTTCCGCGTCATCAGAGCGGCTTGTACCAACTGTTCCGACACTACCAGATTGCACGAGAAAAGGTGCCTGAACAAGTTCATATTGCGAGCATTACAACTTGAATGGCCCAAGCTCAATCGCAGATCACGTGTTCTAGCGAGTAAGCTACCCCCGTAGAGTTTCATTATAAACGGCGGAACGACAACAACCTTGCCGGCAATGGAACAATCAGTGGTGATGATGGGATCCATGGAAGAGTTTTTCCGGCTGCAGTCGATATGATCTTGCTCTTTGTAAAGCGCTTAACCGTAGCCCCATCGTCGATGATCGCAACAACGATGTCCCCATTGTTTGCAACCGGCTGCTCTTTAACCACGACGTAATCGCCGTCGTTGATACCCGCCTCAATCATGCTTTCCCCATGCAGACAGCATGAAAGAAGGTGCATCGCCAACGATTTCGATAAAGGCAACGACTATGGTGTTGGTGATGTTCTGCTCGGCAGGGATGGGGACTCCAGCCGCAACGTCCCCGACCAATGGCACGGACGTATCGTCAAACTGAGCGTGAACGATATTCGTAGCATCTTCGGTATGGTCAAGCGGGTAGGTAAAGCGCTATCGACCGCGATTTCAGCGCATCGCGCTTGATAAAGCCCTTCTCCTCAAGCGCCTTCAAGTGCACGTGCACGGTGGAGGGGGAGGAGAGCCCAAAGCCTGACACACCTCGCGAACAGTAGGACCAAAGCCCTTTTCGCGGATGCATTGCTCGATGACGTCGAGCACCGCCTCCGCTGGCGCTTAGTGGATCTTGTCGGTCATGGGCTGTCCTTTCGAGGTGAACTATAACGAACATCCGTTTGTTTTTTTGTTGACATGAACCTTTGTTCGACCTATTATATACGCGAACAAAGGTTCTACGCAAGAGCAAAGGGAGGAAATATGCAACACCGTGATTCTCGTTCGGCAATTAGCGGCAAAGCGGCGCTAAAGCTAGATGCACGCGTTTCATCTGCGCATATCATTCAATTTCCCGGATCTGAGTATAGCGCTCGGCAGATCGACGATATATCATCCTGTCATCCTGCCGACGAGTCTCGACGCAGTAACGCGCATAAAGGCAAAGTGGCGACTCCGTCAGCCATATCAAAGCAGGACCTCGCGCAACTCAGCTCAAACCGCCGGCGCAATCACCTTGTTCGCGTTGCTTACCACCATCATCGCTGGCATTTTGTGATTCACGCCGATCCGCACTTCCGCTAAGGGCAATATCTTGTGTCACGATTTGGTGCACTCTTTTGTAACAAGGTATAAACCGCTATATCTTGTATGTTAGGCTACATATCATCGAACGAAGGAGGCGATTGTATGAAATGCCCGGCATGCGGAAACTTAGAATCAAAGTAGTTGATTCCCGTCCGTCCGATGATGGCAGCAGCATCCGTCGCAGGCAGGGAATGCCTCCAATGCGGTCGAAGGTTCACTGCATGCATGAGCGTTTAGGCGACAATCCGCTCATCATCATTAAATCCGATGGTTCATCCGAAGCTTATGACAGACAAAAGCTCATGAGGGCCCCTCATTGCGTGCGCTAAGCGGCCGATAGCTCCTGAGCAGTTGGGCGCATTGATTGATAGCATAGAAGCCGAGCTACGCAATGCATCTAAAAGCGAAATCGGCTCTAAAGAGCTTGGTGACATGGCTTTGGTGCGATTGGCGAAGCTTGACGATGTAGCCACGTGCGATTCGCAAGCGCATATACAAAGATTTTCAAAACGTAGAGGAATTTGCTGCGGCTCTTGAGGGGTTGAAGTAACTATGGACAACGTGCGCGTCCTTTATTAAAATGCTCTCACGCGATGCTCAAATCCCTCACACACGGCATATAACGGTGATGCGGGAGTAGACTTGAGATCCGTCGAGCGTATTGTGTTGAAACCGCATGAACGCGCTTATGGTCGCCACAGGACTCGCAATCGCGCTACCGAAGGGTATGCAGGTTTTGTATTACCTCGCAGCGGCTTAGCTGCGAAAACACGGCATTTTATCGTCAACGCACCTGGTCTTATCGATAGCAATTATCGTGGTGAGCTGAAGGTAATTTTACTGAACACCGATCCCAACGATTCTTTGCCATCGAAATCGGTGACCGCATTGCACAGCTCATCGTCATGCCGATCCCTACGATTAATTTTCGAGCAGGTCGAGGAATTGACGGAATCGCAACGAGGAGAATCGGGTTTCGGCAGCAGTGGAATCCGCAATTAGGAGTTAACGTGGCCGATCAACAAAACAATCGTCCCAGTCCATATCTTGATGAAAATCAAGAGCCTTATGGCAAACCGGACACACAACCTAATCCGAATGATGGAAACAATCAGTTCAAGCCGGATGCCTTAGACGAGCAGAGCTTAGGTCAGCTCGCTCTCAAACGATGTTTGCATTTATTGCGGGCCCTTTGTCCCTGTTTTTAGGCGGAATGCTGTTAGGGAACCATCGGTGCGATTTGCGCATTTTTTGGCTTATCGCAAATTGCACTCGCTTGCTCAAAAAACAAACGAGACCGCATCCATAGCTCGGGAATGCTCAAGTCCACGCGGACCGCATTGATTATCTGCTTGGTTGCGGTAACGCTTAACGCAGTTTCCTTTGTAATTATGTTTCCCGTAATCGAACAGATGCTTCAAAGCGGAGACTTCGCAAGCATTGCTGGCAATATGAGCACAGGAACAGCTGTAGGAACTTCAACATGGGGCTAGGAGATATTTCCCGAACCGCGGCGCTGAGCTTGGCTTGAGACGCATGCATAACAGGAGCTTCAAGATAACACCTGCAAAGCACAACGCCACCGTCTAAGTCTGCTGGGCCCATGTGTTTCATAACGTTGTGCTCTGCTTAGGTAAACATCTTATTCGTGTTGCGATTGAATGATATTAATCATTGATAATATATGTTATGTTAACTAGCGAACTGAGATTTGGAGGGCTGATCCATGAAATCTGAAGCACTAGATTTCAAGTCGATATCGATTCGCGTCGTTCGTATTACTGCGATCGCGATCGCAACTGGTTTTCTATTGCTTGCGTTACCAGGTTGCGGCCACTCTAACGAGGAACGCATCGAACAAAGCTGCCCTCAACCTCTGGAAGCTATCAAAGCTAAAAGATGAAGCTACCTTGACCAGCTTGCTCTCAGACGATGCCAAGCAACAACTCTCAAACATCGGCGCGCGGGCCTGTCGTATATATCAGCTTACCTTGATGGGTTCGGCTACGCTCGGCCCTATCAACATCAATAAGGACACGGCAACCGTAGATCTCACCATCACCTGCAAAACCACGGACAGCATCTTTGCCGCACTTGAAACAGAAAGCCACGGAAGATTTCGAACTGTAAAAAGCGCGAACAATACCGAAGAGCAAACGAAATCCGAGCTTGCCCGAAGCACACTTGCTTGACCTCCCTCAATGCGGCACCACCGGTACAACATGATCCGATTACGGTAACCTTTGCATGTTGATAAGTCATGGATTGTTGACAGCGAGATATAATGGAGCATTACTGAAAGCGTTGCAAGGCTAGTTTCGTGTTTGCGAAAAACGCAAACCAATGTGCTTATCGTTCGCAAACCTGTTCATAGAGATCAAACAGTTCTGGCAGCGTGCGCTTGATACTTACCGGCTTAAACGTGTTCGAATCAACAAGACAGTGAGTGCTCGTGCCTGTAACCGCAAGGCTTAGCTACTTCCACGTCGTCACCCCTGCTTAAACACCTCATATGAATACGTGGTTTGGTGCCACGAGATTCCCTCTGACCCAAGTACGTACGATGGCAACGTGCCGTATCGCAAAGGCTCTCCGTAGCGCACTTCGAACGAGACGACCGGTGACATGTAGCCGGCTTGCTCAATACGTGCGCACGGATAGCCGAGTTCTTCAAGAAAGCGAGTCCGTGCGTCCCTCAAAATACAGCAAATAGTTTGCATGATACACAACTGCCATCTTGTTCTGTTTCCGCATATCGAACAGGCCATCGCCGTGCAAACTTTCATAGCAACCTCCAAGTACCTAGCAAACGATTAGAATGAAGCCATGGACTCAATCGTAACGTATATTGAACGCGAGCAGCGAACGTTTATCGAATCACCGTGAATCCGGTTGATTCATTTTTGTGTTTTCATGTTGTGCTATTTCAATTTTGATCAGCTTGTTCTAAAACCCGAGCTGACCGGCAGTTAATCTATTGAGATGCACCACCTCAACGCCTGTATTGCTGTCCGACATGATAGCTTTATGCGAAGTCAAACTTGCTTACCGAAGGGAGCTGGCTCAAGGACTCGAGGACACATTACGTTTCATTCAGGCCATCAGGGCCAGCAGACGTTATCGAGATGTTCCGTTGCTCTGTTCGTCGAGGCAAAACCTCTGATGCGGTTGACAAGCAATTCTCCGGCATGCACTTTCTTCGAGTCCAGCCAAGGAATCATGGCATACATTTGTTCCGAGGAACCGATGGAACGCTGACGGGCTGGAAAAGAGGGACTTCAATCTTTCATATAAACAGGTCATCCCCTCCAGCGCTCCGCGCTTGCTTATGTTTCCGGCGTTTCATCAGCAACGACCTGTCAGCTGATACTCGGCAGACATTCAAAAGAGCGGAAACTTTGCCCAATACGCGGCATTGTGCACAGACGAAGGCACCTATCGTCGGATCATCGCCATATACGATCACGATGGACCTTCGTTCCTTGAAGACCCCCCCCTCGTCGAACTACCGATGAGTACGATCGTAAACTGCATAAACTTGTTCCCTGAGTCTTCTGCGTTCGGAATGATATTGGAACGCCGCGACGATTATCGCGTGTCAATCGTCGGCTTCCGCTATCTTTCAGCACCACCCTTTCTGCGGATGGTCGAGGGAGACGATTTCGTCTACCAACAAGATTTGAATGCATCTGCACAGTTCTTCGATGAAGCGTTAGATACGTGGTTACGCAGCAAAACCCCTGCTGAGCGCTACGCTCATCCAAACCATATGATTTGATCATTGCAAACAAACGCAACAAAGCTAGGGCAGATTTCAAACCCGTCTGGGAGCGAATATGGCAACCGTTGTGGGGCTGGCTCCAAACTCGACGTCGACACCAAACAATTCCTCATTTCCACATTAGGAAGTCTGGGGCAACGCTGAAAAAACCAAACCATAGCCCGCATTAAGGATGCGGGAAACGGTCTTTGCAAAACGAGTCTAGAAAGCGAAGCAATCAGTAATGAGCCGATCAAAAAAACCTCGCGGGCACTCCCCAACCGATTCACCGCGAAAATGGCGTTCGATCTTGCTGCCCCTCACACCTGGCCAGCATCGATAGCGCCTGTTGCAATAGCCGCCTCATTGGCAATAGCGACGGGGTTCCCGATATCCGCAACCTTGACCATTGCGCTCCTTGGCATCAGCATCCTCATGCAAAGCTCCAGTGAATACGTTCAACGATTACTACGATTACGTTAAGGGCACCGATTCGTCGGATGATGACGTAGACCCTACCGACGCTGTTTGATCTACAACAACGTGAATCCCACCTGCGCACTGGTATACGCCATCGCTTTACTGGTTACAGCATCCTGGGCGGCTATGTGATCTATCATGCTGGACTGATTCCCCTTGCAATCGGTGCTATCGGCGCGGTTTTTCGTTGTTCTCTATTCTGCTGGTAAGCTGGTCGCCGATTTCCTATCTCCCTCTTGGAGAAGCGGTCAGCGGCATCGTTATGGGCGGCCTTATCCCTTTGGCATGCTACCAGGTTCTTACCGGGTTGCTCACTCCCCAGCTGTGCTTTGGGCGGTCCCTGAAATCCTTGGCATCGGGCTTGATCATGTTCACCAACAACACGTGCGATATCGAGAAAGACATGAAGTGACCCATCGCCGTACGCTCCGTGCTGCTGAATCGCGAAAAAGCCCGCAGGTTGTACCACGCGATCATGTGGAAAGTCATAGCGGCTCATCGCAATCATCTTAATCGTCGGCATCTTCTTCACGCAGGGCCTGGGAGCTGACCCATCCTGCTTGAAATAATCCTTTGCGCAAAGCCGACAAGCGGCCATGTCGCAGATTTGCTCGGTGAATTTTAGGTGCTTGGCATGCCGCTGCGATTCTGGCGGTTCTGTTATCGTATGCTAGAGAGGTTTACCAGACCGTAAAGAGACGAGGTTTGCCTCCAATGGGATTGCTTCAAAATCTTTTTCGCCGTCATCTTCGGATGTGTTTCGCTGCTTGTGGCTTTTCAGCTGATGAATGGGAAAGAGCCTTCCAGTTGGTCTACCAAATGCCGGAAGCGGGAAGCGCAAATTGCGTACAGCAACAAGAAGCAAGGCTATTGGCGAAATCGCCAAACATTGCGCAAGCGCCGTTACAGCTTCGCGTTCTTCGCCACTGATGCCAGCTTGTTGCTCCACGAACTTGGGCAAACCATGGGCGTTCCCTGATCTGGCAACGATCTTCTCCTCGTTTGCGATGTGGCCATGGTTGCGTTTCTTGATCACCGTGGTTCGACTGTATGTGAAAAGCTTGTCGGTTCCAAAGACCCCCAAAGCTAAGTTCAAAAGCAGCAACGTTCAGTGTGGCTCGTTTTCGTTTTAGCGCAATGTGCGTGCTTCTCAGCCTGATGGCGGTTTATTTTCTAATCAGAAGAACGCGTTATCGCCAGGGAATTTGAACAGAGTAAACGAAAAGCAACTCAGGCAATCGCGCTACATCGAACGTAGCCGGCAGCCTGTTCAGGGGTTGCAGGATCGCACGTTGGGGCAAGTCCACATATGCCTGCGGATATAAGTCCTATA
>VOFI01004329.1_pt1 | contig 19800 bp, 33 predicted proteins | sample 5384131 | NCBI WGS metagenome assembly VOFI01 (sample SAMN12384728, study PRJNA508395) | human gut metagenome | isolation source: healthy gut H | host: Homo sapiens
CACACGTCCTGACATGGATTCCATCAGCGGGATGAAGTCCGATGGAAGGCGCATTTATATCCGAAGGTACACTGCGGAAGTTGAAATTCTCCGTCTGTACCATTTTAGGAGTTATTGCTATTCCTTGAATGGTATCTGGAAAACGCTCGTCAGACATCAACTGGCGGAAGTAAAACATAGGCAGGATGCTGTCGAAAGCAGCTTCCGAATAAATGTTTACCTGCCAAGTCGCGACGCACGCTTCCCTTTCCCTCTTCTTGTCCCATCTGGGCGAAATCGCCAATTACGAAACTATACAGGGTAAAGGGAGTCTTTTCCGGCTTTACGACAAAGAAATTGTAACACCAGGGCAGCTGCCAAAGAAGCAGAAAAGCGATGGTTACATATAATAGTATGGTACTGAAACGTCTCATTTCTCAATCTTTTAATTTTAAATCTTTAATTTTTTTATTGGTTAATCCTGTTTTCCGGCCTTGAACCGTACGATAGAGAGCCACGAGAAAGAGGCTGTCAACAAAGTATAGACCACTAAATAAGGGAGAAACTTGTTGTATGCTTCCGGCGTAGGCGACAGGAAGAAGATTCGGAGTAACAATACTGCGATAATGAGATTCAGGATACGGCGTTTCCATGCCGGTTCGAGGCAGATCCATGCTACGAGCAGGTAGCCGGAGATGCCGGCAAGATACCACGTTAAAGCGGTGAGCAATATGTGGTTCTTCAGTTCATGGGCAAGGATTCCGTTCAGGTATACTTCCATCAACAGGAAATTAGAAGCAAAGCAGACAAGAATCAGTATGAGTCCGGAGAGTAACATATTGCCCGTCATTTTCAGTTCCGGATAAGGTAGATGGAGAGTCAGCTTCAGACATTTGCGTTGCATCTCGGGGACAAACTGCACGATTGCCATCAGGATTCCGGCAATCAGAGGTATATATTGCAACATATCAATGAAGATAACATCGCGTTGCAGCATGACTTCCCATACATGCGCGGCCGCCTTTCATTTCTATCACCCGGTTGATGCGAAGCATACAGTAGCCTGTAAAACCAAGTGTGGTGAGTACGGCAAGCAGAAAATACCACCGTGTCTTGATCCATTCTTTATAAAATATAGCGTACATTCTTGAGGATTTATGATTTATGAATTATGATTTGTGGGTTACGAGTAGCCAATTCTTATTCTTAATTTAATCAGTATTTCCCTGTCAGGCCGATAAATGCATCCTCCAAATTTACCTGCTCACAGTGAAAATTAGTGTAAGGCACTGACATTGATTTCAGTTTGGCTTCTGTTTCTGCCGGTTGCAGGAAGGAGAAAGTCTCCAGCTGGTTCCGCATGACGGAAGGATGATAGAGATCATCCGATGCAGGAAGCTCGTAACCTTCGGGAATGGTGAAGGTGTAGCGGCGTCCTTTTTCCAGTAATTCGGTGATTGGTTTCTGAATCAGTATCTTTCCGTAGTCCATAATAATGCAGTCGTCAACGAGACGTTCCATATCCTGAATGATATGCGAGGTCAGAAAGACGGTTTTACCTTCCGAGCGGGCATAGTCGCGGAGATAGTCCACAAACAAGCGGCGGTAACCGGGATCGAGTCCGAGTGAGAAGTCGTCCAATACTAGAAGTTCCGGGTTTTGTGCAAGGATAAGTCCGAGGGCTACTTGTGAGCGCTGTCCGCAGGACATACGTGAGATGCGCTGTCCGGTAGCTACTTTCAATTTATTCATCAGTTCGTAGTACGCTTCTTTTTTCCACTGGCCGGGGTAGAAGGCTGCGTAGAATTTCTCTATTTCGGTGATGGTCATGAATTGATATTGCACATGACCTTCGATGAGCAGTCCGATATTGCGGCGCAGAGCCGGTGCCATGGTCTGTATCTCCTGTCCGAAGATGCGACATTCTCCCGAACGGGGTTTCAGGTAACCGCTCAAGATATTGATAGTGGTGGTTTTGCCCGTACCGTTCTTTCCCAATAGTCCCAGGATACGTCCTTTGGGTACTGTGAAACTAAGATTTTCGTAAATCAACCGTTTACCGTAATAGTGCGTCAGATTGTTACATTCGATAATATGTTCCATTTGATTTTATCTGTTATTCTATTCAAAAGAAGAAAAGGAAAAGAATGGGAATCAAGATTCCGACTATTAGTTCAATTCCTCCTCTGCCGATAATGCCCTTGTTCCCTTTCAGCATGATAATGCCGGAGAGAGTAATGATAATAAGAGCGATGGCGAAAATATCCGCGAAGTAAGTCCACCATTGTCCCGGATTGTAATGTAAACGGGACATCGCTCCGATAAGCGGGCGACGGGTGACGGATTCATATACCGCGTCTCCTGTCTTCACGTTTACCAGGAGGTTGGAACCGCCTTTCAGGAAGACTTTCATTACGTCCGTTTTCGGGAAGTAAAATTTGGTATAGTTGCCGGTTTCTCCCAAAGGTTCCAGTAGAGTAAGTACTTTCTCTTTTACTCATTCCTGCTTTGTCCGGTAGCTTTTCCGCTATTTTATATTCTTTCCGCGTGATGGAGAAGTTCGGATTAATCGTATCACGGTGATTCATTACAATTCCGGAAATGGCATATATCAATACCATTCCGGAAAAGAAAAAATGACAGGTCACGGTGTATGAGCCGGCTCCATTTACGAACAGTACTACTCCACTTCATACGAGTTGGCTTCCATAAAATAGAAAGATAAATACTCTTTTCCTGTTTCTGCTTTGCGGTCGGCTATTTTTGCACGGAAATCTGCAATGCGGGCTTCGGGGCTGTTGGCTGTTTCACCACGTGCTTTCTTTTCAGTGTCGCAGCCGGCTTCACCGGTTCCGTGTTTTTCGGCAGCATGTGCTTTGAGTTGTGCTTCCCAGTTCTGGAGGTAGGCTTCGTCAATGCGTTGTTCTTTCAGTGTTCCGGTGACGCGGACGATAGAGTTCACACATTTAGGATCGAAGGCTCCCAAATGTGCCGGCTTCTACGCGGATCACTTGTGTATCGTCACTACCCATCAGGAAGATTTTCTTTGCACCATGTTTGCAGGTATGTGTGCAGACGCCTTCAATGGTTACTTCTTGTCCTGCAAGGCTTTCGGCATTGGCAAGGAGAGAATCAATTTCCAAGGCGGAAGATGCAGACTGTTCTGTAGTCGCTTCTGATGCGCTTTTCTGTTGTTTGTTACCACATGAAGTTCCGATAAAAGTCATTGCCATAAGGGCAATTGCGATTGTTAGCTTTTTTGTTTTCATTGTTATTGCTTCGTTTTTATATAGTTTGTAATCTGTTTTTCGTTTGTTTATAGCTTTTAATAGTTCGCCTTACGGGCGAGGGGGGTAGCCTTTTGAAACTTTTAGTTTCCCATGAAACTGGTAGTTTGAAAGAAAAAGGTTTCAAGGCATGAAACAAATATTAGTCCTTTAGTTGGCAGCTTGATCCCTTACGCAACGAACTTGCATACCGGCTTTAAGGCTAACATAAGATAATGATAATCTGCCTTCCGGATACTTGGTTGCATTGATTGTACTCATTAATCCAAAGAACTGTATATTGGTTAGTAGGCCGCTGGTACTATTGTATATGGGCTTGTAGGCAGTCGAAGTCATGAGATAATTCATTGCCGGTTTTCCGTGCCATGCAGCTTGAATCTTGGCGTCTTCTGCTATTGCCGTTTTTTGATAGCTGCCGGCACCTGTAAGGCTTGTTGCCATACGAACACCGGAGAATTGGTAATTGAATCCTGCATTATTCAGTGATGATATTTTGGCGCCGTCATAAACTGCATCATAAGAAAAGAGCTTTATCACCATCAGCCGGTACCTTGCCGTCGACATCATTCGTTGTTTTTCCTACCAGATTAAAGTATTCCAGACGTGTCGGTATGTGCCAACCTTTCGGACAAATACCTTGCGCTCCTTCAAAAGAGTTCAGATTACTTTCAGTAATTTCTTTACCGCCCAGTGCAGACTGGAAATCATATAGATAACCTAATTCTTTGATAGCACTTTCCTCTGTTGTGGCTACGGTTGCACCGTCAGCTTTGATTTCATACGGGTACCAAACATGGCTATCAGCAGTAGGATCGGTAGAAGGAGTATATCCTTTCGGAAGATAGATAAGCGGTTCAGCCATCCACGTCGTACCGTTTGAGAGAGTTACAGTCTTATATTTTACATTATCATACAGGAAATAGTTCTCATCGAGATGTTCTTCGAAAGGAATCTCATTATCTGCTCCGATTTCACCTTCATCTGTCCAGTTTTCGATGTCACCGATAAGTTTAACCTCTATATCGTCAGGTAACACGCGAATGTTTACGCTGTATTGTCCTCCTTGCGCCTAAAGTAGTAGATGTGAGTTTCTGCGACAAGGTCTTGCCATCAGAAGTTGCTACTTCGAGCGTCAAAGCTACCGTTTGGGGAACGATGAGGGCGCGGTATGTCTCATTCGCTTTAACGGCTTGTGCAACAATGCTTGTTGCGGAGGCGTTTGCATCAGCAGTCACTGTGAGAGCACTCAAATCAAGAGTTGCAGTCGGGATGGAACCTTTCAATGCGATAGACGAGATGTTAGCTTCTACTTCCTTTGTTACATTAATCACTAATTTAGTAAACATGTGTTTGAAGTTCATGCTTATAACGTTGGTAGTCGGAAGTACATCCGATTTCTTTGCTGCCATAAAATCTGACGCTCCATATCCACTAGTCTGATCGGTTTCAACAGTAAATGAAGCCGAGTATTACTTCTCTTTATAGGGATAATAGGCTACTATTTGCGATTTGTCATTTCCTTCCGGGTACCAGAGTAAATCGCCTGCAAATACTCCGTCATTGAATGTCATCTGTTTATTTTCCGCATATACGAAGTCACCGTTTTGGATGATTGTAACGCCAATTTTATCTCCGGTTTCAAAGTTAACTTCCGTAGCACGTGTGATAATGGGAGAGATAGTAATACGACTGTTGGCAGGAGTCGTAGCGTTTCGTTCTCTTCCTGCTGGCAAGATACCAAAAGTGCTGCTGCAAAGATAAATGTTAAACTCTTTTTCATTGCTTAATAATTTAGTTTATATATATTCATTGTTCTCAAAAAAAGTCCTGTATATCCTAATTTGATAGTCTCGTTCCAACGGTTCGAACCATCTATATATTGCAGGTTGAAACCGCGTGTATAACTTCCCTGTACTTCAGCATAGATCCCATGGTTGAAATGATAGCGCAAACCGAGACGAATGTTGCTTGTGGAGCGGTAGCATATTCATTTTTCAGATTGTAATAATCAGTCAGCCGATAAGGCGGATCACCCGGTTCCGTATCTGTTGCCGTAGTCCTGTTTTTCTCGGTAAAGTTTCCTATGGCAAAGGAAGCGGCTGCCTTTAAGTCGAGTTTCCCCATATGAAACACGCTGGATACATAAGTCTGCGTACAAAGCATCTTTTCCGAAACCACATAAGGATACATCTGTGTGGTCAGTCGTCTGAATGTTGATATATTCGTTCCCAGGCGAAGTTCCGTGCGGGGACTAATCCATTCATATTCGGGATGGACGGAGAAAACATCCTGCTCAAAAATACGATTGGAACCGTGTACGTGAGTGATCGTTATCCCGTTCACCGTTTCCTTGGTTATCACATTTTCGTTGTTGACCAAATGTGACCATTGCAAGTTCAGTCGCAGAAAATGCTCTTTCTTTTCCTGTTTGAAATGATAACTCAAATGGGAGGTAATTCGGTGGGTGTGGAAATTTAAACCAGATAGCATCTCTTTCACCGGCAGAACCTGAAGAATAGGTATATTCGATATCTCCGTAAAATCCCTTTCCATTGAAGTTGCAAGGCTCCCCCGTTCGACAATTCTTTGATCGGGAAACCGTTGACACCCGATTCACTAAGATGGATTCCGCTCCCGTCCCATGCCTCATAAGCTCCATACATCAGTCCTTTATCCAGAAAAGCATTGTAAGAGTTTTCGGTAGTCCCGATTACTTCCGCCTTGATCGATTCGCTGTTTTTGCTGAATATATAAGAAAAACCAATGGCTAGATCGCCCGAATGATACATGACGCTGGGGGCTATTTTCAAATCCAGTCGATAATTGGTATGTCGCAAAGTCTTTCCGTTTGGAATAGTTGGAGGCGGCAAAGTCAATCTTTCCTCCCAACCGCCAGTTAGGTGCAATATCTGATGCAATACCGCCCATAAAAGCGTATCGTTGCAGGTCTTTGCCTCCGGGAGTGAACTCCAGAATGTCTACCGGATAAAATCCCGGCTGGATAAACATCGAACCGCTCATATCCTTGCCTGAAGTATGATCGAATGAGAAAGAACCCGTCAGCGAATACCCTTTCAGATGAGTGATAGACTTGGCTATTGCTCCGGCACTCCATGATTTCTCCGCTTCGTAAGAGTGGCGGAAATCACCGTGGTTATTCTTACCGTACAGTTCGGCATAGGAAGCAGAAATACTGTCCATCATGATACCTGTGACATTTGCCCCGGCATTCCAGGAGTTACGCCGTTCGATGATGTCATAAGTCTGCGCCGAAACTCCGGATGTCAGACATAGGATCCAAAGGCCTGTTATATATATTTTCTTCATCTCACTCATGCAAAGATTGTTTTCCCGTTCATAAAAATCGGTAGAAGAGTTGTTGGTGTCCATCAGTACTTCGTAACCCGCTTCCTGCGTAGCTTCTTCATCCACATGACGGTATAAACTGCGTCCGTTGTATGTGGCACTTTGAGTGACATATCCCGCATCGATGGATGGAGAAATACGCTTTTTATTGTTGGAAGAACCGCCATAATATACTTCCGTGCCATCAATCACCCAGTCAAGTGGTATCGCTATCACCTGATCCGTAGTGCTTCCCGGTTTTTGTATGACGCTTCCCTCTTTTAGAACAAAGTCCTGTATCGTGGTATCCTTGGCTTTAAAAATAACCGCGGCAGGAGAAAATATCGAGAATGAATAGGCGTTCGCCTGACCAGTCTTCAATACTACGTTCAGATAATGATCCGGTGTGATCTGATCGCCCGGAGCCGGATGGTACTGCGTATTCGGGAAATAAACGTTATTGTAGCAGACAAAATATCCCGGTTTGTTCAGATTGACAGATTGCGGGTATTGCGCTGCATGGTCAACTGCTCCATTGATGGCAATCACTGCATCTTCTCCCGGCTGAAGCGGGAAAGTCTTGCCGGTACCGCCAAATTGCCAGATGCACTGAACGATGGGAGCAAAATCCCGGAAGATGGTTGCTCCGGTTATTTCATCCTGCGTTACCCATACATTGGTAGCTTGTGAGAATTGTAAGGATCGAGTGCTCCGAAACATAAACTATCGAGATATTGCACTTCCGAGTCGTTATTATGCAGGATTATGTACTTGTCGGATTGGTAGTTTCCCTCCAGCGGCAACTTTTGTACATCCTCCGCAATAAATCTCCTTAATAATGATCGTCCCGGCCTTGGAATGAATGAGGGAGATTAAGAGTATGTCTCCGCTGGTTAGTTTGACATTATCGGCCAGTCCGTTGAAAATATCCTGTCCGTCCTTGTCGCTGACCTGCACGCGATATATACCTTTAGTCAGAGAGAATTGCGCCACTCCGTTCTTGTCGGTTTTAGCCTTGTAAGAATTTCCACGGTCGACGTCTTCAATCTTTACGGTCACTCCTTCCCGGAGATATTCCGAGTATCCGTCCGGGTATACGGCAGTAACCTGCAGGCTGTGCAACTGGTTGTCGTACGGATTCTCTTTATCAAGATCTGTGCATCCCGCAAGGAGGCCGGTCACTGTTAGTAATAATATGTAGATAGACTGTTTCATATAGTTAGAATTTGATACGGCAAGTAAGTCCATAATAGAAATCCGGGGTGAAGAGAGCGCTTACACCCGTTGCATGAGATTTTACATAAGGCCGTGAGTTGGTGAAATTAATCGCATTGAGAGAAAGAGATACATAGTCTCCAATCTCTTTGGTGATATTGATATTGGCGGAGAAATAAGGATCATATCCGTCCGCTGCAAATGTATAGGCATTGCCCGATTTGCGTATCAGATAAGAGAATTCCGGATTCTCGGCTTCCGCTGATGTGAAAGGATGCATCTCATTATTCAGGTCGAGGTATGCCACCGGCCAGATAGCCGTATAAGAGTCACCGTTATAAATGCTTCCCCCGTTTGGGTATTACTGCTTTCACTTACGTTGAACGCGTATTCTTTTCCCTTTGATATCGGAGATATTCTGCGAACGCTTCACAAGCGAAGCCTCCAGTCTGCATGAAATAATCAGCCTGGCTTTCGGAATACGGGTGATCGCTGTGATATTGGCATCCAATGAGTGAGTGCGCTTACCGTTGGCGGTAGTCGATAAGTTGTCGCCGTTGGCATAGATACCTACATATTGGTAGGAGCGGTTGGCAAGACTGGTGTGCGACCATCCATTCTGATAATAATACGATAAAGAGTTGTCGATGTATTTCGTATAAGTATAAGCGGCATCTACCCGGAATTGCGTGCGAATCGGAGTAATTTCCGGGAAATCAACAATCATTTCCGCTCCGCGGCGAATCACGTCCATTCCATTATCGGGAGAGGTTGACTTTACAAAAGTCTGGTCGGTCACTTTGACATCCATAGGAGTCCAGTAACTGGATGCATTGTCGCGTATGTAAACCATCCCTGTCTGGTTATCTACATTGATTTGCGGGTTAGTCGGCATAGTGAATCCATCCGGCAATTGGAGCACATCGTAAGAGAACGGGTTATAGGAACTCGTGTATTTATACGGTAACTTGGTGCGGTTGAAATAACCGACTAGCGAAATCCTGGTCGGGCTATATATGGACGTCAATGCCCAATTCCGAATTCTGATTCCGTTGCCAGCGTAGGTTTTCATTGTGCAATAACGTGTAGGGCTGACTATAATATATATAAGATGATTCAATCTTATTATAGGAAAAGCCGAAGGTCTGTATGTCCCGATATTCCTGTTTCTGGGATACAAGGTGTAGAAAGAGGGCAGCTTTTCGGTAATTCCCCAGCCGCCACGGATAGCGATATATTCGTTCAACTGCCATCTGGCATTGAAACGCGGAGATAGAGTATTCAGATTTTTATATTTCGTTCCCTTGATAAACAAATGTTCCCAACGCACCCCTGCCATCAGTCTAAGCATGGTATTTCCCACAGGAAATGACAGACTTTCTCTGCATAAAGCGAAACATTATGCATATATGGATAAGTAGTGTAAGGACGGGGGCGATAACCGTTCGGAGCCAGTGACGGGTCTTTGTAATATTCTCCTTCACCCACATTCCCTGTTGCTTTCCACTGAACACCCGCTTTCAGGTTGCTGTTTACAGTCTTAAACCGTCTGTTCCATTCATATTTTAACGATGCGGCATAATCCAGTTCTTTGGAGTCGATGATTTGGTCGGCAAAGTAAGTATATGGCAGTTTGTTTGCCATAAAATATCCTTCTTCCGTGGCATGACAGCCGGCTGCTCCGATGCATACGAATAGAAAGTATGTGCATGGGAGTTATTATCATTGTAGTATATTGATGCGTCGAACTTAAGGTTGGTTATCCACGATTTGTTGAGCAGCCAGGCCAGTGAAGTGTTTGTCCGGAATACGTTATCTCTCACTTTGTTGTATTCTCCCGAATAGGCATCAGGATCATCTTTGGTATTCATTCCTCCGATATTACCTGTCACACCGATATCGAATCTTAACACGTTGCTGAAAGTGTTGCTATATCCGGCAGAGAATCCTCTTCTTGTATAAGAAGAATAGGGAGATACCAACTTTTGAGTAGCCTTGGTCCACTCTCCGTTTATATTGATAACTCCTTTATCGTTTCCTAAATCCATTCCTTTGGAGAAGGAAACCTGTTCGGTGCGGGGATTGATGGACAATAATATGTTCCAGGGTGTTTTCCCTTTCCGGGTGTGAATCTTGACCATTCCGCTATTCAAGTCTCCATATTCAGCCGAAGGTACTCCGGTGATGACTTCAACCGATTCAATATCCGCCACGGTGATATTACGGGTATCCACTCCGCTCATATTGCCAAACGAACCATTGTTTCCAATACGAACTCCATCCACTTCAACGGCTGTTCCAAAGGCGGCATTGCCGGCTGTTGACCTCCGTCGCGTAATGAGAAGATATTATTAGCGGTAAGATCCGGCACTTTTGTCTTTCCTCCCGGAAGAAGAGCGGAGATATCGCTCACGTTGGATACCTGCAAATGCTCCAGCGCATTATTTCCGATGGTGAGCGTAGTGTTTAACTCATTCTTGGGTGCTTGTGCAGTAACGACTACATCATCCAGTGCAAGTGTATTTTCTTTGAGTATGATATGTAGGAAGGTTATTGATATTGCTGCGCACATTTACGGGAATTGTTGCCGGTACATAACCCAGAAAAGAAACTTCCAGATTATATTTTCCCTCCTGTACTCCTTGTATCGTAAATTCTCCTTTCTGATTGGATACAGCCCACAAATAGGTACCTTTAATGAGAATAGAAGTACCAGGCAGAGGGAGAATTCGTTTTGGGCTCGGTCACACGTCCCGAGATTGTATAGATGTTTGAATTAGCTGCGGCCTCAAATAAATTGAAAAATAGTAGCCCCCAGAATGCTATATTAAAAGACAATACTTCATAGATAAGTTTTGTGCAAAAATTCGATAAAAAACCGAGTTTGTATCAATCACTATAAATAGTTATTTTTGGCAAATCCTGATACCTATAACTAGTGACTCGTTACCTACGAATAGGTATTTTCCCTCTAATTGCAGCTTGAGAATAAAAAACCGGCTTGCATTGCGATTACTATCACATTGCAAACCGGTTGATTTATTTGGCTTATCTATCATTGACCGGATATTATATCCAGTCTATTGTATTAGATATTTTTTACTTTAATCAGATATTCGGCAATCTGCACAGCATTCAAGGCAGCGCCTTTCTTGATCTGGTCACCTACAATCCAGAAAGTCAATCCGTTTTCGTTTGTCAGGTCTTTGCGGATACGGCCTACGTATACCGGATCTTTACCTGCCAGGAACAGCGGCATCGGGTATTCTTTTTCGGCAGGATTGTCCTGAAGAACCAGACCTTCACCGTTAGCGAATGCTTCACGAGCCTCTTCTACGGAAATCGGACGTTCTGTTTCTACCCAAATACTTTCAGAGTGAGCACGTAATGCAGGAACACGTACGCAAGTTGCGCTAACTTTTACGTCAGAATGCATGATCTTGCGTGTTTCATTGTACATCTTCATTTCCTCTTTCGTATAACCGTTTTCTGTAAATACGTCGATCTGCGGAATCAGGTTGAAAGCCAACTGATAGGCAAACTTCTCTACAGTCACAGGCTCGTTTGCCAATACTTGACGATATTGTTCGTACAATTCGTCCATAGCGGCGGCACCTGCACCGCTTGCTGCCTGATAGGTAGACACGTGCACGGTTTTTATATGAGAAAGCTTTCGATGGCTTTCTGCAACTACCATCTGATAGTCGTACAATTCGGGTGGCATAACGCCGCGCGGACGTTCCAATGCATCCTCCGGCATTTTTATACCAAAGTGTCGATCATCACAGCACCGTATTTGGTGATTGTTTTTTCGAACTCCTTGGATGTTCCTGCACCGGCAGAAGTGAAAGCAATGTCTACTCCTTTAAAGTCATCGTTGTGTTGTAAGAGTTTGACCTCGATCTGTTTACCGCGGAAAGTATAGGTTGTTCCGGCACTGCGTTTAGAACCGAACAAAACTAACTCGTCCATCGGGAAATTTCTCTCATCGAGCACGCGCAGGAACTCCTGTCCTACGGCTCCGCTTACGCCAACAATAGCTACTTTCATCTTTTTCTTTTGTTAAATTGTGAATATTGAATTTCTCTCCTTATCCTGTCGAATAGAAAAGATTTGGCTGCAAAATTATAACAATTTAGCATATAAACATCGATTTTGAGAGAAATATTTCAGTTTTTCGGCGGATTCGGATTGGTTTTTACTCTATGCTTCCGTATAGTTGGACGTGGTTATTGGGTGAAATGCACCATTAGACATTCATTGGATTCTGCAAACTTTTTGATTTCCTTTGCAGAAAATTTTCCTAAAAAAACACAGCCTATGAACCTGTTTGATCTCAATTTAACGCTGCCGATTTACTGATCCGACCTGGGTGTTGCTTTTTGGTACTAATTATCATTCTTTTTGCTCCGATGATTCTTGGGGCGTCTCCATATACCTCATATTATAGGCATGATTCTGGCGGGTGTGCTGATTGGCGAACACGGTTTTCATGTGCTCGACCGCGACAGTAGATTTTTGAACTGTTTGGTAAAGTAGGACTTTCTATTACATCATGTTCCTTGCCAAAGTATGGTCTTGATTATGGTCCCCGTATCGGACGCTGGTTCTTCCGGAAGTACGATGACAGCGTGATGCAGTTTGTGTTTGTGCTGGCATGGTTTTCCTCGGAGGAGGATTGATGGAATTTGTAGGAATGGAAGGAATCTTAGGAGCTTTCCTGGCGGGCTTGGTATTGAATCGCCTGATTCCTCATGTATCTCCTTTGATGAACCGCCTGGAGTTTGTAGGAAATGCCTTGTTTATTCCTTATTTCTTGATTGGTGTCGGGATGATTATTGATGTAAGAAGCCTGTTTACCGGAGGTGAAGCATTGAAAGTGGCTATTGTGATGACGGTGGTGGCAACTCTTTAGTAAATGGCTGGCTGCCTGGATCACACAAAAGATCTATCGGATGCAGTCGAATGAACGGAGCATGATATTCGGTTTAAGTAATGCGCAGGCCGCAGCTACACTGGCAGCAGTGTTGATCGGGTCATGAAATCATTATGGAGAATGGAGAACGGTTGCTGAATGATGATGTATTGAACGGTACGGTAGTGATGATACTTTTCACTTGTGTCATCAGTTCTTTGGTAACCGAACGTTCGGCACGTCGTTTTGCTCTGGATGAAAATGTGCAGGCGGAAGAAGAAGCTAAGAAAGTAAATAAGGAACAAATCTTGATTCCGGTGGCTAACCCGGAGACGATTGAAGATTTGATTAATCTGGCTTTAGTAATAAAGGATGCTAAGCAGAAAATGCATTGGTGGCATTGAATGTGATCAATGACAATAATAGTTCGGAGAAGAAAGAGCAGCAGGGTAAACGTAATCTGGAGAAGGCGGCTATGATTGCTGCTGCCGCTGATGTGCCTGTTACGATGGTGAGTCGCTATGACTTGAATATTGCTTCGGGGATTATCCATACAATCAAGGAGTATGAAGCTACGGATATTGTGATCGGTCTGCACCGGAAAGCAAATATTGTCGACTCTTTCTTCGGACATCTGGCCGAAAGTCTGTTGAAAGGTACGCATCGTGAAGTGATGATTGCCAAATTCCTGATGCCTGTTAATACCCTGCGTCGAATCAATATTGCCGTTCCGCCAAAGGCTGAATATGAATCGGGATTCTCTAAATGGGTGGAACATTTCTGCCGTATGGGAAGTATCCTGGGCTGTCGGGTGCATTTTTTTGCCAATGAGCGTACATTGATGCGTGTTCAGCAACTTGTGAAAAAGCGACATGCAGGTACTCCGACGGAATTCTCCATCCTGGAAGGTGGGGAAGATCTCCTGTTATTGACAGGGCAGGTGAATTATGACCATTGCTGGTGGTTGTCTCTGCCCGTCGCGGATCTATCTCTTACGATACCTCTTTTTGAACGTCTGCCGGCGCAACTGGGAAAATATTTCTCTAATAATAGTTTGATTATCATCTATCCCGATCAGTTTGGCGAACCGCAGGAAATTGTGTCATTCTCTGATCCTCGCGGGCATAATGAGTCTCAACATTATGAGAAAGTGGGTAAATGGTTCTATAAATGGTTAAAGAAAAACTGATGGAAAGATACGACTGGCAACAGAGAACAGCACTCCTGTTAGGAGAGGAAAAGATGGAACGCATCCGGAACGCGCACGTATTGGTCGTGGGACTGGGTGGAGTAGGTGCTTATGCCGCCGAGATGATTTGCCGTGCAGGTGTCGGGCGGATGACGATTGTAGATGCCGATACAGTGCAGCCTACTAATATGAATCGTCAGTTGCCGGCCATGCATTCCACGCTGGGGAAGGTCGAAAGCGGAAGTATTGGCAGCCCGTTATAAAGATATAAATCCGGCGATATGAGCTGACTGTTCTGCCCGTCTACCTGAAAGATGAAAATATACCGGAACTGTTGGATGCCGATCAATATGATTTTATAGTAGATGCTATTGATACGATCAGTCCGAAATGCTTTCTGATTTATGAAGCGATGAAACGTCGTATAAAGATTGTTTCCAGTATGGGAGCAGGAGCGAAGAGTGACATTACTCAGGTTCGTTTTGCCGATCTTTGGGAGACGTATCATTGCGGTTTGAGCAAGGCGGTACGAAAGCGCTTGCAGAAGATGGGAATGAAACGGAAACTTCCGGTAGTATTCAGTACGGAGCAAGCCGATCCGAAAGCCGTGTTGCTGACGGATGATGAACAGAATAAGAAATCGACGTGCGGAACAGTCAGCTATATGCCGGCCGCGTTTGGGTGCTATCTGGCTGAATATGTCATTAAACGATTATAAAGGCTATTATGATAAAACTAGAAGGTATAACGAAGAGTTTCGGCTCATTACAGGTGTTGAAAGGCATTGATCTGGAAATCAACAAAGGAGAAATTGTCAGTATCGTAGGTCCGAGCGGTGCCGGTAAAACGACTTTGTTGCAGATCATGGGCACTCTCGATGAACCGGACGCAGGTACGGTACAGATTGACGGAACAGTGGTGAGTCGGATGAAAGAGAAAGAACTATCTGCGTTTCGTAATAAGAATATCGGTTTTGTTTTCCAGTTTCATCAACTGTTGCCGGAGTTCACGGCATTGGAAAATGTGATGATTCCCGCTCTCATTGCAGGCGTTTCTTCTAAAGGAGGCAAATGACCGTGCCACGAAGATTCTGGATTTTATGGGACTGGTTGACAGGGCTTCTCATAAACCGAATGAATTGTCGGGAGGCGAGAAACAACGGGTAGCGGTAGCGCGGGCTTTGATTAACGACCCGGCAGTTATTCTGGCAGACGAACCATCCGGTAGTCTGGATACACATAATAAAGAAGATTTACATCAACTATTCTTCGATTTGAGAGACCGGCTGGGGCAGACTTTTGTCATTGTGACGCATGACGAGGGGCTTGCCAAAATTACGGACCGGACCGTCCATATAGTGGATGGTATGATTAAAAAAATATTAATTAGAGAACCTAACTTCTAAAAATGTATACCAAAAGGTAGAGCCTTGCAAGTGTTCTATCTTTTAGCTATATATTTATAGTCGCTTCTCTACGGAAGTCTGTGAAGATGATAGTAGAGTGTTTGTTTTGTTTGTGTGTGATGCATTCTTGTCTGGTGTGATAGGAATGCATCTTTTTTTTATTAATTATAACAAATGTAGGGCTCTAGCCGTTCAAGATCAATAGGAGTGAACTCCTCATAGAAGAGATAATTGCTTCAGACTTTTTAAGAATCCTTTCTTTTTCCGATATTCTATGATGACCTTCGCTTGGTAGTAGTTTATGTATGGATGATGCATCATTCGTTCCATGCCGGCTTTATTTACATTGATGCGGCGTGTCTGATGGGTGTCAATGGAAAACCACGGGACGGAGTTTCTCTGCCTTTTAGATGAATCTCCTGTAACTGCTCTATTCTGGAAAAAGCCTCCCAGCCGTTCACGGTAATTCACAATCATCCGGGCAATGCTGCTTCCGATTCCCGGAATCTTCTTCAGTTCGGTGGTATCTGCGGAGTTGAGACTGACGACAGTTCCCGGGAGGTATTTCACAAGTGTGTCCCGTTGTATGCTTGGTGTGGTTAACAACCGTACCGTGTCTTTATCTTTCGAACTGAAATCTTCTGTAATTTGTATATAAGGACGAAGAGTCTGGTATTGTTCTTCCGTGAGTCCATATATCTTTCGAAAATCCTCCGGGTGGCGGAATTTACCTTGTTTATAGCGATAGTGCAGGATATTCTTTATCATCCATGGGTGGTAATCCGAGCGAAAGAAAAGTAGTAGAGTCTGCGGTGTTCGGATCGAACATCGTAAGCTTGATTTCCCTTTGAGGGGTTGATTGAAAAGAATGACCGGACTTTTGGTGAGGTTGGGTTTCCCGGAGGGAGGAAATAAAGTCGTTGTATTCCTTATCGAACTTCTCGTTCTCTCTGCAGTCGGTATCTTCAGCGTGTGTGAAAAAGGAGAAGAGTTTAGGGGCGGCATATACTCCTAAAATAAGAACGACAAGGACGATAATGCCTTGTCGTTCAGTTTTAGTATAATAAAGGAAGTCTTTCCACATTATAGCTTGATTAGCCCCAGTTCATTGATAAATATCAGTGAGATGGCGATTGGTGCCATATATTTTAATATAAAGATAATGAGTTTGTATACCGGTACCTTTAATGAACCGTCATTGGTAATCTCCGACCATACAATCTTCTTGTCCAGATACCATCCGGTAAAGAGGGAGATACACAGTCCGCCTAGGGGAAGCATGAGTTTGGCTGTTACAAAGTCGAATAGATCGAACATGCCCAATCCGAAAACGGTAAATCCTTTCATGACTCCCAGTGATAATGAACAGAATATTCCGAGGAAGACACAACCGCCTGTGACTAACCTTGCTGCTTTTCCACGGGAGAGGTTGAACTCCTCGTGTAAATAAGCGGTTACTACTTCGTGCAAAGAAATAGTAGAAGTTAAAGCAGCCATTGCCAACAACGCGTAGAACATGACAGAGAATATATATGCTAATATAAAGATGAGACTCGGACCAGAATCAGGTTGTATGCCTACGGAAAAAGCTGCCGGGAAGATGATAAATCCGGCTAGTATTGCCACAAAAGTATCAATGATTCCTACACTGAAAGCTGTTTTAGTCAGGTTGGTTTCTTTACTGAAATAAGAGGCGTAGGTGCAAAGGCATCCCATACCCAGACTCAAAGAGAAGAACGCCTGTCCCATGGCACTTAAAAACACATTTCCGTCCACTTTGCTAAAATCGGGCTTGAGCAGGAATTCAATACCTGCACCAGCTCCCGGCAGAGTGACCGAACAAACAACCAGTATGAGGATAATGATAAACAAGGTAGGCATCATGATCTTCGAAGACTTTTCAATTCCCTTTTCTACTCCTTTCACGATGATGAAATGAGTAATCAATAAAAATGCTACCAGCCATACGACCGGTCGCCACGGGCTACTGGAGAATTGTTGAAAAGAGGAGATGAACTCTCCGGAGATTTTTTCCGGCAAAGCCATTAGTGGCAGCTTCAAAAATATATTCGAGTGTCCATCCTGCTACTACAGCATAATAACTAAGTATCAGGAAGCCTGCCAATACACCCATGCGTCCTACCCAACGCCAATGCGTTTCAGGAGCTAGTGTTTGATACGCTCTTGCAGTGTTGGCTCTTGATCGGCGTCCTATCAGGAACTCGGCAATCATAATAGGCAATCCCAAGAGAAAGATGCAACCTAAATAGATCAGTATAAAAAGCAGCACCTCCATGATTTCCTGTTTCGTATGGAAACCTCCATATATTACCCAACCCGACTGCAGAACCGGCAGAAGCGAGTATAACCCCTAATTTGCTGCCGAAGTTCACTCTATCATTTTTTGTCATAAATCTTGTTTTATCTTACAAATCGTTATAAAATATACGTATTAAAGTGCAAATATAGAAAATGATACTTATATTTGTGCACGAAAATTGTAATATTATTTAGATATGCTATCTTATATTAAGAAATATCCGATCTCGCTTTTTATCATTTTGACAGTGATTTATCTGTCGTTCTTTAAACCGCCTAAGACGGATTTAGATGAAATTCCCAACCTCGACAAACTGGTTCATGTTTGTATGTATTTTGGTATGTCGGGAATGCTGTGGCTGGAATTTTTGCGTGCACATCGCAGAGACAATACTCCGATGTGGCATGCATGGTTAGGGGCGCATTTCTCTGTCCCATCCTTTTAGTGGCGCGGTGGAGCTGATGCAAGAATACTGCACGACTTATCGTGGAGGAGACTGGCTGGACTTTGCCGCCAACAGTACAGGGGCTATTCTGGCCATGCCTGGTAGCCTATTATGGTAAAGCAGTGATTCTCTATAGAAACGAGAATCCAAAAAATAGGAAAATAGAAAAATTTTACAAATGTTCTACCGTTGAACTAAGTTTGATTCCATTGGAACCTTTAATGAGAATAGTATAGCCTTTGGGCTTTTGGGTTCAGTTCCTTGATAACTTCCTGTACGTTTGCGTAGGTCTTGAAAGTTATGCTGCTTGCGGCAAACAGTTCTCCTACGAGCCATACTTTCTCAAAACCACTTTCTTTTATGTAGTCAACGATTTTCTGATGTTCGGCCGGGCTTTCAGCACCCAGTTCGCGCATATCTCCTAATATAGCATCTTGTGGGGGACTGCATCATGATTCCGGAAGGTTTTGCAAGGCAGCCATCATGCTGGTTGGATTTGCATTATATGCGTCGATGAAAAAGCGTTATTGTCTGTTGTCTTTTTAAGTTGGGAGCGATTGTTCTGTGGCGTATATGCTTGCCAGAGCCTCATCAATCTTTTCGCTTCCACTCCGAAGAAACGTCCGATAGTGATGGCAGCCAGGGCATTCGGGAAATTATATTCTCCGATCAACTGTGTGCGAACCTGATGGCGTTCACCGTCCTTACCGGCTTTCCATTCGAAAGCAAGATAAGGCGAATTGTCAGTAATCTGTCCGTTGACATAGAGATCATCTTCAGTTCCATAAGAAATCAGGTTCAATCCCTGTGCGATATTCATCAAATAAGCGTTATCGTGATGGATAAAGGTGATGGCATCTTTCTTGCGGAGGAAATCATATAGCTCTCCTTTAGTCTTGATAACTCCTTCGAAAGAACCGAATCCCTCCAAGATGAGCTTTACCGACGTTGGTTATAATGCCATAATCCGGTTCGGCTATTTCACAAAGAAACTTAATTTCCCCCGGATGATTGGCACCCATTTCGATGACGGCAAGGTCATGCTCCGGTTTCAATCGGTAATAGGGTAGTCGGTACACCGATGTGGTTGTTGAGATTACCTAAAGTATAAAGCACGTTATGGGCTTTGGCAGAGAACACTGGAAATTAATTCTTTGGTTGTTGTTTTTCCATTGGTGCCGGTGATACCGATCACCCGTGTTCCGAGTTGACGTCGATGATAGTTGGCAAGTTGCTGCATTGTCTGCAGGCAGTCGTTTACAAGTATGTATCGTCGATCACCTTCTACGGCATATTCGGCTTCATCAATAATGGCAAATGCGCATCCAGAGTCTAGCGCTAGTTTTGCGAATGCATTGCCATTGAATGACTCGCCTTTCAGAGCGATAAACAATGAACCGTCCGGATGCGGGCAATTCCGGCTATCAGTGGTTACTGATTGACAATCCAGAAAAATCTGGTAAATAGCAGAAAGTTTCATAACCTTCTTTGAACTTCCGGTACTAGTGGGAGTTTCCCGCAAATCTATGATTTATAAACTGTTAGGAGGAGGAACTCCGCAAGACTCATTGAACGGGACAACCATATTTTGGATACTGTGGCGTTAATGAAAGGAGTGCATATTTTGCGTGTACATGATGTGCGTGAAGCTGTGGAAACAGTTCGGATCGTTGAAAGCAATACGTAACTGAACGAAAGCA
>VOFI01002234.1_pt1 | contig 19785 bp, 19 predicted proteins | sample 5384131 | NCBI WGS metagenome assembly VOFI01 (sample SAMN12384728, study PRJNA508395) | human gut metagenome | isolation source: healthy gut H | host: Homo sapiens
TTTTCGGTACCGGGAGTACGATTGCCTAAAATCTCGTTATCCAGATATTTTTGATGACATCGTCCAGCACAAATATCATTCAAACATCGGCTCCGGGAAGCGTATGCCATAATAAACGTTCGTCCTGAACGCAGCTCCTCTTCGCTCGAAAAATAATTTTTCCGGGAGCCATCGTATCCTCGGGGATCAAGTCCAAATCGGTACAACCCATCAAAAGCAGCCCCGGTCAACGTACAGAATATATATAAATACTTTTCATCGTTGTTCTGTTTTTAATCGTTAAAATGTAATGTCCAACACCCACCGAGAAATTTCTCGAATAGTTATAAGCCATACCCGTGTTACCGTTTCCTCCGGCAGCTTCGGATCGATATACTTGGTATATTTTTTCATCGGTGACCATACCAAAGGTTCTCACCGGTAAAATAAACACGCAGTTTGGTAAAGACCTTTTTCAAAACCGGCAACGTATAACCCACTGTGAGATTCTTTAACCGGATACGATGCATTTTGCAAGTAGCGGTCATTATTCACTCCTAATTGACTGTCTTTTGAACGTCTGGTAACCGCGAAAACGGGGGAAATACCCTCGGGATTCTCTTCGGACCAGCATTGATCCATAAAGTTCTCGGAATAAAACTCGTGAATGCCCGGGAATAAGGTCCCCAGAAACCGGTGGAAAGATGATTGGGATACCAAATCTCTTTTTACCTACCCCTGGAAGAAGATACCTAAATCGAAACCGTTCCAGTCGGCTCCTAAACGAAAACTATAATTATAACGAGGTGTCTCGTTACCGATAATCTCTATCACCCGGATCATATACTGTATCATCACCTTTATTGATCACATTATTATTGTCCAAATCACGGAATTTCAAATCGCCGGCACGATAATAAGGATCCACTTTATCCGACGAAAAATACGGGCATTTACGAAATCTTGATTGATTTTTCGATGTATATTCGGTAGCCTCCTCGTCCGAGGCAAACAACCCATCTATCCGATAGCCCCAAATTTCACCCAAAAACCATACCTTCATAATAGTCGGTAAGCAATTTTTCAGGATTGTTATACTTCGTAATGACCGTTTTTGTTATCGCCCAAAGAGGCCGACACCGTATAATTAAAACCGTTTCCCCCATCAAAGCGAACGAATCGTTCCAGTTCAATGAAAGCTCCCAACCCTTAGTGCGCAAATCGGCACAATTTTCTTTGGGTTCCTTAGCACCGAAAAACACTCGGCAACACATACGACTTAGCCAACATACCCTCGGTATCCCGGATAAAATAGTCGCCTGTAAAATTCAATCGGCTATTGAGGAACGACATATCCAAACCTATATTCCACGTAGCGATCGTCTCCCATGTAAGATAACTGGTCTTAGGATTGCTTGGATAAGCATATTGCAATTTGCTCGTCCCATCGAGCGTATAATTCAAGGTTCCACCTGTATTGATCTCTCCTCTAAATAAGCATACTCATCGACACCATGCTGATTGGCCAATTTACCATAAGAAAGACGTATTTTCGTATTATCCACTACGTCTCTGATAGGTTCCCAAAAATTCTCCTCGCTGATACGCCAACCGGCGGAAGCAGAAGGCACGAACACCCAACGGTGATCGCTGCGAAAACGGGAAGTGCCATCGTAACGGGCGCTCACTTCCAACAGATAACGGCTCTTATAATCGTAGTTCACCCGACCGAAAAAGCCGCTGTTACGCCATTCGGAGATTGACTGACTACGGGTTATCTCACCCGTCGCATTGGCAAAACTCGATAAATTCTCACTCAACAGATTCAACTGCTCCAACTTCAGATGAGTATCTCGTGCACCTCGATATTGATAACCGGCCAATGCCGTAAAATTATGCGCCTTGTTCCATGTGTGGGTATAAGTTCCATACACATTCAAGTTATGCTCGTTCGTCTCATAATGATTTTCCCGATAATAATCCTTGAAGTTACCGGTAATAATCGTTTTTCCTCACCCTGTTTATTGGAATAGTGCAAATTATGGTTCCGAACTTTATTCAAACGGCCACGAAATTTGTAGCTATAATCTACCGTCAATACCAAATCCTTGAAAATATCGATATCGAAACGGTTTCCCTATAATTATATACTTTTGATTGTTAGCATGGGCGCGCGATTATCCACAAAATAGGGAGGAGTTCCATTAATGGTAGTATTGGCATGCGTCTCGGCATAAATAGCCTTGCACCTTCGGGGAGTCTTGGCTGGCCACGATGACATCAAGGTTTTATCCACCTCCATCAACGTATTGTCTATGGTCGACAAACCGCTGTATTTATAAGAAGAGGAGAAAAAGTTCATATTGGTCGAATAGCGCAACCACGGCGATTTTTCACATCGAGTTTTCGCTCTTGTAGAATAAGTGTCATAAGTATCTGGGTTGATATTGAAAATACCCTCCTCACGATTATAACGACCGCTCACATAATATTTCACCTTATCGTTACCGCCTCTCACCGAAAGATTATATTCCTGTTGGGGACGAGTTTTACGGAACAGATAGTTGTACCAGTCGAAGTTGGCATAATAGCGATACGAACCGTCGTCCTGCAAAACGATCCACGGACGATCAGGATGCTCGGTCTTGTCGTTGCGACGCTCATACAGCATTTGCATTTCCTCTTCGGTATAGTTGGTAAAATTGGTCGCATATTGCGAATAATAGGCCTTATCGACCAAACTTACCTGATCGTAGCCCGTGGTCATATAATCGGTCGATGTCGTGTTTGCGACCAACCGAAACGTCCGTTAAAACTTATACTGGCCTTTCCGGCAGCATCCGAGCCTGTCTTAGTGGTAATCAAAATCACACCCTTCGAAGCCGTCGCACCGTAAATAGAAGCTGCCGAAGCATCTTTTCAAAATAGAAACCGACTCGATATCGTTGGGATTGACCATATTCAGCTCGGTCACTACTCCATCGACCATAATCAGCGGTGTGTTTGACGTCGATATAGACGATTCACCGCGAATATTCAAATCATATCCGCTACTGGAACGCCCGGAAGACATCTTCAAGTTCATCGAAGGATCGGCTCCCTGCAATGCCATGGCGACGTTACTTACCGGACGAGCATTGATTTCTTTGGCACTGATGGTTCCTACAGCTCCGGTCAAATTGACTTTTTCCGCGTACCATACCCCACTACAACCACTTCATTCAGTAATTGATTGGATTCTTTTTAATTTAACCAGAACAAAGTTTTTCCCGTTGACAGGAATACTCTGTTTTTCATAACCGACATACGAAACCTCCAACGTTGCATTGGCAGGTATGTCTTTCACAGTAAAAGCACCGTCGGCATCGGTCGAACGACCGATAGAGGTACCCGAAACTTTAACAACAGCCCCGATAATCGGTTGGTCATATTCATCTAAGACCCTACCAGTCAACTGATTACTGGCTCCTACGGACTGTGCAAACATCTGGAAACCAGACATAAAGGCGATAATCAAGAGTAAACAAGACCATCTCCTGTGCAGTGTGTTCGTTAGTAAATTCATAATTTTTTTGATTTATGGTTCTTATTAAATTAGAAGTTTCTATATATTATTATAAGGAATGAAAAATTCATTCCTTTAACAAACTATCTTTTAACTATTTACAACCGATTCTCTTTACAAAACAACATTAACACAACAGTTACGGCACAAGCGGATAGCAACAGAATAAACCCTCCGTCCCAACCGAAATGCTCGAAAATGTATCCCATACCGATATTGGCAAACACGGCCGATCCCAGCAAATAGCCGAACAACCCGTGAAACCGGCAGCCGTACCAGCCGCTTTTTAGGAACCAAATCCAAAGCCGAAACTCCTATCAACATTACCGGGCCGTAGATGAGAAATCCTATCGCGGCCATAGCTACGTTGGTTACCATCGCCGAAGCGCTATTCCAATAAACATAAACCGCCAGCATGACCAGCAACATATAAATAATAGTAACTGAGCACGACGGCCTCTAAAAACTTTATCGGAAAGCCAACCGCAAAGTATAGTTCCGAAAATACCGGCTATTTCGAACGCAAAATAAGACCAACTGCTATTCGCCAAATCCATGTGCTTCACCTGTTCGAGATACATCGGCGCCCAATCTAACACACCATAACGTACAAAATAGATAAACGCATTGGCAAAAGCGATAATCCACAAAAAAGCTTATTATTGAAAACATGCCCGAACAGAATATCTTTGGTAGAGAGTTCCTTTTTCCTGTTCGGAGGAATATGCCTGAGTACACTCTTCCGGCTTATACAGTTCGATAGGCGGTAATCCACAGGATTGAGGCGTATCACGCACCAGTAAATAGGCAATCACAGCAATGACTACGGCAACCATAGCCGGGAAATAGAAGGCTCCGCCCCAGACTCCGAAAATGGTAATACCGAAAACCGCCAAAGGAGCCATAAGAGCACCTCCTATATTATGAGCGATATTCCATATAGACATCTTTACGCCTCGTTCCCGGACAGAAAACCAGTGAACCATCACCCGGCCACACGGAGGCCAACCCATACCTTGCACCCAACCATTCACAAATAAGATGCAGAACATAAGCATGATAGAAAGCGAACTGACCGTCCACGGGGATAAGACCCATAACAGTCATAATCACTGCCGAAGCTATCAATCCCAAAGGTATGAAACACACGAGCATTGCTATGGTCGGAAACTGTACCCATCACGAACTTACTGATACCATAAGCTATCGAAACAGCAGCAGACAGAGCCCAACCTAAATCGGCCTTATCGAAGCCCATCTGTTCGAGTGCAGGCATGGCAATCGAAAAATTTTTACGTACCAGATAATAACCTGCATACCCGATAAATATACCGAGAAAGACCTGTAATCTTAACTTCTTATACTCCTTGTCCACCCGCTCTTTGGGAAGCGGATCGATAACCGGAGCCGGTCGAATAACTTCAACATACGCTATCCCTCTCTAAAAAAATCAGGCTAAAATATAATTTTTGCCAGACTGATAAAATTTTAACTTGTTCCGTTTCCCCAATTTTTATCTTTTCCCATTTCACGAGCCATAATAGCCGCTACACGAGGAGCCATTTCCATCGCAGCCCGAGCATCCATAAAGAGCGCCCGGAACACGTCGTGCCAATACATCTTCCACCGTTTGAGCCATCTCCTCCCGCACAGCCCAAATAACATGAGCTACCCGGAAAGTATATCCGATATGAAGCAACTCTCCCAACGAGGGCATCGTTTTCTATCAATGCTGCGATTTGGTCGGCATCGCTACCGTACACATAATCCCAAACCGAACGGTCCACTTCTTCCCGGTAACCATGTAATTGCATTTTACGAGTCACACAAACCCTCGGTTTCCAAACCGATCAAAGCAGCTACTTTATTCACCCGCTTCTTCGGCCATCTGACGATAAGTGGTCCATTTCCTCCGGTTATCGTAAGCATTCCCGAATCGGAAACATATATTTTATGATTCCGCGAAATTTCTTTGGTCTTTTTGGAATCGCGCTTGCGTAGGAGCAGCCAACGGCCGCAATCGGCGAACACAGCCAATACATCGTTGCTGCGTTTCGGTTTACGGGTCAGATACTGTCCCGCCTGATCGAGAATAAAATCTATTTCCTCGTCCAAAGGCTTCGGTTCTAATGAATTTTTTCATTCAATGGCGTATCGGTAGTTCCCCAATACGGCCTTTCCATGCCACAGTACACCGAACAATACTCGTCCGTCCCTTGTCTTCGGTATCATCAAAGCCGAATTTCCTCCCAAAGAAAGCGGCATCGACTACAATCCCGCACTCCTGACTCAGGACGTACTTTCTTGCGACTCTCCGGCTTATCCATTTGCATGATATCGTCCACATAAACACCGGTAGCGTTCACTACCCCTTTTTACATTTACTTCATACGTTCCGCCTTCGGTATCTTCCAAAGCCGCCCCGCAAATTTTCCCGGAATCATTCTTAATCAAAGACGTTACTTTCATATAATTGATGCATATCGCACCGTGGTCATGAGCACTCTGCATCAATGTAATCGCCATTCTCGAATCGTCGAATTGCCCGTCGTGGTAAACCACGCCTCCACGCAAATGATCGTGCAGCAATCCCGGCAACTCCTTCAAGGTCTGTTTCTTGGACAAAAGGCAAAGACCGTCCCAAGCCAACCGCCCGGCCAACAAATCGTAACAACACAACCCGATGGTATAAAAGGACGTTCCCACCAACGATAGTTGCCGATAATGAAACGCATATCCTTTACCAAATGGGGGCATTGCGCCATAGCGACCACGCTCATGCAACGCTTTTGCAACCATAGATACATCGCCTTGTTGCAAATAGCGAACCCCTCCATGTACCAGCTTCGTGCTTCGGCTAGAAGTCGCTTTTGCAAAATCATGTTGTTCTACCAATAGGACACGGTATCCCCGGCTCGAAGCATCCACAGCCACACCCAAGCCCGTAGCACCGCCACCTATTATCAATAAATCCCATGGTCTCTTTTCTTCGGCCATCTGTTTTATCAAGCCTTCACGTTTCATTTTCTTATCTTTCGATTTTTGATTTCTTATTAAATCTTGCGATTACTTTCTTTTTATGTGACAAAGAAAATAAAAAAAGCAAGTATAAACCAAGAAAAAAATGTAAAAATTTTTCGTTTCGTTTTCTTTTTCAATAATATTTCATTTCGTTTTCAAAATAAATTCTCAATATTATTTGTGCATTATTCAAATAAATTTTACATTTGTATGGAACAAATATTATAATATTATTATGCTTAGTATAGCCGAAAGACACAAACACATTCTTGACAAGCTCAATGCGCAAGGGTTCGTGAAAGTTTTAGATATCGCCCGCGAATTGGACGTGACACCTGTAACGATACGAAAAGACTTGAAATTACTGGAAGAAAAGAAATTGCTATTTCGTACACATGGAAGCGCCAGTCCGGTAAACCCTCACACGGCAGATATCAATATACATATTAAAGAGCGAATAAACAGCGATGCCAAACGGCGTATCGCCCATACAGCCATTCGTCTGCTCGATCCGAACGACTCGATTATCGTCGCCTCGGGAAGCACAGTCTATGCATTCGCCGAAGAAATTACAGACGATCTAAACCTGACAGTCGTCACGGCTTCGCTCAATGTCTCTACTTTGCTCAACCGTTTCGAGCACATTCATGTGATACAGCTCGGCGGAACATTGCGTAAAAGTTCTTTCTCGGTCATCGGCGATTTAGCCGCACAGGCATTCGACAATCTTACTTGTTCCAAACTATTTATGGGAGTAGACGGTATAGACCTCGATTTCGGGCTGACGACCTCGAACATAGACGAAGCCCGGCTCAACCAACGTATGATCGCAGCCTCACTACGAACGATCGTCCTTGCCGACTCTTCCAAATTCGGGAAAAGAGGATTCGGGAAAATCTGCACACTCGACCAAGTCGATGTCATCATCACCGACTCGGGTATTTCGCCATCGGTAGCGAAAAAGCATAGAGGAAGCAGGAATAGAACTAATCATTGCATAAACCTCAAATCGAAAGGAAACAAAAGGGGCGGGAATGTTATTCCCGCCCTTTTGTTTATCTCGAATCTTAAATTCCATATTAACAAAGAAAAGACCTGCTTCACACGACGCAAGCAGGCCTTTCACCAACGATAAGTGTCGCCAACTCAAAAGCTATTTCACTACCACTTTCCCCTTAACTAAACTACTTCCTTCGATACGTATCATATAAACTCCGATTCGAGCTCAAATTCCTCACTTTCCCCCATAGGCTTTGCGGCTCGCTCTCTGACGCCCGAGCGTATCGTAAATACCTATACTTTCGCCACCTTGCAAATTAACGATTCGCAATTGTCGTTTTCCCGGGGAATAGAATGTAGGCTGCTGCATTTCATCGGAAAGAGTTTTAAAGGATAGAGAGAAACGTCCGTTTCCATTGCTCGATCATCTACCGTAAAACTATACGGCGCATGTTTTAAGTCCACTTTCCGTCCCGTCGATCTATCGATAAGAACCACAACATCATAACGATCATATTCCGAATCTTCGGTCAACGATATTTCATAAATTCCCGATTCGCCGGTATAGATACCCACCGGAGTTTCCCTTCGATATCGGCAGTTTGAGTATGAGCAAATCGGACTCCCTTTTCATTGTAGACATAAATCTGCGGAATCCTCGGGTCGAAACTCATCATTTTCAACGCATCGTTTCCCATGTCGAAATTCATGGGTTCTCCGTACACATTATCGGCAACAACCGATACATAGTCGCAACCCGCCGATAAATTACTCCCCCGAAATTTTCAACTGTACACCGTGAGGAGCCGGCAACGTATTCAACGGGATAACAGGCTTGGCAAACAGAAGTTCCTCCGATTCCTTCACCGTAGCAGTCTGCGTGAATACCGCCGAGAAAGGAGCAATCGTGTTTCCTTCCCACGAATTTATCGAAACAAAACGGCTGGCCTCCGGGTCATAAGTATGAAGTATATGGTCGATACTCATTCTTTCGGTAGTATAAGAGCACAAATAAGGCACACCGAAAAGATTCCAACCCATATTCTCTTTATACGTAAAATGAGGACGGCCACCGACCAAAGAATCTTCAAATTATGCTGTTTCAACAAAATGCTTTTTTCCCCTTCTTCTGCCGATTCTTCATAAACAGGCAATGCCGATGAAGATTTCGAGAAACGCACAGTCACCGCATCCGAAGCAGAAGGAGTCGCCATGAGATAACCGACATTCGCGCCCATCTGGTTATTTTCAAACGCCCAATATTTACTATTCTGAGGAGCAACTACGCTATACAAATCTTCGGCTCGCTTAGCCCCGTCATACTCGTATAAATATAAACGGTTCTTGTCGTCCCCCGATTCATCTCCGGCCTGTATAGCCTCTACCGGTAAACCGTCTATCGTAACGCCGTTCAACATCGTACCGTTCCCGACTTCAAGAGAAATGGCAGACTCACCATATCCCAAGAAGCTGTCGTATCATTAATAAGCGGTTTCAAATCACGCTCTATGGCCAGATTATAAAGCGATACAGCATGCTCTCCTGTCCGCAAACCCGCAGCATGGTGAAGCAACAAATAGGACGGAGCGAAATCTTTCGTAAGGGCATCGGTCAGCCGCACTTCACTTTCCTTGCCGACATAGACGACGCTTCCCGCATGAGGATAATAATTATCGCTCACGTTGACAACCTTCTGCGGAGTCGTATTCCAAGTTTCGAAACAACCGTAATCCGGGCGAATTACTTCACCTTCCCCATGAAACTTATCAGTAAACAGCCGCACATTACCCAGCACATCGCAATCGGTAGACAGATCGATAATATCGGTATATTCCTTACCATTCTGATCTTAGGCACTGTATATCCACCGATAGTCGTCACTGGTTTCCTTCATGGTCTACACCTGTTTCCTGTAAAGCTCCTATTCCAAACAAGACTGCACTTTCTGGTCGGATAGCTGATAACGCAAATGTGTATCATCGGTAATATAATCCCCGACATAAAGCGGACTATAAGCATTCCCCGACACCGAGGTCACCTCTCCGTTTATCGTATTGATTATCTTTCCCGTACCGCCGATTTGTGCTCCCTCGCCGGGGGCTGTCACATGAATGGCTGCCGCATGCTCGTCCAATACAACAGCGGCGCTGCCTTCTTTCACCGTATTGTCATGTACCAAAACATTGTAGAGCAACCCGTCCGTTTCCACCACAGCACCGTCGGGGTTCACATTATTATATATAACACTATTGACGATGGCAAACGAGTCGGCGACGATCACCGCCGGGCTGTTTTTGCTTCCCGTAATATGAAAGCCATTCAATTCCGCCCAATTCTCCACAATCGTCCCGGCGGCACGGTCATTGTCCGAACGCACGACAGGAACCCCTTCCGCCTCTACCGAAAGGATACTTTCCGGTGCATTCTTTTCCAACAAACCGGGACGTTGAGTCAGCTTCGTTTCGTTGGTTCCCCGGAATCCGCCATAAACTTTCACATTTGCCATCCACTGTAAAGTCGTAGGCAAAACGTAGTCTCCGCCGGCTACCCACACCGTACCATAAGTTCCGCTCTCTTCCGGGTCTCCCGAATAGTACGCCGAATAAATGGCTTCCTGTAAATCGCCCATAGCATCGTCCCAACTGGAACCCAATCCGAACCCGTTAGGCTTCACATATAAATTAGGATAGAACAACCGTTGGTACTCATAAGCACCTATATCTATGCTGTTACCGGCTATACGACGATTGCCTCCGGCATCCACGAACATAACTCTCGCCAGCGAATCGCCGGGAGCCACAGGCTCTTCCACCGAACCGAACGGATAATACGCAAATAAATCGGTGTACCATTTATCGTTTTCCGCTTTATTATATGAGTCGCCTGTCATGTATCGATACCCCGTATTGATCAGTTTACGTCCCGGACGTATGTTATACTTTTTGTCCAACGGAGTCGCTTCATCGGGAGCTTCGAAACGGGGACCGTACGACATATCCTCATTGTCGGAACTTAATGTTTTATTGATATTGGCAGCCTTATCGCCCAATACGACACCTGCGGAACTATTCCAATAAACATATTCGGCATTCGGCTGCTCTGCCGTCGCATCGTCCACCTGAACGGCATTGCTGTACAGGGTCGCATTCTGCACATCTATCTGGTTGTTCAAATCTCCGACAGTAGGAACAGCCGAAGTATAATTCCTCCAAAATATATTGTTATAGATCTGCAAAGGTTCGGCGACAAGCGCTCCACGTGCGTACAATCCGCCTTTGGAGTTATCGGCTATCGTGTTGCTGACAATGTTGCCCGTCCCGTTCAAAGCAAGCCCCCAAGCCTTGTTGGAATGAAGCACGGTATTATATATATTGCCTTTATTCAGATACACAGCCGCACCTTTTTTCTCCGGCAGCCGTATTATCGACAAACACGCTGTTCCGAATCGTCGTACTGCCATTGGCTGCATACACGGCCGCACCGGTCGAACCCTCGCCTGTCGCATCGGCCGCATTTCCACCGACAAAAGTAAAGCCCTCTATGTTTACAGGAGCCAACGCCCCGTTTTCTCCGGCCGTATCCATCGACTCGTCTATATAAACGAGGTGTTTCGAATCGTTTCGATTTCCTCTGATATAAGTCGGGTACAATATAGGATCACGCAAATTATCCATAGCGACATCGGTCCCCGTGATGTTGTTGGGATATCCGCCCCTCAATGTCAAACTCTTGGTCGAGTATTCCAGATTTCCCACATCGGGTTTCTCCAAAACGAACGAATAACCGCTTGTCCCGTCTTGCAGGAACGGCACATAGTCGCCCGAAGCAATCTTGATATATTTATCTTTTTTATTGGGACTGAGCAACAGTACCTGAATAGCCTGATGAATGTTAGACGTAGCCCTTTCCCCACGTTTCTCCGTTGTTTTCTTTATCCGAAACTGCTTCGGAACTCTTCACATACAGTATATTACCGCCGAAAGGAGTCAACGATACCGTTTCATATTCATAAGCCCCTATATCGATCGTCCCCTCTTTCCACTCTTTCACATCGATCATATCTACACCGTCTTTCTTAATAATGTGATATGTATCGGGCTCTTTGGTAATACGCCATTTACTGTTCAGCGTATCCGGCACATTCTCGCGTCCCAACACTTTCTGCACGGCATAATATCCCTTGCCGGAACCATCGAGTACGACAGGTTCCGTCGTAATTGTCGTACTCTTCACCGAGCCGTCGGGATTCATTTCGATAACCGTATTCAGTCGGCGTGTACCGCCATTCGTACCCCGGTTAACCAGCGTCGAGAGCGAAGGCAGAGAGAAATCGGCAGAAGCGAAATAATTTCCCGCTCCGGCATAATCGCTGGGAAATCCGAACCGAGGCCCCATAACCGCTTCATTAGCCCGATCCAGAAAGACCTCGAAATTTCCTGCATCTTCATCGACATCGGCTGCTGAAGTAATAATTTCCCAATGATCTGCATTGATACGTTCGGCATCGTCATTCCCCCAGATAACCGTATTGGTAAGATTATTACCGGCTGTCGAAGCCGAATAAACGGTACTACCCGATGTTACATCGCCCGACACATTCTCGGCATGGGCATTACGCACGATCGTATTGTTGATTAACTGCGATGTCGAACCGGATTCGGCATAATAGGCCGAGCCCGTCGATGCCGTATTGTTGTAAATCACCGTATTGACGATGAGCGACTTCCCGCCTTCCCGCAGATAGACCGCACCTCCCGATTTACCGGGAGCCTCGTTCCCGCCCAATATAGAACCATAGATCTCTATATCGCTGGCATACACGGCTCCTCCCCGAAATCGGCCGTATTGAGCAACAATTGGCAATTGCGCAAAGCAATCGGAGCCAAAGCACATAAAGCCCCGCCTCCATGATCGGTACACGACGAGTTACCTTTTACCATCTTTATTCCATCGAGTACAACCCTGCGAGTAGCCTCCGAGTCTTCATAATAAGCCACATGCGAATTACCGGAACCGCCGCCTATATCGCCCGAAAGAATCGTTTCATTGGCGTACTCGAAATCTTCGAGCAAGCCGTTCCCGTTCCAATCTTGACGAGGTCGCTCGCTCAAAAATGCCTCCCCTTCGTAATACTGGTCCGATGAAGGCATAGCCTGAGTTTCTTCTTCCGTAACGATATTAATATCCAACTCCGAAACCGTATTCCCCGACTGATTCTTATTGTCTATCGTTATATCGCTAATTTCCACGGTATATGCAGCTTCTCCACCGAAATAAGGATGAACAGAGACGAGCGAAAGCATATCGCCATCGGACAATGTATTTTCCTCATCACTAATCTCTACGGAGGAAGCACCGTTATATACCAATCCGGTCTTTAAATCCACCGTCAGTTTGTACTCTCCATTACTAACTCCTCCATTTATAAGCAAAGACTTTCTTACACCGGCTGTCGAATATAACTGTATACGCAACCTGCCTTTCTCGTCCTCTTTGATCAAAGAGGTAAAATGTATCGTTGCATGCAAATACCGATTACTCGGGTTTGTTCTTTCGTATTTCACTGCCTGTGGAAAACGGAAATAAGCACCTAAGTATGAATTATAATAATCCCACCCAAAAAGCCATTGCCTCTCGTTTGTTAATACGACACCGTCGTTCCCCGAAACTGTAATAGATGCCCTCTTAGAACTTAGACAATAATGCATACCGTATGCTCCTGCCGAATTTCCGGCAGCATAATAATCGGAGACATTGGAAGAATATGTATTCGATTTTTCCGCTTGCGAAAGATTATTCAAGCTCACCGAGGCATCATAAGGAACACCCGTAGAAGTCTGATGAAGAATATCGGTATCGAGAATTTCCGTCGATACCGTCGTGGAATTCTTGCGATTATCGATCGTAGCGCTATACAACCACACCGGCCGGTAATCCCGAGACGCGAACAGCCTCGATGACCGGAGATGTCGCCCAATCGGTATTTCCGATAGCCAGATAGCGCAAATCGTAAATATACTCGGTGGTGCTGTCGGTAGCGATGACCGGCAATTCCAGCTCATGAGGGAGTTGGAAGCCATTGACCGTCACAACAGGAGATGACGGTGACTTCTCATCGGTCGTGAAATGCAAGAACCACGAAGAGGGTTCGTCCTCCAATGCCTTTACCTCTGGATAAAAGGTAATCTCTCCATCGCCGCCCAATGTATAGGAATAGTCTCCTTTGTTCCATACACCGGTGGCATCGACACGCTTCGAGGGTTCCACTTTAAACGATTCTATCCAACTCTCGTAATAAGGTAAGTTACTGCCCCGGAATCCTCCGTATATCGATGAATATCTGTTAAGAATAAAAAGAAGTTCCCCAATTATCCTCTTTCACCGAAGTTTTCGGGTTATACGTTCCCTTCGAGACCCATATCTCGCACCGGCGAGTATCCTTATTCGGATCGTGTTCGAAATTGGCATCATTCCCGAAATAATCGAGAGCTTGCTGTATATCGCCCAAAGCGTTTCGCCAACTGCGGCCGTTCGCCAACCCCTGTGCCGTTTGCGACACATACAACCGGTAGATTCCGTCTGCCCCCTTTTCGGCTTCGGTATCTCCCGCAGGGTCGATAACAAATATCCCGTCATAAGCAAAAGCTCCTATCTCGAAATAATCCCGCAAAGAAGAATCCTCTTTATAAAAACGATTCGTTCCGAGCAAATCGAGTCGAGAAACATGCAATGCCTCCATGAGCGGAGAGCCCGGCTGCTCGGCTCCGATACCGGCACGAATCAACGCCGATACACGTTTCAAAGTAAAATCGAGATTATCGGGGTCGGTAAAACCGGGAGCATTCAAGCCCACTATGGTCGATGTATTCTCATTCGTACTCGTCAACGCCATGTTTCCGAAACCCACGACTTTGATACCTTCGACCGCACAATGATTAAAGATATAGTTTTGATACCGCACGCCCGTAAAGGTCGTATCGACCTGCTGGGACATGTTTCCGTATATATTTTTTCCGTTACCGGAATCGTTCATCCAGAATACAGAATTGATGATAATCGGCTTCACGCCTATCGATATACCACCACCGGAGCCATTGTTCACAGTCGTGTTATCGACCACCGTACAATTTACGACCATCGAAGAGTCGTCGGCATAAATACCCTCCGCCATTGGCTCCCACGTTATTATAAACTATCGAACCGGTAATCCGGCCGCCCGGAGCTAAGTAAACTCCTCCACCCTTATCGGAAGCGGCACAGTTGAAAACGGCACAATTTTGCAACAATCCGTTCGACGTAACCTTAACGCCGCCACCCGACTGCCACTCGTCGTCAGACGGGTGATTGGCATTTCCATAAACGATATAAACACCGTTGAGCAAAGCTATTTCGGGGTTGGGATCGTCGTAATAAGCTGCACCCTCGGCAGGCATCGTGGCGTTGTCTTTATGCTGCTTCATACCGAACGTTACGACACGATAGGCGCTTTCTTCTGTCGAACTGCCGATCATACCGTTGAAAAAAGTCCTGTTCAAACGCATATTACGTCCGTCCACAGTCTCGTCGTCAGAGATTCCCGCAAACCCTCCATACACCTCTATCCCTGCCGGAATAATAAACGAAGCGGTACGAGGCTGATCGGGAAGAACGACATCGGTAGGATAATAAGTGCCTTTCGCAATCCTCACTTGAATGCGAGTAATATTTCTATATCGACCCGATGCGTACGTCTCCTTATTGTGAATAATATAACCTGCCCAGTTGAGAGTTTTTTGTAATTTCGCTTCGCAAGCGGCATTCGCCCACGACGAACCGTCTACCGTACCGTTAGCCGCCTTCGTCACATAAATGACTCCCACCTGTTCTCCGTCGATAGTCTTGATAGCGGGCATAATCGGCTCGCTTTGGTCTATTTCGTATGCCCCTATATCGATAGAACAGTCTTTGAAACGGTCGGTATAGTCCATATCGGTTTCGGGTAATGTAATCCCTTCGGGACTATTATTCCCGGCATTGATACAGGGTGAAGTGCCCTGTAAACGATAGTCGTTATTTTCTTTATTTCCCGACGAACGATCCACGAATTGCGGAACTTGATTGATAATGTTGTCTTGCGTCAAGTTAGCGCCAGAGACTCCCGATATAGAACCCGAGGGATAACAACAATGCGAAGTTCTCAACACTACATTGCTATGAGCCTGTACCTGAGACGAGCCCGAATTATTATAAATAATGGTATTGTAAATATTGGCCGCACCATCGGCAAACCAATAACCACAATAAATGGCTGCACCGCTACCGGAGTTGTCGGCAATCGTATTGTTATAAAAATCGGCTACTCCAATATAAACGGCCTGACCGTTGGAATTACCGCCAGATACGGAATTACCGGCAAACACGCAATTGTACAACGTACCGTAACGCATGTAAACACCACCGCCGTATTGTTCTCCGTAATCGCTCCCCAATGCCGGCATATCGTTATTGAAAAACGAACAATTGGAAAATGTTCCGTTGTTACAAAATGCACCTCCGCCGCGACTACGGGATGCTACATTATAATTGTTTCGGATAATACAGTTTTCGAGCCGTCCGTTTTTCCGCAAGGCTACCCCTGCACCGCCATCTTTTCCGTGACGTATTCGAGTTCGACCGTTTTGTATTATAAATCCGTCCCATATCGTCTCGATAACAAATGGATTCAACGCCACATTATTAGTCTCGGTCGAAGCCTGTCCCTGCGAACCCGCTTCCAAACGACCTCCGTCCTCATAATACGGGAAAGGCTGGGTAAGTACCCTACGAACTTTATTCGCATTATCGTATCGACTGTTCAATTCATAGAACTGACTCGTCGATCCACCGGCATCCATATCGAAATAAGGAGCATACCCATCGAGCGAAGTAACAGCATTCGCCTCGGCGGTTGTCATCGTCTGTATAATCGTATTGTAGACGCGGGGATTGCGCTCGTATTTCCCGGGTGTACCGGTCTTGGGAAATCCGCCGTACACTTGCACAGCATCCCGCATAAAGAATCCCCGACGGCTGGTATATTCGCCCTCGGCTACCCCACACTTCGACCAAAGCCGTCGTATCGACACCGACAGGTATTTGTACCGATGCACTACGACCGTTCGTTTGATTGTATGTATAATCTGTATAATTCAATGTCTCATAAGCGATCCGACCGCTTCCGTCCTTTTTCAACGATGTCTTGTATGCCTCGTTGACAGCATACTGCAAACCGGTAATATAGTCGGTAGCATCGCGGCTGTCGTATTCGATTTGATCATAAGGCAGGCCGTCGTCGAATCCATACCACGCATTTCCATTGATAGCGTTCGCCCACGAAGAACCGTCTCCCGTACCGAAATAAGAGATTTGAGGAGAAGAGGCCGTACCGGCAGGCCCGCTACGCACGTAAAGAACCGAACCGACAGGATTCAGACAAGTAGCCTCATAAGCTCCTATATCGGGGGGGCTCCACCCACAGCGAAATTATGCCCCGTAATATCGGCATCAAGAGCCAAATCCGGATCATCAACTATACTTTCGTCACCTGCAATCACCAACGGAGATTTACAAGTAGGTTCGAATCGAGCCGGACCTCCCAATGGCGTATCGTATCCGCTCGATATAGCCCCCACATTCCGAGTAGAATTGACGAACGACGGGTACATAGGATCACCCTGAACGATGCTCAACTGCATGTTTTCACTCCATAGATTCCACTCCTCTGGTGCATATTGGATAGCATTGTTACGAATATCGAGCATAGTGGCCGACCCCGTAATTTGTACATCTTCGGGAGCGATAGTCCCGGTCGAAGTATTTCCCCACAAAACCGAGTTATAAAGTCTCAGTTGCCCATCCACCGCACAAATGCCCGGGGCATTGTTATGTATAATCGTACAGTGATTGAGACGAGCATCGTTTGTAAGAGTTATTACCGAATAAAAGGATTCGCTCGACAATCCCGTATTGGTATTATTATTCACCACCGTATTGGTCATTACCAATTTTTTTTCGTCGTACCCAACATAACGATTCCGGCTCCGTTCGTTGCGACATTATTCTCGATCATGCAATTGCGGATATGCAATGTGCCATATTCGTGCAACACACCACCCCCGGTCTTGATAGCAGAAGAACCGGTCGATGCATCTCCGTTGACGATATGAAATCCGTCAAGAATGGCTTCTCCGTCGTCAGACATAGTCACCACATGATAAAGGTTCCCTCCGGCCAACGTACCATCGAACACCGTACGGAAATCCACCGGATTACGTATCGGTTCGGCGACATCGCTCCCTGTCGGGACAAACGTCTGTCCGGGAACCGTAGAGCCTTCCGTACCTTCCAATTTGGAATTGAAACCGCCATACAAAGGAAACGCCTCCTCGCAAAACGACCGACGAAGTGCGACGGTCACTACCGATGGCTTTCCATACCGGATTTATCGTCCCCTCCTTCACCCATATCTCACGAGGGCAACCGGGATATTCGGTATCCGGGAGTCCCGCCAAATATTCGATAGCCGAGTTCCCCGATATAATCGGAGACTCCCAAGACTCGCCCGAAAGGTCCGTATTGACCGACGGGTCGACAAAAAATAACCAGTTTCTTTACACCGTTATCCTCTATGACACTATACTGCAAAGACGGACGATCGGAAGCGAAAGCACCTAAGACACGAGGCTCGACGAACGCTTTGCTAAGAATATCGGTCATCGCGACATAAAACTGTGTTTTCACCGGAGCATATCTGACATACGGAGCCTCGGATTGGCTGCCTCCTTTTTCTTTGTAGGGCAGAAAATTCGGACGGAACCCAACGCTGTACATCATAAATAGTTCGCAACGCATTGTCGAGCGTTTGAGTGCCCTCGACATCGGCAGCTGTCGTCTGGTACACGCCGGCCTCATTGTTGATAACGTCGACATTGCCGACTCTTACATTGGTAAAATCAGGGAACCTGAAATCATAAGCGATAGAAGAACGTACTTTTGAATTTTGATCGGACAAGGCATACGTTTTTGAGTTACAGTATTCACGCCCCAAATCGTATTGGAAAGATTTTGCAGCGCCGTATTATAAACCTGTATCGAAGCCGGCAATTCGATTCGGCCGTCTTTCCGTTTTTCCCGTAAAATTGCCGAGTATGTTCGAGGGTCGCATTTCCCCAAAGAACCGAATTATAGACTATGCCATATCCATCGACGATCATACCGCCCGAATTTCCTTCTTGGTCGGAAGCCACCGCCGAACAATAGTTCTTAACCACCGTAGAGGAAGAAAGCCCTCCCAACTTATCGAAATAGACCGCTCCCGCATCGGACGAAGAGGTATTGTTGGAAACGAGCGTGTTCACCAAGACGCCCCGGTACATATCGTCTAACGATTCTTCGTATGCAGGATTGTTATACCCTCATCGACATACACACCGCCGCCCACGCGAGCCGTATTGTTGGTTATTACCGTTCTGAAAACGGTTCCGTTCCCCAATATGTACACGCCGCCGCCCAATCCGTTGCGCACCTGCACTCCGGGCGAAGCATTGCGAAAGACCATGCTGTTCACCAACATTCCGCCGTTATTCATCATCACCCCGCCACCGCGAGTCAAGGCAAAGTTTTGATAAATGATACAATTCGACACGACTCCGTTCTCGGTCAAATAGATTCCACCGCCCATACGGGTCGATTCTCCGCGCGCGCCATAGTCGGCGCAACCGCCCGTAACCACGACACCGTCGAGAGTCGTCTCCACGGGAAGCGGCTTTGCCGTAACGGCTTCGTACTTCGTGGTTCTTTCGTTAAATCCCTCGGAAGCGAACCATACCACATGGTAGGAGTTGCGCCCGTAATATTGCTCCCATTTCTTCTCTCCGGCATTCCAACGCCAACCTTTCTGCGAATCGTCATTCCGGTCGACATCTCCGCTGAATATCGTACGATTGGCAAACGCCCATTGAACATCGAGATGGTCCGGGTCGCGGGGACGAGTCGTGCTGTTGTCTATCCCTTCGTCGCCGGTTTGTCCCCGGAATCCTCCGTAAACCGAGATACCGCTACGCATGATGAAAGAACGATGCCTTTCCGTACGGCCCCTTATACCCGACTCATCGGTAAATGCTGCCACCGTGGGGTAATACGTTCCACCGGCAACCCACACCTCTCCCACTACATTCCGGCATATAGTTGATCGATCGCCATCT